>Ga0105055_10012595_pt1 | contig 10266 bp, 3 predicted proteins | sample BON03_FD_78090 | JGI IMG/M metagenome (GOLD analysis project Ga0105055, IMG submission 78090) | Freshwater microbial communities from Lake Bonney liftoff mats and glacier meltwater in Antarctica - BON-03 | ecosystem: Environmental > Aquatic > Freshwater > Ice > Glacier meltwater | place: Lake... | reverse complement strand
CCGGCAAAAACACTGATGTTCAGTGTTTCCCCGAGATTGAACATAGTTGGACATAGTTGTCCAATGTCAGATGGACATCCCAGACTACCGATCTCACGATCTCAAGATCGGATATTTGACACGTCCGATCTCGGAAAAACCCGACAATTCGAGGAATCAGACGTCTGATCTGAGCAACACTGAAAACTTGTGGAAAGCACAGTCGAGTCTAGAGACACAGAATAGACTCGGCAAAATAGACTCGGAAGACTAGACTAGGATGAGACGTCCAATTGACTAGGATGAGACGTCCAATTTGTTCTTATTAAGGCCCCCTTGCAATTTTTTCAACACTGAGGTACAGAAGAGTCCCCTTGATATTTTTTTCGTTTCGACATGCCTCATTCATCAACGTGTGACATGACTCATTCACAGCATTCATAGAAGGGCCTCGCCCTTCTCCTGTGCGCAGCCTGACGGTAGGGTTGGGTTTGGTTCGAACGAACGTGCATGCTAAGTGGCCCACCGGGAATCCAGTTTACAAATAACAAACTCTCGATGCATTGCGGCGCGTGGGATCTTCGAGCGTGCTAGTGGGCGACAGAGACCAGCGCCAAGCTCGTGGGCGCCTGGATCTTGGTCGCCACCCTTGCCTTGTCTGAAGAGACGGCAACGCCAGAACAACCTGTCTAAATGATGATTGCAATTTGAGAGACCCTCACATTTAAGCACCCCAACTTGAACCTGCCTTCTGAACCATCTGAACTTGAAGCACTCTCTCGCTCTGAACCATCTGAACCTGACGAACAAATCTGCTGCCTACCACCTGCTTCTGAAATAGCAATTTTCAAGCGGCTGCCCCTTCTCGTAACGCCTCACCCATTCCGTGATCGCTCAATCTGCTCAACCTTCCCACACCACTTTCATCACAAACCTCATTCCTTCATTCTGCTCGTGCACCCTTCCTGTTCTTTCTGATTCGTTTCTCACCACACCTCTCCCTAATACACTCTCTCCTGCGAGAAAATGCCGCACAACACGAACCCCGCCCCAGATACGAAGGCGGTGCCGATATTTCCGCAAGTAAGAACCCCCGCACCTGCCCTATCGATGTTGATAGTCAGAGACCCCAATGATGACCGCCTTCTCCGTCGTAAACTTCCTGCTAATGGACATCGGCAAAATAGAGATGTTTGATTTCATGGACGCACCCCCCATCGCTCTCCTCCCCCCCTCTGCGCCACTCCTTGCCACCTGCTGAGGAGCTGCCAAACTTTCAAAAGGTCAAATCCCGGCCAGATCCAGGGGTCAACAGGCTTAAAAATCAAGTTCAGTAAGTGGTTCGCCATGGAAAAGACTTGGGCACTTGACCTCTCTGGCGCGAGTGTCTCTCTCTTGAATTTTTTTTTTTTTTAAAAGGAACTGGTCCTCGCGGTACTGGTATTTTTTTGGTAGGGGAATCAGCCCTCGCGGTACCCCCCAGAGTAGATTTCATCTCCGCCTCTAGTTGCTGCTGTGTCAATTGCACCGTAACCCAAGAGTGCTGATTCACCGGGCAGTGGTCGTATGAGAGTGATAGGTGCACTGGTTTATGTTTTCCCATCTGAGGCCGTCTAGGACAAACTTCAATCTCCCTAGCCGGCCCGAGTAGCGCGCTCAGACACTGCGACGTAGTCGAATCTGCCCGACCCAATCAATCATTTATGTTCCCTTACAGGTAAATAGATTTCAGGAAAGTATTTTACTTATCGTTCAGTACAAATATTTAAGATCCTGTTCCGGAGATTTTATTTTCCAGAATCTGATCCTCCACACAAGATCATGCGGTACTGATTTTATTACTCAATCTAGTTGGGTTTTTCATTTCCACCTGACCATCGTGGTCAGGTGAAAATGTTTTGTACCACAGTTGTACCAGCTCCGAAGGGGCATCTCGGGTCGGCAAGCCCTTCAATTTTTTTACATAATTCATAGGGGCGGGCGGACTCTGAGGTAGCGGGTTCCGTAGATGCCAGAACTTGCCCACAAAAAGACGGCTGACATGCCAGTGGACGGTCTACACTACTCCCCTGATGACCCTTACAACAGACTAGGGCCTGTCCATACGTGTGTTTATGTTCGAGTACGTGAGACTGGTGACTGGGACCTCTTTCTAGGTGACCTAGAATGGGCCAGTGCGGAGAATGGTAGATCTGACCGAGGGTTGATATAGTGTGTATTATATAAGCCCCGAGTCCTTGGGATACCCACTATCAGTTTTCAGTAAAAATACTACTCTCAAAGCATTTCATCGAATTATTTTTTGGAAATGAACCAATTGTTCAGTAATTATTCAAACGTGATCTTGACGCGGCAAACCTGCGGCCAGCGCTTGAGCATGGCTGCGGGAAGCAAACGCCGTGCGCTAGCAGTTTATTTTTCACCAAAGTAGTGACTGGTATTTTTGTATGAACTTACAGGGCTGTTGCTGCGGATCAATCTTTTGACAGCTGAGAGCGATACAGTGCCCCTTGTCACAATTAAGATCGCGTATGCCAGTGGCGCACGGCGGTGGATCTTGAACGGGGGCACTGTATCACATTCAGAGACAACAGACTACATGTGCGTATGTGAGGGGGGGGGCGGGGTTAGTGTGTGTTTGGGTGTGGGTGTGGGTGTGGGTGTGTGCGCGTGCGTGTGTGTGCACGGCGGGCGCGTTGTCATGGGGTCCAATACTTTATATACAACAGGCGAGAACGACAACATTAAACATGGATAGTAAACGAAAACATTCTAGGTGGCAATGCGCCAAAATCCGTATTACGTGCTGGCGCGCACACAATCTACTTGGCATTGATCTGCTCGCGCAAAAAGCGCAGAGTGGCAGGCGTTCCTCTCTGGATGATCTGACTGAGTGGCGCCTTGAAGTAATTGGCCGCCAGCCCCAGTACGGTGAGTTTGCCCTTGGGGGGTAGCAGCGCGCCCAACTCTGCAGGCAACATCGACAGCTGGTTGTGCGTCAAATGGAGCTCTTCAAGAAGAGTGAGCATGCCAATGTCGGGCGGGATGGCGACGAGGCTATTGTAGGCCAACTTAAGGGTCTTGAGGCTGGTGTTGAAGCCAATCGTGCGCGGCACGCTGCCCAGCTCGTTGTAGCACAGCTCGAGCGACTCGAGCTTAACCAACTTGGCCATGGCGCCGGGCAGGCCCGAGAGCTTGTTCTGGTTTAGGCGAAGCTCAACGAGACGCGTCACTTCACAAAGGCAGCTAGGCACCTCCTTGATCTGATTGCCGTCGAGATTCACGGAGCGAAGGTCTTGGATCAGTGCCAACGAGTCGGGCAATTCCACTAGATTGTTAAAGGGCAGGTGCAACGTCTTGAGGTTAATCAGCACGCCAATCTTTGGGTGGATGGCCGTCAGCCTGTTGTAGCCCGCCGTGAGCTCTGTGAGTGATGACAGGTCGCACACGTCTACTGGCAGCTCCGTCAAGATGTTGTCGAGGAGGTTAAGACGCTGGAGCGAGTCATACTGACCCTCCTTAGCATTCGTCGCCAACTCCGCGGGCCAATCCTCAAGCCCCAACGAAGACAAATCCAAACGGCCTCCACCGCGGGCCTCACGCAGGCGCCCCAGCCACTCCTTGACGATGGGCACGCCCTTGGAGATAATCTGCTTGGGCGGCGCGAAGAGTGAGAGGCCATCTAGGTCAAGCATCTGCAGCGAGGCACAGTCAGCCAGCCCAAAGGGTAGCCACCGGATACCAGTCTGGTCAATGCGTAAGACACGGAGTGCCTTGAGGTGCCCGATCCACTCGGGCAGGTCGACGAGGTGATTGTGGCTGAGGCGCAGCTCCTCAAGATGCGCCATTTCCCCTATATGCCGGGGCACACTCTGCAACCCCTTATCGGTGAGGTCAAGACACTTAGACTGGAGCGTGTCGTGGCAGAGCGAAAGATAGTGCAAGACCGCAGACTCGCCCTCCTCCAGCACCTCAGAGGGCAGCTGACTCAACTCGTAGTCATCGTACTTGAGGTCCTCGAGCGTCGTGGCCAGCAACCCAAGTCCTGACGGCAACACCGACAGGAGGTTCCCAGTCAAATCCAAAGAGCGCAGATTCGACAGCCTTTCCATGTGGCCAGGCGTGCAGATGTGCCCCGGCAAGAGCTCGAGGTTGTTGTTGGAGAGGTCGATAAGGCGAAGCTCGACGGCATCACACAACTCGTCTGCGATGGCCTGCAGCCCATTAGCCGAGACACGCAGTTCTTTGAGCTGTTTGAGCTGGCCCACTTCCGCATCGAGCACGGGGATGCGGTTGTTGCTGATGCTCAGCGACGTCAGCGACGTGACTCGGCACACCACGGCCGGCAGATTCGGGAGACGGTTTCCGTCCATATTGAGCACCAGCAACGCAGTCAGGTGCACAAACGTCACGGGCAGCGCTGTGAGCTGGTTCTCGTGCACGTGCAGAGAAGTGAGGCTGTAGAGGAGACGGATCGAGTCCGGGAGGTGCGTGAGCAGGTTGTTGCCAATGCGAATCTCCTTGGTGTAGCACAGTGGCCGCAGGTTGGGCAGTTGCGGCATCAAGTTGTCGCTCAGATCCAAGGTATGCAGTGAAGGTCCCGCCAACCGCTGCACCTCAGGCGGCAGTGAAGTGAGGAAGCAGTTGCGAATGTCGAGCACACCCACCTTCTTGGCATGATACTGCGCTTTTAGATACCGCAGAATCACTTCGCATCCTCGCTCGCGCACTTGCAGCGGCGGCTCCTCGAGATTGTTGAGCGCGAGTTTCAGCTCGATAAGAGGACACAGACATAGTTCCAGCGGCAGCGCGTACAACAGATTTGATTCCACGTTGAGCCTCTGCATTTTGCGCAGCAAGCTGATTTCTGGCGGTAGTTGCGGGATACTGTTGCGCGAGATATTCAGCGCCTCTAGATACCCGAGGCCGTAGACATAGGGAGGCACTTCGACAAGGTGAAACCCCTCCAAATTCAGTTCCCTTGACTTGCCCTGCCAGGCACCAGGCAGCTTTTCGCAGCCAGGCGGCGGCCCAGCCTCAAAGAAGCGTCTCAAGTAATCAACGAGCATAATGGCGCCAGACGACACCACCTCTCCCGGGATCGAGCCAAAGGGATTTGCTTGGAATTCAAAGTTGACCATGTTGGCGCACTTGCCGATGCCCGTCGGCAGCATGCCTAACTGATTTGTCGATACGTCGAGTGCCTCCAGGTGTGTAAGGTTCCAAAACGTCTCTGGCAGCGACTCGAGCTGGTTGGTATTGATGTTGAGATGGGTTAGCGCCGACATGCCGCCGAACTCGTCGGGCAGGTGTGAAAGCTCGTTGCACTCCAAGTTGAGGCGTTTGAGAGATCCCAAGAGGCCAATACTGCTCGACAATTCCTTGACTCGATTGTGCGACACGCGCAGGTCAGTCAGCGAGGTGATTCGGCAAATATTTTGCCCAATCGTCTCGATTTGGTTTTCGACCAGATTCAGGATTTGCAGGTCGCGCAGATCGGAAATAGTGTCAGGCAGATCGGTAAGCTGGTTGAAGGGCAGATGCATCCGGGTGAGGTGCACAAGGTGCTTGATGTTGGGATGCACTCTCTCCAGACGGTTGTGCGCAATGAGAAGATGCTGCAGCGACGGGTGGTTGCCGATGGATTTGCCCAGCTCCGTGATGAGATTATCGCCGCAGTCGATGCTGGTGAGCGACGTGTAGATCTGAGCCTCAATCGGAAGGTTGAGCAAGGCCATGCTTACAAGCTGCAACGAATTGGTCGACATACTCACGTGCAAGCGCCGCAAATAATCCATGATCATGCCGTAGCCCTTGTCCGTCACCTCCCGGGGAGGCGAGCGCAGCGGGTTGTTATCGAGGTTCAGCGACACCATCGACGTGACGCAGGCGATTTCGGGCGGGATGGTGAGCAGCTTGTTGCTGGTCAAGTTGAGCTTGCGAAGGCGAGGAAGCTCTCCGACAGCCTCTGTGAGATACTCGAGCTGGTTCTGCGATATAGAGAGATCCACTAAATTGGTGAGTGATCGGATCCACGGACTGATCTCGCGCAACTCGTTTTCGTCGAGATGTAGTACGCTCAACATCTCCAAATGCGAAATCTCGAGGGGCAATTCGCGCAAGAAGTTGGAGCGCACGTAGAGCTCTGTCAAGCTTGTGAGCTGAATGCCAATTTGCGGCTCTAGTTCGTTGAGCCGGTTCTGACATACCGACAAGGTGCCCAAGTTGGTCAAGAGAAGCACGTTGGGGTCAAGTTTGTCTTGACCCGAGCTCACGAGGGCAAAGCCATCAATGTTGAGCTCGCCCGTGGTCTCGGCCTTGTGCAGCCGCGACTGATAGTCGACCAGCACTTTGGCGCCCTCGTTCACCACTTCTTGCGGCGGTCCGCGCATGGGACAGGACGAGACGTCGCACGTCTCGAGCGATGTGAGCATGCCCATTGCCGGCGGTAGAAAGGCCAGGTTTGGGTTGCCCTTGAGAGAGAGATGCCTCAGGTTCTTGAGCTTGGCAATATCTGAGTGCACCTCTAGAAGATTGTTGTCGCCCAACTGCAGCGTCTCAAGGCATGTAAGATGCAGCACACATCCGGGAATGGCCTCGAGCTTGTTATTGTCGAGGTTGATGAGCTTCAAACTCATGAGGCGCGTCACCGACGTATGGAGCGAGCGCAGGTTATTGTCGTTGAGCAACAGCGTCTCAACGTACTTCTGCCGCAAAATGTACTCGGGAAGTTCGGGGTCTTCGAGCCCGGTGCCCGCCAAGTCACAGATGTTGTTTTTTTGCAAGTCGATAATGCGGCGGAGGTAGTCGAGAAAGTGTCGCGTGCCCTTTTTGATCACCTCTGGTGGCGGGATTTTGAGTGGGTTGTTACGCACGCGCACGTCTTCGAGAGAATAGACTATACCCAATTCCGGTGGCAGCTCCTTAAGCGCATTATCATCAAGTTTCAGCACCTTCATCCGCTGGATATCGCCGATGGATTGCGGGAGAAACGTCAGCTCGTTGTTTGTCAGCTCAAAAGTAAGCAGATTGACCAGCAGGCCAATATCCTCCGGAAGTTGGGCCAGGTTGTTGTTATTCAGGTTGAGCTCAGGTTCCTGAATAACAGAGCTCTGTCAGCGTCGTCATGAGCGGCAGCTTCTGCGGCAGAATCGTCATGTTGCTGTCCGACAGGTCGAGGCGTGTGATAGCAGTCTGCTCAAAAACAACGTCGGGTACTGCGGCCAAAGTCATCTGCTTCAGCTCAATTTGCTTCGACTTGGCGGCATGCAGAACATTGGCCAAAAACGTCACAGCAAGAGGCGCGCCAGCCTTGCAGACCTCGGGGGGGGGGTTTTCATGTCATTGCCTGCGATTTCCAGGGTTTTGAGGCGCCTCAGATAGCCCACTTGGAGCGGCAAGTGCGTGAGTTTGTTGTCCTTGACGGATAGCACCTCAAGTTTGAGCATCTGCTCAATGTCCTTGGGCAGCGACTCGAGTAAGTTGTAGTCGAGCTTGAGCGCAGTGAGCGATGTCAAGTTGCAGTGCATCGCAGGAAAATGCAACAGGCCAAGATGGCTGAAGTCGAGAACATTCGTGCTGCTTGCATCCTGTAGCATTTTCAAGTATCGGAAAATCTGCTTTTGTCCAGCGACCACGACCTCCCGCGGAGGATCGGTGAAGGGATTCATGTCGACGTTGAGAGACGTCAACTTTGTGAATTTGAGCAGGGAAAATGGCAGCTCTTGGATCAAATTATCGCACGCATTCAGCGTGCGCAGCGGAAGCCGCGGCATCAGCCACTCTGTCATGTGTTTGACCTTGTTGTGCGCGAGCGACAACTTTGTCAAGTTGGTCAGATTCGCCACAGTGCGCGGTAGCGTCTGGAGCTCGTTGTAGTCGAGCAACAGTTCAGACAGCAACGTCAACTGACCAACACCCACAAATAATTTTTGAATCTTGTTGTTTTCAAGAGACAGCGACGTAAGCCCTGTCATGAAGGCCACTTCAACAGGCGTGCGCCGCAGCTCAAGCGCCCGCAAATCCAGCGCCTGCGTCTTCCGCGCCATCTGCATGCGTTTCAAATACTCGAGAATTGCATGAGTGCTATGCTCAAGCACTTCCAGCGGCGGCGTCCGCAGCTCATTGCCTTCGAACGTAAACTCGCGCAACGAAAAGATCGAACCCATCTCGACCGGCAGCTGCAGAATCTTGTTGTGATCTACACGTAGCGACTCGAGCCCCCCCATTTTGCCTATGATGGACGGTAGCGACTGCATTTCATTGGCAGTCATATCAAGGCTCTTGAGCTGCGTCAGCGCCACGATTTCGAGCGGGAATGCCACAAGCCCCATGCGGTCCAGCTGCAGATGGTGCGTGCGTGACGCCTCATCAAAGCGCCCAAGGTAGTCCATCACCTTGGCAGTGCCCTTGTCGCGGATTTCAGGCGGCGGGGATACCAGTGGGTTGCTCTCCATGCTGATACTAGTGAGCGATGTAATGCGAGCAAGCTCGTACGGCAAGCACGGGAAAAGATTTTCGTCGATACCCAGGCGCGCCAGATGTATGCACTTGTCAATTCCTCCAAACAACTCCTGCAACTCATTTCCACCCAGGAAGAGCTCGTGCAGATTGGTCAGCTTGGCCATATAGGGCGGGAGCGCTGTTAGCTTATTGTTGGATAAGCGGAGCACTTGCAGGCGCCGCAGATTGCCCAAGGTCGACGGCAGCTCAGAGATTAGGTTGCCGCTCATGTCGAGGTACTCGAGGCGCTGCCATGCACCCATGACGACACTGATTCGCGTCAGTTTGTTGTCGCTCAGGTCCAGTTTTGTCATCAAGGTGAGAGCACTCATGGTGGAGGGGATGGTCTCCATCTTGTTGCCTGGCAACGATACTGTCAACAACCGCCCACCTTGAGGCAACGGGTGTGAAGGCGTGTGCACAAGCTCCGGCGGGAAGGTGACGAGTTTAAAGTTTGGGAGATGCAGATGCAAAGTCGTGAGGGCCGCGTTGATCTGTGCGAGATAGCGCACGATGGCAACACATCCTTGCGTCAAAATTTGAATAGAGGGCTCAAGAATCTTGTCGAAATCCACGTCGAGCTGCGTGAGCAGTGTGAGCTTGCCAACGCCCGCGTGGATGCGCACCATAGCATTTTCTGAAAACCTCAGACTTTCGAGCCGGCTGCAATCTGAAATCTGGACGGGAAAGGTGTTGAAGTAGTTTTTGCAAAACGACAACTTGCGTAGCGCAAAAAGCGCCCCGATCGACTCGGGGAATGTTTCAAACTCATTCTCGTCCAACAGAAGCTCCTCGAGCGATGACAATAAATTGATGTCCTCCGGCAATGTTGCCACTTTATTGTGGCACACTGATATTGACTTCAATGCCAGCGGATTGAGCGGCCCAAAGTGATCCTTGAACTTATAGCAATCGCGCGGGAACGCCTGTGTGTGTGTGTGTGTGTGTGTGTGCGTGCGTGTGTATTTGTGTGTGTGTAAGTGTGTGAACTTATAGCAATCTCGTGGGAACGCCTGTGTATGTGTGTGTATGTGTGCGTGTGTGTGGTGCGTGTGTGTGTGTGTGTGTGAAAGTGTGTAAACGTGTAGCAATCGCGAGTGTGTGCACTTATAGCAAACGCCTGTGTATGTGAGCGTGTGTGTGTGTGTGTGTGTGTGCGTGCGTGTGTGCGTATGTGTGAGTGTTTGTGTGTGAGTGTGTGAGAACTTACAGCAGTCGCGCGAAAATGCTTGAGACATCGCAACACTCATGAGTGGGTGTGTGTGTGTGTGTGTGTGTGTGTGTGTGTGTGTGTGTGTGTGTGTGGGTATGTGTGTGCGTGTGTGTCCGTGTGTTTGCGCGCGCGTGCGTGTGCGTGCATACATCCGCGCACGCCACAGTGTTTCAGTTTGCGTGCATGGGTGCACGAAGGAGCATTTGTGTGTACAGTAGAGCGAGAGAAACGCAAAAGAGACAGAGACAGAGACAAAGCTAGAACCAAAGACAGGGAGGGAGACAGAGACAAAGAGAGAGAGAGAGACAGAGACGGAAACCGAGACAGAGACGGAGACAGAGACAGACCTCCAACTTCATAGCTTCCAAGACCAACTTTTGCGTCACATATGCATCACCGAATTTGTGTAGATAATTTACAATCATGCCAGAGCCCTGAGCCACCACCTCAGGTGGAGGCGTCTGCCAAATCATGTGCGTGTGTGTGTGTGTGTGTGTGTGTGTGTGTGTGTGTGTGTGTGTGTGTGTGTGTGTGTGTGTGTGTGTGTGTGTGTGTGTGTGTGTGTGTGTGTG
>Ga0105055_10012592_pt1 | contig 10267 bp, 14 predicted proteins | sample BON03_FD_78090 | JGI IMG/M metagenome (GOLD analysis project Ga0105055, IMG submission 78090) | Freshwater microbial communities from Lake Bonney liftoff mats and glacier meltwater in Antarctica - BON-03 | ecosystem: Environmental > Aquatic > Freshwater > Ice > Glacier meltwater | place: Lake... | reverse complement strand
CGGTCTCTGCACACACAGAGTTTGGAAGCCAACACACAAGCCAGCACGTGCTTGCACTGCTAGCAGCAACAGAGGAGAACAGAAGGAGGGAACGGGCGGGAAAAGGACGGAAGTGTGAGGGGGAGCAGCAATGGAGGTGAACAGAAGGAGGAAAGGAGAGGAAGAAGGACGGAAGAGCGAGGGGGAATGGTTAAGGAACAGGGGGGAAGAGGAGGGGCACTACATATCAGACACTGGAAATCAAGATACGCATTGGCGCCGCGCGTGAGACAAACCATCTGTGATTCCGACTTGAGTACTGCAAGTACGTCTCCCACTCAGAATTAGTTCTCTGCAGGCCATCATTAAATGCCTATTGCAGACGACGATATTCAACACGGATAATAGAAACGCCTGGTGGACGGACAAGCAGACGAGCAAGCAGGCTAACAGCTGCAAACCTGAAAAGCCATAGGAGGCACATTCGCAAAAATTTGCTTGTGGCAGGCACATGTAGGCGCGTCCGCCGGTCCCGCCGACCTGCGGTGCGGCGGACAGGTGTGGGTACGCAGTGCAACGGAGACTGCTCGCAAACAAGCAGCTGTGGAATCGCGGGTGGTCGCGGGTATTGGAGGCACCTGAAACACCGCTATGCGGCTGGCGGGGCAGCACAGGCGCACGACGGCCTGTCGGTCGACCAGGTCTAGAGCTTGCAACAGCTGGTGGCCAAACAACACTTGCAGAGCAGCTAGTAGCGCGTTAGGAACACTTGTGCCGGCGACCCGTGCCAGCAAGGCCGCGCCAACATCGTCCAATGTCGGCGGCGTTGCGGCGGAAGCTGCCCAGGGTGGTTCCATGGCGCCACGCAAGGCAATGCACGTTGCACTATCTACCCGCCCACGTCCGCAAGGATGCGCAACCATCAGGGTCTGGCCTGCGAGGCGAAGTCAGCGGGCAAAACATCGATACCGGCTGATCCCGTGGGAATGGTGTGAATATGTGTATGTTGTGTGTGTATGCGTGGGTGTGGGTGTGGGTGTGGGTGTGCACGTACGACGTGGATGGGTGGGTTTTTTGAGCAATTGGCATTGATGAATTGCGCCTCCACAGAAGCCATGGTCATCCTTGCACAATGAGCATTACATGGCCAAGTCACTGGCAAGTGGCAAGTCTAGTCCTGCAAACCAATCACAATTTATAGCTGCCAGTTTTGAGTTTATTTTAAACTCATGTCGTGTGCAGCTGATGACATTTTCACTGATTTTGCTTCGTGCCTTGCATAGTTGCTTTGCATTTGGTTAGCTGCCTTTGGTTTCGCCCCATTGCATAGCCGTTTATATGTTTTTGTGGAGATTTATTTGTGTTCATCACAACAAAAGCACTCTGGAGCTGGAGCCGAAGTTGTTTTAATTTGCCTTTGGAAAATGAATCTTGAGCTCGAGACTACAGCATTACATGCAGTGGGAGTTGCAGTGGCGAGATCCTAGCTGGTTTGGAAATCACTATCGTTCAATCGTGGCGCAGACGATCGGCGCAGACTTGGACCACTCTGGATCACCGCGACAACATGTCGCGGCTGAAGAGCTCGATCGAGCTCACTGCTGTGATTAACACAAACAAAAACAACAAAATAGGACAATAGCTTAGGACAATAGCTTTTATGCCATATCTCCGCCATGTATGAGATGGATTGGCCATGTATTTCATTATGTGTGGATGCGCAGCTTGTGTTCCCAGGCCCCCATTCTGAGGCAGGAGTTCACCTCCGGATCCCTGCAGGAATTCATCTCCCTCCATTATCCACCCACCGCAGCAAGTGGGTGGTGAGTACGACTCGGCCGCCAGTGCTGCAGCTACACGAAGCTGCTACATAACTGCGCGAGATCGATGAATGCTGCAAAAAGCTAGAGCTCGAGCAGATTGCGACAATTGGTGATTTGCTGAGATCATAAACCGCATGACATCCAAGGTGTTCACGCAGGTAAAGTGCGAGGTGTGTGGCCCCTGGTATACCAGAAGAAGATAAACAAGTTTGCGTGTCGTTTTCTGGATCTCATCTTGCGTGTGTTTGTAGGACTAACCGGCAACAAGGCCACCTCAGTCGGCTTTCTCCCTCACCACAGTCGCTGTCTTCGGGGCAGCAGCTCTTGTCCGTCTATCGGTTGGCAATACCAGCGCCCTGCTAGCCCCGCCATGCAAGCGGAGCCGCTGTCTACAGCACCACGGCACCCCTCGACCAACCAGCAGGCATTAAATATTCTAAGCGTACCAACTTAACAACAGTGCATTTTACATTGGTATCATTGCAACAGTGTATATCAATCGGTATGTTTGTCCAATAACTGCCGCTGACATCGCTGCGTCCCTGAGTCTGGCAATCGGTGCAGGGGTCATCTACCTCGCTGCCGCCGCCAAATGCATATGCCGTGGCGTCCTCGGCAGCCGGGCAGATCTATCCCTTGTAGTCCTCCTCAAATTCCACTACAAGCGCCGGCTGGGCCTCCCGCACCGCCTCCAGGAGCGCCCGTGCCTCGTCATACGTCATGTTACCATCCGGACCGCCACCGGCGTGCACCGCCTTGGTCATCAGCTGTAGCGTGACCTCAGCTGCCGGAACAATGGATGGCTCGTCGCTGAACTTTCCGCCACGCCCGGTGCTGTTACCGATCTCGATGGCAATGCCCTCGCAGTGGCGCGCCTCGCGCCAGTAGTCATCTTGCCGCGCCACGATACCGGGCCAAAATGGGTACGTCCGGCACTGAGTCGGTCGGGCATCATACACGGAGCAGCGACCATTCTTCAGGAAGATACAGGCACCCGCAGTAAATTGCACCTGGCGGTGGTTAAGCTGGGCATTCTGGTGTGCCCCTTTGTCGTTGTTAAGCCGTCGCAGGGGCTTGAGGTATCTGGTTGCGCAGTGGCACATTCACGGGCGGAATATGCATTGTTGGAGATCAAAATTAAAACGCTTGCACGCATATTCACGTGCATGATTCAACGACAGGCGCATATGCGCCAACGTCTATGCGACTCATGTAAGCTAATGTAAACTTGCTGACACTATATATTGACAAGCGCACGCACTCGCAAGCGCACCTTTCGTTGAATGTAGCGCTGTCGACATGCAGGGCTTTCGCGAGGGACGCCGCTTCTGCGCCGTTCACGAAAACGGATCCTGGGCGGCTACAGCACTTTCCACAGGCAGTGCACTTGAAGGGTAGACCCCCATGCCGGCCCTTGGTATACCAGGGCTCTCCACCGGTCGCCGTTGTCGGCATGTCGTGTGCGTGTGGGGAGCAGTCCATAGAGGCACTAGAAGGAGATGGGTCGCGGTTGACAGCCCAATGCTGGCGTTGCCTCATCAAAACCGCACGAAGGCACGCGATGTCTTTGCGCGGACGCGCGTGTCTAAAGGGCCGACCCCCAAGGCCACACAACCTCCCGACAATGGTTGACATGTTTGAAGTTGGGTGCGAGGCCGCGCTTGGGGTGCTTGGGGTGTGGCTGCTGCAACGTCAAGCAAGCAAAAGCACAAAGGGCTATCGCTTGCTGGCAGGTGCGCAAACAGAATGCAACACAGTGAGGGCCACTCTTAAGGTGTATTGCAAGTGTATCGCAAGTGTTTGTATCGTACCAGCCATTTTAATTTAGCAAAATCACTTGCTTTGATAGTCACAAAATTTTGTCCGGATACACCTGAAAATACAAGGCACGCTCGATCTCCTTCCGTGCCGTGTCTCGGATACACCGAGAGGTGTATCGGGGAATTTATTTTTGTGAATTTAAAAATCGATTTTCACCAGAATAGAGAATACACTTGAAAATATACACTCAAAATACACCTGAAGACTGGCCCTGACTAAACGTTACTACTCATTTATTACGGCGGCTCTATCCATGTTCGCTGCACAGTGTCGCCCCTACACTCACTTTGACCTGCTGTAAATTGGCAGAGGCAGCTAGCAGAGTCTACACTGTACTTTTATTACGGATGCAAATCACCATACAATCACCGTACAGTTTTCAGTATGCCTATATTAAAGTCCTGATTAAAGTCTATTTCAGTATTTGACTATTACATTGCGTTGTATCTGGTAGTGATGAGGTACTGTACGTACGTACGTCGTATACTGTACCCCAAGCGATACTCTTGTATTTGAGAGCCTGCCGTGCATCCTTGTGTATTCGATTTTCAGTCGAGGTTTCATCCTTCTCGTCTCTTCCTTTGCTAATTAACTGCAAAACGCATCCTCCTGAAAATGACGTGGCTATTGTCAAGGAAGTGCCATGCGACAGTGACTAGACACTGCGTTTCAGATCTTGCGCTCGCAGATCTTGCGCTCGCAGGTCTGCCTTCGCTTGCTTTCAACGTTGACCTTCGGCCTATCGCCCATCGCGGCACAATGGAGCCAGCGAATATGCCGGCGCGGACACAGGCGACGACACTTATGCCCCCACCTCATTAACCGAACATGTTGGAGTGGTGTGCAACTCTTCATTGAAAAGTGACGCATGACATGCACCACCTACATCTGTTTTAGATTGCATCCCGCTACCCCCGCCCAAATCCAGACCCGGCACAGTCCATGGCTGCGAATGGCCGCCCTCATTGTTCGTCCTTCGCCGCCATGGATGACTCTGCAGTAGCGGTGAAGCGGCCACAGTTGCCCAAGGCAATCCGTAAGAAGCGGCAAAAGCTTGATGAGCGGCTGTCGGAGCGGCAGAAGACGCATGTGCGGCGCAACAACAACCGGCAGGCGGCTCAGAACCTGCGGAACCGCAAACGCGGTTACGAGGACACTCTGCTACAGCGGGCGGAGGACCTGCGCGAGGAGAATGCCAGTCTTGACGGGCGTGTGCGAGAGCTGACAATAGCCCAAGAGGACCTCCGCAACAAATTGCGGATAATCGCTGCCGTTGTGACAAAAGTCCGGACCATGGAGCAGCAGCAAGAAGAGGAAAAGGAAATGGAGCGGTCGAAGTCGTTGTTGAATCTCGCCGGTGACCCCCCCAGCCCAGTTCCCCAACAGCGGGATGCTGCGTTGCTACTTCCCTCGCCTACGTGCTCGCTGGATCTCAGCCTCGACTTCAGCGAAGGTGATCCCTTTGGCCTTGTGTCCCTGGCTGACGATGGGTGTGGTGGCGGTGGGCCGCCCCTCGACGACTCGCTCGCTCCCGCTGCCTCGTATCCCCCGATAGTGGGTCCTTCTGTGTGTGGGCGTGAGGACGATGTGCCACAGCACCAGGTTGACACGAGTACTTCTGAAGCTTCACTTGAATCTGCTGCATTCAAGCGTTCTCCGCTGCCGTCGGGGCCTCAGAACCTCTCTGCTCTCTGCTGCATGCTGGGCATCACGTCCTTCCTCAACCCGATGCCGGGCCGGTCGGCGCCCTCCTCCTCGCTGCCTTCGGCGACTTCCCCGCTGCTGGACGCACCCCCCTCGGAGTTTGGGCTGCCGCCACCGTCAGTGATGGCCACTTCGCAGCATACCATCGACACCGGGTTCTTGGATCCGTTGCTGGGACTTGTTGATCCCCTTCCCTCCCTAGCCACCCTATTCCCTGACTTCGCTGTGCCATTTGTGGAGAAGCAAAATTCAGGATGCAATTCCCTCTTGTGTGTATAGGGGCGACTCCGGGCTCCTGCCGGCGTGTAGTGTGCGTTGATTCACACCACACCCCGAAGCATTTCACGGTTTTTCGCGTTTGGTTTACCCGCCAATTGGTATCGGGTATCTCAAACACGCTCACTTTTGTGCCATGCAATGCAAACGCCCGGCCCGAGAGTAGCTACGACTACAGTTCTCGTCCTGTTGCACCAACTGAATAAATGTTTTTGCACATAATCCGACACCGTGTTTTGGCCAAAACCATCTCGGTGTGTCACGGCACTTGGCAAACACGCACGGCGTCCTGAGTCAAAGTGAATGTGATGATACAAAATCGAAAAACGAAAGCGCAATTGCCGGGCCTGGCTAGGCCTTGGAGGTGCTGGTCATTGGCTTGGTTGCTGGCACCTGGGCGTATAGAACGATCGCAGCTACGTGCCAAGCCGATGCAGGCAGAAGGGTGAGCGTGCTGCGGCAAATCGGGCGACTGCCTGGAAAACATCACGGTTATGTTAATCTAAAAGCTGCTGTTGTGACACATCCAACTGCTGCGCTTACCTGACACAATTGCAATGGCGACAAGTGTCTGGAACGTGAGGGGGATCCCGAAGAAAATCCTAGCAGTGCGAAAGAAATGGGTGTTTGTTGGTAGAAGTTCAAAACACGGATAACATGCTGTGGCAAATGGGCCTTGTGGCCCAGTAACACACCATGACAAGATTGCTGTGAAGAGCAACTCCAAGGCGCTAGCAAACGTCTTCAGGATAGAGTTCAGTTTCTGGCGAAGACATTTCCACGCACGAAGGAAGGTGTTAAAATACAAAAAATCGCATCGTTGAAATACCATTGCATCGTGGTCGTGTGTGCTGTCACAAAGTTTCACACGGGCGGCACAACAGTATACGCATACAGCCTTGCATACCTTCAAGAACAGACTGGTGACGATTCCAATGGCGGCGTTATTTAGGATCAGCAGGATAACTTTCCAGTTCAGGATTGTGGATAGTGCCTCCCCGGTGAATGCATCACCGAGCTGCCCGCGCAAACCCAGGAAACAAACGTTGACCAGTATGGAGTTGCCATACATGAAGAAATTCTGTTGCAATGGCGGTAAGCGGGTGGATTGGCAGAACTTGAGATAGACACAACACAAGCAACACAAGCAACACAAACCAATAGCAGGTGGCAGCCTTCAGAACAAAGAGGCAATGCGGGGAAGGAGGATGGTGAGGCTGTTCCTTCAGATAACGGCGGCAGTAATCACAGCGTCTGGTGTGTTAGCTGTCAGAGTGTGTGGGGTCGCCAGTGGAAGGTGAATGCCAGAGTGTGTGGGGTCGCCAGTGGAAGTGAATGCCAAAGGACCGACCTGCACCATGAGGTGGACATCGCCGGAGTTTCCCTTTAGCAGATACTCGTTGTAGACGCCAGCCAGGCACGAGCAGAGAACCTGCACGCCGATCAAGACAAGACTGAAGTCCAGGGCGATGGATACAGTTGTGTCGCTGTCGAAGTTATATTGCTTGAGGATGCAGCCAAATGTCAGCAGGACCAGGGCGGCCCATTGCGTCATCGACAGTCGCACGGAGAATAGGAGCTATCAGCGGTTCCAGAGAGCGAGCACCCCATACGAGATATGAGTTGCAATGTTGACCGCAACTGTAGATCAAAAAGCCTCTAGCTTTTTTTGGGTACACACATATCCCATAGGTCAATACGATCTAAAAGCATGGACATGATAATGTCATCCATTCCCATTCATAAAGCGTACCTGCCACACAACACCAGTCACCACGACGCGGAACTGCAATAATAAGAAATATGTGGTTGGGTCGAACAGCTCCAGGTTGTAGTAGGTCAGGATGTTGTACAAAGCATACAAAAATGCCGGAGCAAAGTATCGTATTGCCACTGCGAGGAGGTGAGGAAAATGCAATGTCCAGCGGCGAATGGCAAGTATTAAGAGAAAACAGAGAGGTGGGCACTAATTTATGCATGCACCCCGACCCGCTCCATCGGCTGCGTCCATGGCAACGGCAAAGTACCACATAGCCGCAACCAGCACAGTGGGCACGAAGTTCAAGGACCCACTCTGCCGGTTTGCTTTCACAGAGGCCACAAAACTTGCCCAGTTGTCCCTGATATAATCAAGTGTGAGTCAGGTTGGAATTCACCCAGAAAGCAGCAACTGTGCTCTTCAAAGCAACCGGATATCTCACTCTCGCAAATAGAGGCCCACGGCAAAGCACAACTTCGTTGTTTCTGTCATCAGTACGACCGTTACAGGGTTGTACTCCAGCTTGCCTTCTTCATTCTTGGAAGCGGTGATCAGCTGGCCTGTCAACCAACCAGGGAATGGGAGGATGAGCAGCCACACCGCCCGGGGTTGGCTCAAATTGGATCCGAAGAGTGTGCATGCGTGCGTGCATGATGGTGCAAAGACAGCGCTTGCGTGGACACAGGGCCGCGCCCGCCCAGTCACCCGCCCTGCTGCATGTATATGCACGATGAGGAGGCGGTCAGTTTAAAGCCTCCAGGACAATAGGACCGCACCAAGGTTGATGAACAGCGCCATATAGCCAACGAAGATGGCAACGGTGGTTTTGTCTGGGAACAGCTCCTGCAAATTGAGGGAAACCATGTCGGCAGATGGAGCCACGCAAATTCTCCCGATGAACGCACAGCTGCTGGTGCTGCAGGGTCAGTGGGTATATGGGAGGGGGGGGGGAAGGGGGGGATAGACACGTTTTGGTAGGGCAACAGACAACGGCAAAACGGAGCAACAGACAACGGCAAAACGGGGCAACAGACAACGGCGTCGTGAAAGGTGTCCGAGCGCTGTTCGCAGCCGCACATTGGTGATGGTGAAAGTGAATTTGCAGCCCAGTGTGTGAAGCGTTGTAAACCGACACCTTGTGGACACACCGCAGATCGCCACAGTGGTGCAACAATTGTCACACCAGGTTACAGGACCTTGTGCGCCAGCCTGGTTGACCTTGACGATAGGTGGATGGCAGAGTGCAATCTTAGTGAATCTACACGACTAGACGACTTGTACTAATAATTAAATAGATTTACTGTAGGTCTGCAGCTGGTACTGTACTGTCCGGAGAGTGCCACCAACCCAAATACCAATCGTGGCTCACGGAAACGCGCACAAACAACTCGCACAAACTACAAAGCACAAACTACAAAGCCACCGGGTCACTAGTGTGATTACCGCATGGCGTGACCCTCTCTTTTGTCGGCTGTGATGGTATTGCACCCCGTCGTGCCAGCTCGAGATTTGCCCGAGACCAACTGTGAGAAAGGCCCCCCACTGAGCCCAAAGCGTGTCCTGAGTCGCCGCCTCGCCGTTCCCGCCGCGTGCATTGCGCCGGCATCTTGCGCCTCTGTTGACGATGGCAGGCCTGTTGCCCAGGGACGGCAAAGATAACCTCGAGGAGGGCGGGTCGGAGGACTCCGGTGATGAGTTCCTAGCCGCGCTGCCGGATACTGTGTGGATGCAGTTGTGCGGAGAACCGGATCCACACCCGCAGAGGTCACTTGTCGGCTGCGTTGCTGCCCCTACTACCAGCCCCGCCCCTGCCACTGCAGCGATTTTTGAGGAAAATGGCGCGACCGACACCTTGCAGGGCTGGAGCTGTGCCACGTGCACCTTCTTTAATATGAGGGCAACCAATACTTTTTTCTACAGCAACCGTTGCAACTCTTGTGGCGCCCGACGCCAGGCGGCGACAACTGCACCAGCGCCTCCTGCAACAATCACCGCCGTCGCCCACCACCCTACATTTGATGCTTCTGTTAGTGCACATTCTGCAACATGCGGGGGCTGGCAACAAGCTGCGGCGGAAGCATTGGGCCTCAGTGCTTCCCTTCGTCCATGGCAAGTGCAGGTGATTGAGGCGTGGCGATTAGGACGAGATGTCCTTGTCCTGAGCGGCACTGGCTCCGGCAAAAGCGTTTGCTTCCAAGCCCCAGCATTTTGTCCGCCAGACCGCGTGGTACCGAATGATAGCGTAACGAGTGGCGTGTCCCCAGTTTTGGTTGTGTCGCCGCTGATTTCGCTCATGCGTGATCAGTGCCTTGGCCTCATCCGCGCCGGCGTCGCGGCCTGCTTCCTGGGTTCCGGTCAGCCAGACGCCGAGGTGGAACCGGCAGCTATGCGCGGGCTGTACCGGGTGATGTATGTCTGCCCTGAGACACTGGGCCGGCTCGTGCCCTCCCTGGCGGACCTACACCGGCGCGTCGGCATCCGTCTGCTCGCTGTTGACGAGGCGCACTGCGTCAGCAAGTGGGGCCACGACTTTCGACCGCAGTATCGTCACATCCGCGCACTCCTGCGGCAGATAGAGGCCGCCAGCACGCGCATCCCAGTCATGGCATTAACCGCCACTGCAACGCCCCTGGTGCGACAGGACATTGCCGACAGCCTGTTTCACTTTTGTGGAGAGGCGATGGCTGATAGAGACGATTCCGTTTACACTTGCATCAATACCTTTTCTCGCCCCAATCTCGCCTTTTCAGTGATTGACAGCCAAACTAGGAGCGGACGCAATGTTCTGAAGGACATTGGCCCGCTCCTGGGACTTGACTCGGCAGCAGCAAGGCATAGCACCCGGGACTGGGCTGCAGTCGGGCCGGCCATAGTCTACCTGCCCACACGCAAGGAGGCCGAGAGG
>Ga0105055_10012591_pt1 | contig 10268 bp, 9 predicted proteins | sample BON03_FD_78090 | JGI IMG/M metagenome (GOLD analysis project Ga0105055, IMG submission 78090) | Freshwater microbial communities from Lake Bonney liftoff mats and glacier meltwater in Antarctica - BON-03 | ecosystem: Environmental > Aquatic > Freshwater > Ice > Glacier meltwater | place: Lake... | reverse complement strand
GATCTTCGAGGCCAACCGCGATCAGATCGGCGATCCCGACCTGATCTATCCCGGCCAGATCTTCGTTCTGCCTGAAGCGGTCCAGACCGGAGGCTGACTTGGGCGCCCAGATCTATCAGCCGCCGGGGCCGGTAAGCGAGGCGCTGGCCTCGTATTATGTCCGTCATGTCGTGCAGAGCGCCCTGGATCGCGCGTTCACGCTGGCCGAACCGGCAGACTCCGCGGCGCCCCAACAGCGGCACACCGCGGGGCAACGTCAGGCGCCGGAATAGCTGCCGGGCCGTCAATACAAGGCAACCGGCCTTCATTGATCAGATATTCACGCAAAAGTGGTAGCTCTTGCGCGGGCCGGTGTAATGCGAACATTACATATTTCTGACGCCTTCTGGCGGCGATCCGAAGCCGTCCCAAACCGAGAATGTGCCGTGTTGTAACGGGAAGGTGTGATCCGCCCCGATCCATGTCCGGCGCCTGGTTGTCACATTTCCAGGTGTGTGATCTGGATCACATTTTCGAGACGGCGTGAGCTTCACAACCAAGAGATAGTGGCTGGAATCTCAGGGGCTTAGTAACATCCGTTGCACAGATCGGGGAGATGTGTGGGGCACGGTTCCCAACATTGCAGCCCTCCTGCCAAGGCTTGGCAGGAATGATGCAGCGACCATTTCCAACGATTGTTCCGGATGGCCCCACGGTCCACCGGGGGGGAATGTTCGCCTGAACCAAACAGACGTTCGAGGAACAAAACGCATGGTTTTTCTTGGAATCACTACCCGCAAGTTCGTCATGGCGACGGCGGCCGGGGCACTTCTGGCCGGTAGCGCGGCAGCCTTGCTGATTCCGGGCGAGCCGGCACGCGCCGCAGCGGCTGGTGCGACATCGGCCGAAAGCGCGACCGTATCGGTCACCATCCCCGAGCGCGTGAAGCTTTCGGGCCTGACCGGTTCGACCGACTTTCAGTTCGGCAACTGGGATCCCGACGCGGCGACCGATCAGGTCGGTGCCCTTGACCTGTGCGCATGGTCGAACGACGGCACGCCATCGCAGTACAGCTACCAGATCAACGCCACCAGCGTGAACGAGACCGGTACCGATTTCCGCATGACTGCCGGCGGCAATTTTCTGGTCTATCAGGTCTATTGGGCCGACGCCTCGGGCGTCACGACGCCGGGCGGAGCGACCCAGCTTGACGAGGGCACTGCCGATGCCGGCTTTGCCATGCCGGGCGCCAACAACCCGAGCTGCGCGACCAACGGCGACAACGCCAGCCTGGTCGTCGAAGTGCTCGAGGACGACCTGGGTGATGCGCCCGCGGGCGCCTACACCGATACGCTGACGATCACGATGGGCGTTGTGCCCTGATTGGCGCGCCCACAAGCGACGTGTGAAACGCGGCGCCGCTTCTTCAGGAGCGGCGCCGTTCGCATGTTAGGGTCAGACTGGGCCATGTCGCTTCGCCATGCGCCGTCAGTCAGTATCGAATGAAGCAGAGCGGGCATCACGGTTCAGATCGGATCGATCCGAGACCACCATGCTCCAGGACCGCGGCGACGTCGCTGCGGAAGGTGAATATGAGGCGGACAAGCTTCTGGTCCGCCGGGGCTGGCGTTCTGATCGGGGTGTTCCCGGCAGTCGTTCCGGCGGTAACGATGGCGGTGTCCCTGCTGCTGACAGGGCCCGCACTAGCCGTGCCGAGCGGCTGCGGCAGTCCCGCCTGTGTCAACATCGCCGGGCTGACGGGCGACACCTTCGATTTGGGAACCTGGAACGGCACGGCCAATACGGTCACCAGCAGCACTCTGCGCCATTGCGTCTTTTCCAACCGCCCCAATTCAGGGAGCAAGACCTACGACGTGACGCCCAGCGGCGTCGGCACGGCAGGCGGCGCATTTCTGCTTTCGGGCCCCGGCGGCGACCTGCCCTATGAAGTCCAGATCCGTGACGGCAACGGCGGTTCGATCGGCTTTACCACGGTCCTTGCCAATGCAGTCGCCAGCTTCACCAGCCTGAGCGAGGCCAACTTCGACTTCTGCAGCGATTCCGTGACCAGCAACCGCGGCCAGCGCATGCGCATCAAGGTCTTCGAAACCGACATGCAGACCTTCGCCGCGGGCACCTACAGCGGGACCCTGCGGCTGGACGTCGCCACGCCCGTGGGCAGCGCGACGGATTTCGAGACCAGCGGCACCATCAGCATCGAGATTCCCGAACTGGTGCGGCTGCTGCGCCTGCGGAACAACTTCGACTTCGGCAATTGGGATCCCGATTCAGGCACGGGCGTAAGCCTTTCGGATGACTCGGTCTGCGTCTGGTCGAACGACCTCTCCAGTCTCTACACGGTGACCGCGACGACGACCTCGGGGGCCTTCGAAATGACAGCGCTGGGCGAAAGAGTTCCGTTTTCGGTGTGGTGGTCGGAGAGCGCGGGGATCTCGAGTTCGGCGTCCTCCGACGAGGAGCTGCTCTACAGCGTGCCTTCAACCTTCGTCAGCGATGGTGGCACGATCGACTGCGGTGGCGGCTCCAATTCCAGCATCGTCATCGAAACCGATGAGGATGGCCTGGCGTTCGCCACATCCGGTGCCTACACGACGGACCTGACGATCACCATCGGCGTGGCGCCGTGATGCAGCGATGCCGCTTTCTCCAGGTTGAGTGAAGTGTTGGCGGCTGTCCTGTTATTGTAATAAAATTGTTACTGTAACGAGTGCAGCATTTATTGAGAAGCGCAGGAATCCGCATGGTTTGGCTCTGAAATACTGTAGAAGATTGCATCGCCAACCTTCTTTCGGGTTTCGCCCCTCGTGCTCCATCCGTTTGCGGCCAGACCGGCATGGCAAGGTTTCGCCCGGGCCGTCCCATGGCTGCGTTTGCCGGGGATTGTCTGCCTGCTGGCCCTTGCATTGGCAGGCCGGGCCGACGCGACCCAGACGACATGCGGCAATCCTGCATGCACCCAGGTCGCAGGCCTCAGCGGGGATGCGTTCAGCCTGGGAACCTGGAATGGCGCGGCGGTGTCGCTCAGCACGACCCTGAACCACTGTGTCTTCTCGAATCGGCCCAATTCCGGCACCAGGATCTATAGTGCGGTAGCCTTGGGCGAGGGCACGACCGGAGGCGCCTTTGTGCTCAGCGGCCCTGGAGGCACGCTTCCCTATCAGGTGGAACTGGCGGACGGCACCGGCGGGTCGGTCGCGTTCACGGTGATGACGACCGCCGTTTCGCTCAACCTGACCGCACTGACCGGCGGCAGCGGGGGAACCTTCGATAGCTGCACGAACTCGCCGACCAATGTCGGCGGGCAGCAGGTTCGGCTTACGGTCTTTGGCTCCGACATGCTGACGCGAACGCCCGGCGACTACACAGGAACGATGCGCATCACCGCGACGACGACAACAGGCGGCACGGCATCGTCGTTTCAGCTCAGCGGCACGATCAAGGTCACCATTCCGGGCCTGGTGCGCCTGAGTGGTCTGCAGTCCAATCTGACGTTCGGCACCTGGAACCCCGATGCAGGAGTTGGCCTCACCATCGGAGACGCCAGCCTGTGTGTCTGGTCCAACAATGTCGGGGGCGGATACTCGGTGACGGCCAGTGCAAGCCCGGGGGCGACGTTCGCCCTGCAGCAGCCTGGGCAGCCGACGATCCCCTACGAGGTCTATTGGGCGGCAAGCGCCGGCGTGTCGGGCACCGGGCCGGCGACGCAACTGACGCACAATCTCGCCACTGCCTTTGCCGCTTCTGCCGTTACGACGGACTGTTCGGGGGGCTCCAACACCAGCCTTGTGCTGCGTATCACGGACAGTGACCTTGCTGCCGCGAAGGCGCTGGTGACCCCCTATACATCCGTGCTCACCCTTACCGTGGGCCAGCCTCCCTGAAGCCGTGCAAAAGGCCTTTCACACACGCCGCCATCACGCCAGACTGCCCGCCTGATTGTACATTTGGGCGCACGACGGCGCGGTGGGTGGCGGGTTGAAGACGGATATTGCTCGGAAATCCCGCGCGTTCGTTCGTGTGCGCCGCCGCAAACCCGGCGGACGTCCGACCCCACGGCCCAAAACCCGGCGCCGGGCAGCGGCGGGGCTGCTGCTCGCGATGGCGGTGCTCCCCTGGGGCGGGTACGCCAGGGCTGTGCCCAGCGGTTGCGGTTCCCCGTCCTGCGTCAATATTGCCGGCTTCTCGGGTGACGACTACGACCTGGGCGTCTGGAACGGCGCGGCCAATGTCGTGCGTTCCAACAATCGGCACTGCGTCTTTTCCAACAAGCCCAACAACCCGCCCACGACTTACGACGTCAATGCGGTGGGTGTCGGCACGGCGGGCGGGGCCTTTCTGCTCGCCGGCCCGGGCGGCGATCTGCCCTATGAGGTCGAGATCAACGACGGCAGCGGCTTTGTCGTCGTCACGGCCGGTGTCGAAAGCAATTTTGCCAGCCTTTCGGAGGCCGCCTTCGACGGTTGCTCGGATTCCGCCAACAGCTCCGGTGGGCAGCGCCTGCGGGTGAACGTCTATGAAACCGAAATGGAGACCTTCGCTGCCGGAACCTATAGCGGCACCTTGCGCCTGAACGTGGCGACCCCGGTGGGCAACGCCACAGATTTCGAGACCAACAACACGCTCAGCGTCGAGATTCCGCCGCTGGTGCGCCTGAACGGCCTGCGCAACAACTTCAATTTCGGCAACTGGAACCCGGATTCCGGCGACGGTGTGGCACTTTCCGACAATGCGGTCTGCGTCTGGTCCAACCACGCATCCGGACAATACACCGTCACCGCGACCACGGGCACAGGCGCCCTGGAGATGATCCAGGGCGGTGATGTGGTTCCCTTCGAGGCCTGGTGGTCCGGCACGGCGGGCGTCGACACCGTCGCGGGTTCGCAGGCACAACTGGCCTACAACACGCCGGAAACCTTCACGACCAACGCCGATACCACCGCCTGCGCTTCGGGCAACACAGCCAGCATCGTGTTGTCGGCCAGCGAAGATGCGCTTGCTGCGGTGGCTGCGGGCTCCTACAGCGGCGATCTGCTGATCACGATCGGGGTCGCGCCCTGACATTCGTGCAGCCGCAGTTGCGGCGCCGGCAGGCCACGGTGCGCCCGTTCGTTTGCTGATTGGGTGCTCCAGATCACACATTGTCGGCCTGATTCTTGCATCGTTACCACGATATGTAGTGTTTGCGTGGTGCATGGATCTGCGACAGACGACGTCATGACGCGGCTCCGCCGGGGCGATGCGGCGCCGACGGCTGCGCCCTCATGGTCGTGGCCTGCATTGTTGTGTCTGGCGCTTGCCACGGTGTTGCTGCCGCCCCTGGCCCAGGGTCAGGACAACAGCCAGGACACCGTGGTCATCGGCCAGCAGTTGCCTGCCGAAAGCGGCCAGCAGGTCGGCGCGGACAACCGGGATGAGCCGGTGGTGCGTGCCCAGCCGCCGGAGGATTTCCTCGACCTGGTCGAACCCCAGACCAACTACATCGACATCTACTACGGAGGTGTGAAGGTCGCGACCGGGCTGGCGACGTTCACACCCTCCTATGTCCAGCTCATCGATCCTCTGGCGGTCATGCCGGCGCTTGCCGATGTCACCGATCCAGAGCCTGTTCTGGCGGCGCTGACCGGTCCCCTGGCGCCGCACGGCGACCTGCTCTGCCTTCCAGGCGACGAACAGGATGCCTGCGGCATCCTCTCGCCCGAGGTGGCAGGGGTGATCTTCGACCGCAACAGGTTCCGTGTGGCCATCTTCGTCAATCCGGCATTCCGCTCGCTCTCCCTGGTCGAAATGGGCCGTTACCTGGAACCGACCAACACCGGTCCCGGCCTGGTCAGCCGCATGCGCGGCGTCATCTCGGGCGGCAGCGAGCAGGACCAGAGTTATCTGCTGCGCAACAACTCGGTGCTTGCCTGGATGAGCAACCGCCTGGAGTCCTCGTTGCTCTACGATGGCGAGGATGGCCTGTTCCTTGATCGTGGCGTGCTGGCGACGGACCGCGGCGACTGGCGTTCGACCGCGGGTGTCTTCCGCACGGCCGGTCTTGATTCCGCCAGCCAGGAAAAGATCCTTGGTTTGGGCCTGTCGACCCAGCTCGACACGCGCGTCGACCTCGACCTGGCCTATGCCGTGCCGATCATCCTGTTCCTGCCGAACCGCTCGAAGGTCGACATCTTCCGCGACGGCCGGCTGATGAGTTCGAAGGTTTACGAGGCCGGCAACCAGACGCTGGATACCTCCGGGCTGCCCAACGGCTCCTACGACATTACGTTGCGCATCCAGGAGATCGGCGGGGACACAACCGAAGAGACACGGTTCTTTTCCAAGAACGCCGAACTGCCTCCGGCCGACACCCCGCAGTATACCTTCCAGATCGGCGCCCTGGTCGACGACAGCGCCACCGACGACACCGGCGACCGGCGCCTGATCGGCACCGTCGAGGCCCGCCCCATCCTGCGCGCGGGCACGCTGCACCGCCTGGGCGAGAACTGGGGCGCCTTTGCCGACATCATGTCGAGCAACGAGGAACTGCTGCTCGAAATCGGCGGCCTGTTGCGCCAGCGGCCGTCGCGGCTGCGTGGTTCGCTGATCGCCACGACCGCCCAGGACGCCGGTTTCACGCTGCGCTACTCCGACCGCTGGGACGCGCTGGGCTACAACCTCAGCATGCGCCAGATCTTCGTCAAGGACGGCACGACCAGCAGCGATCCCACGACCTTCGATCCGTTCACCTCGACGGTCAGCGAGTTCAGCGGAGGCGTCAACTACAGCTTTCTCGATCCGGCCATGAGCGTGGGCATGCAGGGCAGCTACAACCGTCAGGACACCGGCACGACCTGGTCGATCGGCCCTTCCATGAGCGCCCTGATCTGGCAGTCGGCCAGTTATGATTTCCGTTTCGCAAGCAGCGCGACCCAAAGCAACAACCAGTTCCTGGGCCTGGCCCAGCTCACCATGAGCTATCGCGACGACAACTGGTCGGCCCTGACCACGGTCGGATTTCGTGTCGAATCGGGAGGCGATACAGGCATCGAAACCGGCGCCAATGTCGGTTACCTCAAGTCCTGGGACGATGGCCGGCAGTTCCAGTTCAACACCGGCGTCTTCCGCACGGTGAGCCAGACCAACCTCTCCAGCGGCGCTTCCTATGTCGATCCGCTGGGCACGGTCTCGGTGAGCTATGAGCGCACCATGGCCGATTCCAACAGCACGACCTACAGCGGCGAGCTCGAATTCGATCTGTTGGGCAACACGGATGGTTTTGCCGTCACCGGCTTCGGCGGCTCCAACAGTGCGGTCATCATCGCGCTGGACGGCGAGGTACCCGAAGACGCCGTGTTCGACATCCTGATCGACGGCTCGGTGCGTGCGCGTCTGGACAGCACGTCATCGGCGCCGATCGTGCTTGAGCCCTACCGCAGCTACGACGTCGCCATCCTGTCGAAATCGGATTCCCTGTTCGACTATGAGCTGGAGGCCCAGAACGTCACCCTGTTCCCGGGCTCCGTGGCGACCGTGACCTGGCATGTCCTGCGCATCCTTCCGGTCTTCGGGCGCGTCTTGCATGAAGATGGCGAGCCCGTTGTCATGGCGCGGATCGAGGGAGCTCACGATGTCTCCACGACCGACAGCGAGGGTTACTTCCAGGCCCAGGTCAACGGCACGGAGTTCCTGGAATTCACCGCACCCGGCAGGAAGCCGTGCCGCGTGCCGATCGGCGATCTGCCGCACTCGGCCGTGTTCTACGATCTGGGAACCGTGGTCTGTCAGGAATGAGGCGGGCCAGCACCGGGATTGCGTTCCGCGCCAACTGGGCCAGGGTAACGTGTGAAAGCCGAGGATCACCAAGCATGAATGTTACAATCAGGCCCGCACAGATTGCTGACATCCCTCATCTGGCCTACGCCCTGATGGAAGCGTCGGGCGGACTGGTAGAGGCTGTTTATGAAGGGGTCATCCCCGGTCGCGAAACCAACCTGATTGTCGAGCACCTGTTCTCGCGGCCGAACGCGACGACGGCTTTCACGCACTGCCTGGTTGCCTGCAATGAGAAGAGGGTGCTGGGTTCCATTCACGCCTTCCCCATGGATGCCATGGGAGGTGGCCCGGCCGACCCGCTTGTGCCGCAAGATCGCTTCTATCTGTATGCGCCCTTCGAACACATGCACGCCGAGGGCAGCTATTACCTCATGGCAGCGGCCGTCTATCCCGAGTTTCAAGGCTCCGGGATTGGCAGGCGCCTGATTGCCGAGGCGGAGTCGGCGGCAAAGGCCGAAGGCTTCAAAGAGGCCAGCCTCAATGTTTTCGCGGAAAACCAGGGTGCCGTCAGGCTCTATGAAAAGCTCGGGTACAAGGAATGCGCCCGCCAACCGGTCGTTGGGCACGATAAGGTACGTTACGGCGGGGACGTTCTCCTGATGACCCGGGTCCTATAGGGTTGAGCGGCCTTGTGAAGACCAAAGCGGCATAAACACAGGACGGATCGGCAAGGGTGCGGGCGCGCGCCCCGGTATTCCTGCTTGCCGCTCTACTTCATATCGTTAGAAGCTGATTCACGGTCCATGTCGAAGCGATCTGGAACGATCAGGCTCTAGAGCAAATCACCTTCAGGCGAAATCGCTTCGCGATTCCGCCTGAAGGTGTGAATTTGCTCTAACTCGTTGATGTAGAGCGGATTCACACGATCACTCGGAGCCATGAAATGGTTCCGAGTGATCGTGATCCGCTCTAGTATTCCTGCTTGAAGGACTCATCGACGACGGTGACCGTGTATTGCACAGGGCCGTTGACCGGCAGTTCCGCCGACCAGTCCAGGCCGGCGTAGAGCCGCTTGCCGGGTGCCGAGATGCAGTTCTCGCCCTGGGCGTCGCATTGTTCGCCATAACCCAGTTCGACCATGGTGTTGCCGTTGTTGACGGCATGGATGCGGTTGCCGACGCGCTCCACCGTATAGGCAATGTTGACCAGCTCGGGTCGCACGATCGTCAGCACGTCGTAGCCGAACAGCACGTGAATGACCGATTCCTGGCTTTCGAGCGCACCCACGACCGGACGCACCCGAACCCAATAGACGCGGTCCCGGTCGGTCAGCCGGGTGATCGGCGCAATGCGGACCAGGGCGCGATCGCCGGGGTTGAGAACCAGACGGCTGGGGGTGGTCAGCAGCCCGGCGGCATTGGCGTTCTGGCCCTCGATGAAGGACTGCTCGGGCGTGCCGGGATCAAGGATCTCGATGACGTCGATCTGGACATAGGCGATTTCGGTGCCGACGTTGCCGACGACCAGATCGTGCAGGGGCCGCTCGGGAAGGATGTCGACGACCATCTCGCTGACGCTGATCTGCGCCAGCGCCGGGCGACCGGAAACACATACAAGGATAATGAGGAAAACGGCCGCAGCGCGACATGCCGACATGGTCGTGGCGTCCCGTGTTGTAGGCCCTGGGCCAAATGCCTGCGTAACGTAGACGCTGGCGCCTGCTGACAGCAACACAAACGTCCGATGCGTTACCAGGCGGTATAGCCGCCATCGATGACGAAAGCTGCGCCGGTGATGAACCGTGAGCGCTCGCCGGCCAGAAAGACGATGGCCGGGGCGATGTCGCCGGTCTCGCCGACCCGCCCGATGGGATGGAGCGGCAGGGCCAGCGCCGCCGCGCCCGGCCGTGCGGTCATGGCGCTGTTGACGAAGCCGGGATGGACGCTGTTGCAGCGGATATCCAGGCCGCGTTCGGCGCAGTGCAGGGCGAGCGACCGGGTGAGCAGGGTGACCGCGCCCTTGCCAGCGCAATAGGCGGGGTCGGAAGCCGTGGCGACCATGCTGAGCTGGGACGAAACGTTGATGATGGCGCCGCCGCGACCGGCTTTTGCCATGGCGGCGATGGCGCTGCGGCAGCCCAGGAAGACACCGTCCAGGTTGACCCGGTTGATGGCGCGCCAGTCGGCCAGGGTGCAATGCTCGATGTCGGCGGCGGGAACGCCGATCCCGGCGCAGTTGACCAGGATGTCGAGACCGTCGTGGCGGGCGACGATGGCCTCGACCAGCGTGTTCCAGGCCAGTTCGTCGCCGACGTCGAGGCCATGGGCGTGGGCGCGGTCCCCGATCGCGGCCGCTGCGGTCTCTGCGGCCCGGGCATTCAGATCGGCAAGCACGACGCAGGCTCCGGCCGCGGCCAGGTGCTGCGCGGCGTCACGGCCGATGCCGGAGCCGGCGCCGGTGACCAGGGCAATGCGTCCGTCGAGTTCGCCCATGATCATGCCGCCGTGTAGCCGCCG
>Ga0105055_10012588_pt1 | contig 10269 bp, 7 predicted proteins | sample BON03_FD_78090 | JGI IMG/M metagenome (GOLD analysis project Ga0105055, IMG submission 78090) | Freshwater microbial communities from Lake Bonney liftoff mats and glacier meltwater in Antarctica - BON-03 | ecosystem: Environmental > Aquatic > Freshwater > Ice > Glacier meltwater | place: Lake... | reverse complement strand
GCCCCGGGTTTCCCTCCCCCTGGGGTCTTTGCCCCCCTGCGGGGCCCCCCCCCCCCCCCCCCCTCTATCCGTATCGAGCCGCGCCTGCCCCTGGACTTATTAATCCACGGCAGCCCATGTCCGATGTCACAACGCGCCCATTTATCATTTATTAGACTATGTTTTGCGCTGCTCTCTGCCTCTGCATGTGCGCGTGTGCGATGCCGTGAAAGTGGGTAGTGCCACACTAGCAGTAGTAGTAGTAGCAGAGTAGCAGTAGCAGTAGTGCGTTTTGCGCGACGCACACCACACACATCACCATCCCATCCGTCATATATATCCGTCAGCACGCTCGTGAAAGGGTGTGGGAGAAGGGGACCGGTTGAGTCGTCAATATCAATATCTTCTGTCTAACGACGAGCTTCATTATTAAAAAAGCTCTTATACTCACGTTATACTCTAGCAGAGAATTCAGCTCCAAAAATACTCTAGAAGACAGGATGCGTGTCGTGAACTTGCACGCTGTGAACGCGTTCTCAACACGGCCAAGCCGTCCTAGGCCTACTGCGCAGCAGGAAATGCAAGATCTGCTCGCCTACGGCGACAGCGACAGCCAAAGCGACAGCGAGCCGGCAAACAGCCCGCCGCCCGCGAAACGTCTGCGCGCGGCGGGCTCTCCGGAAACAGCGACACTGGAGTCGCCCGCGCCAGCGTCATCCTCCGCTGGGCCGCCACCACTCCCGCCGCCGCCGCTGCCGCCTCCTCCACTGCCGCCATCAGTCGGCACGGATGCCGGAGACTGCCTCGCTCGGCCAGTGCGCCAGTTTGAGCACGTGGACGGCCAGTTCGCTGCACATGTTTTCCTTCGGATTCGGCCGGCGCTCCCGCTGAGCCGAGCGGTGGAGTCTGCCGTCTCCCGACTGTGCTCAACGGACGGCAGCGTGCAGCGGTTCGACCCCTCCGAGCACCACCTCTCGCTCTCGCGCACGTTTACACTACAGAAGCCGCAGCTGCAAGGGTTTTCAGAAGCGCTACGAGTCGCGTTGAAAAGGTGTGCCCCGCTGCCCATCTCAGCCGCCCGCTCGCTGATCCAGCTCCAGGCGCCTGCACACCAAAACTGAGAACATCGCCGTCCGTTGCTGCAGATGCACGGCGTTGACGCTGCGGAGCGACCGCCTGGTGGAGCTCTCGAACGACACGCGCACGCGCTTCTTTTGTGCGCTGTCGCTGCTGCCCACGTCCTCGAGCAACAACGCTACAGCCCAGGTGGACGCCCTCATAGACGCCGTGGACCAGCTGGTGACGCGATACGGAGGCGAGCGGTTCTATGCCGAGCGACGGCTGCACTTCTCAGCCGCTTGGTCGTTGTCGGCGCTGCCGTCGCCGTTGCCACACATTGCTGGGCTTAGCGGCCATTCGGTTCTCGCAAGCCAGGTGGTCTGCCGCATGGGAGAGCGAGAGGCAACATTCGAACTGCGCCCGCCGTGAGCGTGGCAGCACACGCACTTAGGGATTTGCTCGCCCGTGCGACTCGCCTGGTCTTGGCCTCGTTTAATATTCGCATGAAGTAGGTTTCACGGCTCCCTGATCGGCCGCGGGTGGTGTCTTCTTTACTTTTCCGTGTTACCCACAGGTGTATAGATTCGTGGGTTGTGGCGGCTACGTCCCCAATGGCCAATGATCGATTGCACGCCTCCAGACTTCGGTGATATGGGGAGGGGGGTCTCGGTGCCTTGGGGTCTTGGCTGCGTTGAAAAATATGTGATAGAGAGAGCAGATGCAGATGCGAGATATAGATATAGATAATGGATAATGGAGGTAGGATTGGGGAGTTGGAGGAGCTGCGAACTGCTCAACAAGCAGCTTCTTTGTTCTGTGTCCCTCTCTTTTTTCTATTCTCGTATTCTTGTTCTTGTGTTTTCCCGTCTTTCGTCTTTCGTCTTTTTTTATATGTATTGAGTTTTGAGTGCACCAGAGAGCGCAGAGCGAGAGAGACGCGCGTACAGACACACCGCACACCGCACACCGCGACCGTGATGCGTGATGCTGCTACTGGCTACTCTTACAGCTGTAGCTTTAGTAGATTAGTAGAGCTCTCTCTCTCTCTAGCTTTAGCGTTCCTCCTTCTCGTTCTACGTTTTACACCTATATACCTATACACCTTACACCTGCACCTACACGTTACTAATAAACCGTGCGTACTACGCCCTGCGCCTGTGCCCTGTACCCTGTACCTGTACCTGCACGACGGTATACGCGCCGTACACACAGACACAGTACCTGTACCTATACAGTATGCACAGTTACACAGCTCAGTGCTTCGTGTGCCGTTTGTCTGTTTATGTTGTCTGTTGGCGGCGGGGGCGGGGGTGGTTACGGCCCCTGCACGGTCGTCTCACTCGCTCTCGCTCGTCACGGTCACGGTCGCCCCCCCTGTCCTGTGGCCCTCGCGGTTCGCGGTATCTAGCCGCGTCGTCGCGCCGTCGTCGTCGCGTCGTCGCCGTCGCCCGTGGGTGGGTCGCTATCTCTTGTTTTACCTCGTCGTTCGGTTTCGGCCGCATGTGTGTACTACTGTGTTCAGTGTGCAGTGTATTGTGTGTTGTGTGTACATTGTATGTTGTATGTGTTGTGTATTAAAAAATGTTGAATATTATGTATGTGGTTGTGGGGTTGTATATGGGAAGCTAATACAGGCACAGAAGAGACCCATACACCGCCTCGCCGCACCGCCAAAACCGACTGCGCCTCCAACAGAGTTTTCACTTGCATCGCACAACACCTATTACCTCGTCCACCTCATCTATCCTTATTTCGCCTAAGCGTGTCGTGGGAGCCGGAGAGTAGCCCCTTCATCTGCTTCAGCGAGGCGTGGCCATCGACGAGCAGGATGCGGATGCGCTCCACACTCGTCTCGTGCGCATGGTCGGCGAACTGCGTCCGCGCCGCCTCGCGCACCCCAGCGGCAGTGTCTGGATCAGCCCGCTTGATCGACCGGAGCACGTCCCGGTACAGCTTCCGCGCCTCCACCTTCAGGACGAAGTGCTTCATCGTCAGCATCGTCTCTGGAGTTAACCCAAGACTCCAGCACGGAACAGCTTGGCGCCTGTGTCCACCAGGTACTTCGCGAAATATTCGTTCACAACAGCTGCCGCGCTGTCGACGGCCCTGTGAACAACTTTCGACGACGGATGTCACAGATGACCTTCAGCATCGTGGTCCACGCCGGCGCTGGGTACCACTCCCCCGCCGCAGAGGAGGCCTACCTGGCAGCGTGTAGAAGGGCGTGCGAGGCGGCACGCGTCCGGCTGCTGGCCGGCGATGGGTCGCTCGCAGCGGTGACCGACGCGGTCGCGGTCCTCGAGGACGACCCCACCTGCAACGCGGGGACCGGCTCGAACCTGACGCTAGACGGCACCGTGGAGGGCGACGCGTCGGTTATGGACGCAGCAAGCCGGACGTGGGGCGGGGTGGCTGCGGTGCCGCTCGTGCCAAACCCGGTGCGTGTGGCAGCGCGCATTGCGCGCGACCAGTTTGCGGCGCCGCCGCTCTCCTGCGGCCGGGTCCGCCCGATCCTCCTCTGCGGCGTTGGCGCGCGGAGCTGGGCGGCCGAGCATGGCGAGCCGACACTGCCCGAGGGGTCGACGGCGATGGTCACGCCCCAGGCGCGCCGCCTATGGCGCAAGTACAAGGGGTGGGTGGACGGCGCCCAGGGCGAGGAAGCTGCAGAGACCAGTGCCCTTGACGACGATGCGGGGGACGGTGGTGGGCCAGCCGGCCGGTCCTCACTGGAACCCGGCTCGCTGCTGCACGACACCGTCGGCGCTGTGTGCTGTGATGGCCGGGGGGGCATGTCAGCCGGGGTGAGCTCGGGAGGGCACTGGCTCAAGCACCCCGGCCGCGTTGGCGAGGCGGCAGCCTACGGAGCGGGCTGCTGGGCCGAGGGCGGCGACGACGGCGCCTCGGCCTTCGGCGTATCGGTCTCGGGCGTGGGCGAGCTCATCGTGCAGGACCTCGTCGCCAAGGCGGTCGCGCGCGCGCTCGGCAGGGGGCTCGAGCCGTCACAGGGTGTCCTCGCGGCCCTGGGCGGGGCTGATGCCACCTATGCCGGCCTCGTGGCCCTCGTGCGCGCGGCCGCTGGATCGTCGGCCGGAACCGAGGTGGTGTGGGCTCACGGCACACCCTCGCTCGCTGTGGCCTACCTGCACCACGGGATCGAAGCGCCCGTCGCCTTCGTGTCGCGGACGGCCCAAGGCAGCGCGGTCGTTTCTGGCACGTTCGTGAGGAACCACGCGCAGTGCGGTCCGCAGCCAACCGAGGGCGGTCAGCCGAAGGTGAATCGGGGGCGACGCAAGCGGGGCCCTCTCACCGAGGGCAGTTGAGAATGTGATGGGATTTTATTGGAGGGTGCCTCGGTAGGATGGAACCTGGATGGAGATGAACTACCGTATGCATCCACCCTGTTTTTGTGTGATAATTATCACAATGAGCCTAAACACATGCAATGACAATGACCCCAAACACTACGTCATTGCCACTACACATTACACACACTGTAGCTGGGCCCCGAGTACGAAGCATGACGCCGGAGAGACGTCGAGACGTCGTCCGTGCTTCCGCCTCGCTCGGCGCCGGACTACAGCATATTTATATTATATTATATTATAAGAGCAAGGCGCAAGGCGGGAGGCCCGGGAGGCGAACGACGTTTTTTTATTTTGGGGGAGATGTGCTGTTCGGAGCTATTTGGAACGCGCTGGCGCGTGACGTGACCACGTACGTGCACGTGCTCCTTTTGGTTTTGGGTGCCCGTCCGTTAATTAGCAGACGAAAGGGCCGCTCTCTCTCTCTCCAGTGGCCAGTGGTAGCGTAAATAGCGTGGTAGCCGCTGTGGCTGTGTCTGTAAGGGTGTGGCCGCGACTTCGGCCGTGATCGTGAAGGGTTTAGTTAGAAGCCAAAGACGGACAGCTGATAGTACACAGTACTCGGTACTCGGTACCAGTACCAGTAAAAACAGTAGACAGCGAGTAGTTAGACTAACTATTATTAACAAGAGGACTTAGCGCACTTACACTTAGCCCAAACTTTATAATAAAAAAAAATATTAGCAGAGTATTAGTGTTAGTGTTTTATTATGTTTAGTATAAAAAACAGACGAATAAGACGAATATAAATTGAAAAAGAAGGACAGCGTTGAGCTCGCGGTTGCAGAATAATAGAAAGACCAAATACACAATACAATATAGTTTCAATCCACCATGGACATGGACCGCCTAGCATCTAGCTATATACGAGTTAGTTTCTTCTACTAGATATATTACTCTGCGTCTGTGTACTGTGGTACTGTGTACTCTATACTCTATCTATATAATATCTATAGACAAAAAGTCTGTTCATATGAATCATATACGGTACACGTACCTCGTTTAACTAGTTTGCTTATATTATAACATAACACAGCAAATCTGTAATCTGTAAGCTCTTGCACTTACACTTATGATAACTTATGCTATATTACACTTAGCTTACAGCTTACAGCTGTTTTCGGCAACTTGAAACTTGAAGTGAACTTGCAGATGGCTTACGGCTTACGGTTACGGTTGGCTTAAAGTCAGTTGGCTTACATTTGGCTCCGTCACGGCGTGTCTATAAACCGTATCTGTATCTGTAATCTGTATCTGTATCTGTTTGAGCTTGAGCTTCGAGCTTGCACTTTCTATAACCAGAAGCCCTTGCTTGCAGAACGCTTTTACTTTTACTTACACAGTTGCAACTGTAAGTGTAAGTAAGCGAACTGTAAGCGCTTACAAAAAAATTGTTATTAAAGCGCTTACAGTCGTCGGGTCAAACCCAAATCTATCTGTTGTAAGCGCCCTTACTGACTGTGTTTGTATTTACATTTTTTTGTAAGCGTAAGCGCTGCTTACGCGCTTACGCACACAGTTCGCTTACAGTTGCACTGTAAGCGTTCGGCACAATGCAATACGAGTAAGGGCTTACAGAAAGTGCAAGCTCAAACAAAAACAAACAAACTAAAACTAAAACTACAGACTACAGACAGACGGCATTCTTACACAGATTACACAGACACAGAGACACAGCAGAGAGACGCCGGAGCCAAAAATGTACAGTAAGTCAACTGTAAGCCAACCGTAAGCCATCTGCAAGTTCACTTCAAGTTGCCGACAACTTTAAGCTAAGTCTAGCTCTAAGAGCTTACAGATTTGCTGTAAGAAGTTTATTGCACAAACACAGACAACACACAGATTTGCTGTGAACCAACCGTCTGTGAACATCTTTCCCCGCCCCGTCCGGCCGCGAAGCGGACGGAAACGCCTCTCGCTGACCGGTGGCCAGCGCAGACATGGATGGGGCTCACCACGTTGCCGACGACGACAGTGCGGACGGCGCGGACACGCAGCCGTGCGCGCCACGCTACGAGCTGTCATGGCGGTTTGACGAGGTTGATCCTGCAACAGTGGAGCACGCGCTTCGAGAGCGGATTTGCGTCAGCGACGATGAGCAGCAAGACTGGCTGCACAGGCGGCTGGTGGGGCTCGGCCACGACGCCAACGCCCGTGGTCACCACTTCATGGCCCACTCCTGGTTCGAGTGCGCCTTCTGTGTGAAGGGCAGCACCGCTGATCTGCTCTCGTCAGTCAACATGCGGCTCAAACTCGCGCAGCCGACCTTGGTAGCCCTGCTCTACGGGCGGGCGCTGCAGATGGAACTGACGGAGGCGCAGCGTGAAATGATCCGACGCAAGCTGAAGGAGGCTCAGGATGCCGCGGCGCAGCGACAGCAGGACGGGGGCGGCGGGTTGTCTCTTGAGGACGAGTTTGGGCAATTGACGAGCGCCCCCGCTTCTCAGCTCGGCCACCACGACACTCAGCGCATGCTCCGCCTCCTTCGGCACGAGGGCCACGCGTGCAATCGCGCACACGATTACGATCAGGCGTGCCACTGGTTTGACGGCGCCTTCGCCCTGTCGCGCGCGGGGATTGATCTGCTGTCCGCAGCCAACATGCGTGTCAAAATCGGCCACGGCCCGGCAATCGCCCGCGCGCTCTACTTGCACGCCTTCGCGCTGCCGAGTCTGAACGACCGGCATCGCGAGGTGGCGGAGCGAAAGCTCGACGCCATCGCGGAGCAGGAGGCCGCGGCGGCGAGGCGAGGGATCGCAGAGGCGCGTGGCGTTGATGCAAGGGCACAGGCGGCAGTGGCAGGGATTTTGGTGGTGGACTAGATTCATATGTGATTCCCGTCACGTTAACCGGTCCGGTCCCGCGTCCAGCTCCGTGTTTCTCTTGCCGCACGCAAGGAGGATGATGGGATAAGCTAGTGCTAGTGTTGTTTCCTGCTAAAGCAGGGCTAGGTGCTAGGTTGCTAGGTTTCTGCTCTACTGCCACTGCCGGTCACTGTACACTGTACCGCTGGATACAGCGAGATACTGGACACTGCGGGTGCGAACTGGATTATCTGAAGTCTGAAGCACACATGATGTCACATGAAATGGCTAGAGCAAGTAGAGCTAGAGCAGTGCGTGTGGAGAATACTCCAAGTGTACTCGAGTAGTGAATATGCATATATAGTGATAAATGATAAATCTGTTAAATCCGCAGTACTCACCTCATGAATAGACATATAGACATATATCATGAGTATTCATGAGTAGCACCCATAACGAAGTACTCTCACTCCACGAATAATAACTCGAGTTTTTTTTATTGTTTATTGAGCATTGAGCCCAAAGCAACTAGATCTCTCTCAATGATCAGTGATTATAAGTGATCGGCATCGACTATCTCGGGCTCTGGTCTCACTCATCCGTATCTCAATATCATCTTAGACCTAGATCCCAGATTATAGGGGTCTGGTCTGGCCCAACACGCCGACACAGGTGCGGCAGGTCGTAGGCCCGCATTCCGATACATGATACATGATACGCCTCTCGTATTATAACTCTAGAGCCTGGGGTTAACCCTTAACCCGAGACCGGAGATCAAGAAGCGATAGCGATAGTTGTGTTTATTATGTTTTCTTCACACAGGCCGTTACGCATTACGCGCTGCGTGTGCCGAACTCAAGATATTTTTGTGTATGTATCATATCATTCTTTATGTATATAATTTATAGTTTTTACACATACTAACACTAGACAGTCTACTACTAGACACTAGCTCTTACCCCTCCTACTCGAGAACTTATTATTCACAATGTGAGTAGTAATAAGTAATAGATAGAAATGTAGTACTCACAGTACTAACTGAGTTACTCACCTCATGAATATAGTGATAGAAACGTAGTACCTCATACTCTCATACTCTGGAGTAGGGTGTAGGGCTCAACACTCAACACATAGCCCCCCCCCCTGCAGTGTATCTTTGGGATATCCCGCCTGTATCGCTGTATCTAGCTATATTTAACCATGTAGCTGCGGCTGCCTCACTGTCTCTAACTCTAAGTGCTCGGGTTAACCATCTGCTCGCCTCTAGACTCGACTCAATACTCGCCTCTTAACTCACCTCTCTACTCGCCTCTCAACTCGCCTATCTACTCGTCGAGTCTCTCTACTCGTACTACTCGACTCTCTGCTCGTTTTTCTACTCGCCTTCCTACTCGACTCTCTACTCGCGTCTCTACTAGCCTCTCGACTCGCCTCACCGCTCGCCTCTCTGCTTGCCTCTCTACTCGCCTCTCTGCTCTACTCTCTACTCGCCTCTCGATCCGCCTCTCTACTCGCCTCTCTACTCGACTCCGCCCTACTTGCCTGTCTACTCGCCGCCTCTCTCCTCGCCTCTCTCTCGACTCTCTACTCACTCGCATATCTACTAAAGTATCTACTCGCCTCTCTACTCGCCTTTCTACTCGCCTCTCTACTCGCCTCTCTACTCGCCTCTCTTCCAGCCTCTCCAGCTGCCTTTCTACTCGACTCTCTACTCGCCTCTCGACTCACCTCTCTACTCGTCTCTCTACTCGCCTCTCTACCTCTACTCGACTCTCTACTTGACTCTCTACTCGACTCTCTACACGCCTCTGTACTTGCCTCTCTACTCGACTCTCTCCTCACCTCGGTGTCACCTCTCTCTCTACTCGCCTCTCTACTCGACTCTTTACTCGACTCTCTACTCGACTCTCTACTCAACTCTTTACTCGACTCTCTACTCGCCTCCCTATTCGACTCTCTACTCGCCTCCCTACTCGATTCTCTACTGGACTCTTTACTCGCTCGTCGACTCTCTGCTCGCCTCTCTACTCGACGCTCTACTCGACGCTCGCCTCTCTACTCAAGTCTCTACTCGCCTCTCTACTCGCCTCTCTGCTCGCCTCTCTGCAACAGGTCCCCCCCGCACGTCGGACGTGCCTCACGCTCACGAGAGTGCAGGGAAACAAATATAGAATACAGAAAGAATGGGCATAGCGCCCGCCTCTGGTGCGGCGACAGCCGCCTCCCAACCGCCGCCTCTAGGCTAGGGTTGACGAAACCCTAGCCCAGCTGCAGAGCGAACGGTGGAAGGGACAGGGCCGAGGTAGCTCCCCACAGAAGGAGGTCCTGACCCCACAGACGACTGTCCACTGACACGCAACACGGGCGCCTCCCCCCATGCCTGGTGCATGGAGAGGCAAACACATAGACAGACAAACACAAAACACAAGACACACAGACCGAGAAAACCGAGTGTCCACGGTCCACGAGGAATCTCGCAATGGAGTCTCACTCACTCACCAGGGTAGTGGTGGGTGGGGTGAGAGAGAGTCCATGGTCGACGATGTCGACTAGAAAGATCGCAACGAGATGTGGCGGCAGCTGAAAGAACAGCGCGAGCGACAGGCCACTTACTTCTACCGCTAAAGAGATCTAGCTTCTACGGTTAAAGTAATGGGCGGCGCCTCACCGCTAGTGATACCAAAGGGCTAGTGTACCGAAGGGAGAAACGAGAGGAGAGAGGACTCGCCCTCCTGTTCGCTCGAGCCTCCGCACGTGACCCCCCCGTCAGCCGTCAGCAGAGCGACTGAAGCAAGGTGTTGTTCAGCCACTCGACTCGCCTCTCTACTCGCCTCTCTACTAGCCTCTCTACTAGACTCACTACTCGCCTCTCTACTCGCCTCTCTGCTCGCCTCTCTACTCCACTCTCTTCTTGACTCTCTCTACGTGACTCTCTCTGCTCGCCTCTCTACTTGACTCTCCACTCGACTCTCTACTCGACTCTCTACCCGCCTCTCTACTCGCCTCTCTACTCGACGCTCTGCTCGCTTCTCTACTTGCCTCTCTACTAGCCTCTCTACTCGCCT
>Ga0105055_10012586_pt1 | contig 10271 bp, 7 predicted proteins | sample BON03_FD_78090 | JGI IMG/M metagenome (GOLD analysis project Ga0105055, IMG submission 78090) | Freshwater microbial communities from Lake Bonney liftoff mats and glacier meltwater in Antarctica - BON-03 | ecosystem: Environmental > Aquatic > Freshwater > Ice > Glacier meltwater | place: Lake... | reverse complement strand
TGGTTGTCGGCGGCGGCGCTGTCGGCACCTCGATCGCGTATCATCTGGCGCGGGCGGGTTGGGCCGATGTGATGCTGCTGGAGCGTGACGAGCTGACCTCGGGCTCAACCTGGCACGCGGCGGGGCTTTTGCCGTATTTCAACATGTCCTATGCGACGACGCACATCCACGACCATTCGATCCGGCTGTACAAGACGCTGGAGGCCGAAACCGGCCTGAACGCCGGGTTTTCGGTGGTGGGCAACCTGCGCATGGCGCAATCGCAGGCGCGGATGGATGAATATATGCTGTATGCCGCCACGGCGGAAACCTGCGGTGTGCCGTTCGAGTGGATGACGCCCGCGCAGGTGAAAGAGCGTTGGCCGCTGATCCGCACCGATGACCTTGAGGGCGCGATCTTTCACCCAACCGACGGCTATATAAACCCCGCCGATGTGACCATGGCCATGGCCAAGGGCGCGCGGCAGCGGGGGGTGGTGATTGAGCGCAAGTGGCAGGTGGATGAATACGTCTGGGCGGGCGATCACTGGGATGTGACCTGCACAAAGATGGTGGAAAAGGGCGGCAACCTTGTGGCGTCGGATGAACAGGTGGTCATTCACGCCGAACATGTGGTGACGGCCACGGGCAACCATGCCCAGCGCACGGCGGCGCTCTTGGGGCTGAAAATCCCCGCCATTCCGGTGGAGCACCAGTTCATCGTAATGGAGCAAGACCCCGCCTTGGTCGAGTTCCGCAAAACCCACCCCGAACACCCGGTGATCCGCGACGCCGATGCGCAAAGCTATGTGCGCGAGGAACGGGGGGGGTGGATTTTGGGTGTTTATGAGAAGAACGCCCCGGCACGGTTTGAATACGGCGTGCCCGACAGCTTTCGCGCCGATCTGTTCCAGCTCGATCTGGAGCGGATCGAGGCCCAGTATATGGCGATGATCCACCGCATTCCGTCGTGTGAAACCTGTGGGCTGAAGGACGATTTCAACGGCCCGATCTGTTACACCCCCGATGGCAACCCGCTGATCGGCCCGGCGCCCGGCCTGCGCAACATGTGGCTGGCCGAGGGGTTTTCGTTTGGCATCACGGCAGCGGGCGGCGCGGGGCATTACCTGGCGCAGATGATGGTCGAGGGCGAGGCCGAGATCGACATGGCATCGCTTGACCCCAAACGCTTTGGGTCTTGGATGACTACCGAATATGCCATGACCAAGAACGAAGAGGCCTATGACCACGTTTACATCCTGCACCACCCGGATGAGGAACGCCCCGCCGCGCGGCCGCTGAAAACCGCGCCCAGTTACGACCGGATGGCGGCAAGGGGTGCACAGTTCGGGCAGGTGAACGGGTGGGAACGGCCCAACTATTTCGCACCGCAAGGGTTCAGCGACCATGACGCACGGAGTTTCCGGCGCGGCGGCTGGTGGCAATATGCGGTGTCAGAGGCGCAGGCGATACGGAATGGTGTTGGCATGATCGACGCCAGCGCGTTCACGAAACACACCCTGCGCGGGCCCGGTGCTGCGGCCTTCCTCGATTGGTTCACCACCAACAAACTGCCCCGCGTCGGGCGCATCAACCTGACCTATGCGCTGACCGCCCACGGCACGACGCGCACCGAATACACCATCGTGCGCACCGCCGAGGACGAATTCACCCTGATTTCGGCAGGTGCCTGGCAGGCCTATGACAGCGATTATCTGGCCAAGGCCGTCAACGACAAGGTGGCGGAATTTGGCCCGATGCATCTGTCCGACGTCACCGCGCAATTCGGCGTGTTCGCCATGGCTGGCCCGAAAGCCCGCGATGTGCTGGGCGCGTTGATCCGCGATCCGAACCCCGAGATTGCGCTGAGCAACAAGGCGTTCCCGTGGCTTTCGGCCAAGCGGCTCGAGCTGGCCATGTGCCCGGTAAACGCGATTCGGGTCGCCTATACCGGCGAGCTGGGCTGGGAATTGCACCACCCGATGGAGATGCAGAACTACCTGTTCGACCGTATTATGGAGGCGGGCGAACCCCACGGTCTGAAACTGGTGGGCGCGCGGGCGCAAAACTGGCTGCGGCAGGAGAAATCGTACCGCGCGTTCGGCAATGAACTGGGCCGCGATGCCACGCCTTTGGAGGCGGGGCTGGACCGGTTTGTCGATTTGACCAAGGCGTTTCATGGCAAGCAGGCGATGCTGGACACCGGCATCCGCAGCAAATGTGTGACCCTGCTGGTTGATGGGCCTGCGGACGCCGACCCATGGGGCCGCGAGGCGCTGTACCTCGACGACACGCGCGTGGGGCGGCTGACCTCGGGGGGCTATTCCGTCGCCTTTGGCAAAAGCATCGCCATGGGATACGTGCGCCCCGATCTGGCGGTTCCCGGCACTGTTTTGCAGGTGCGGATGCAGCGCCAGTTGTGGGCGGCCACTGTGACCGAGGACAGCCCCTACGACAGTGAAAACGCCCGCATCCGGGTGAACGGATAGGGGTCGGGCAGGGCGCAAACCCCGCCCGCGCCAACTACAGGCTGGCGTCCAAAGCTGCGATCACGGCCTGGCCCATTTCAACCGTCGTGGCGGGGGTGCCTTCGCCTGACTGCATAAGATCGGCGGTGCGCACGCCGTCGGCCAGCACCTTTTCCACGGCCTGTTCCACGCGTGTCGCCTCGTCGCCCAGGTTGAACGAATAGCGCAGGGCCATGGCGAAGGACAGGATGCAGGCGCAGGGGTTGGCCTTGCCCGTGCCTGCAATATCGGGGGCCGAGCCGTGCACGGGTTCGTACAATGCCTTGGGGCGGCCATTTTCCATGGGCAGGCCAAGGGAGGCCGAGGGCAGCATGCCAAGCGAGCCGGTCAGCATTGCCGCAAGGTCGGACAGCATGTCGCCGAACAGGTTGTCGGTGACGATCACATCAAACTGTTTCGGCCAGCGGGTCAGCTGCATCGCACCGGCGTCGGCATACATGTGCGACAGTTCCACATCGGGGTATTCGGCGGCGTGAATCTCGGTCACGACATCGCGCCACAGCACGCCGGATTCCATCACGTTGGCCTTTTCCATCGAACACACCTTGTTCGACCGCTTGCGCGCCAGCTCGAACGCCGAACGCGCCACGCGGGCGATTTCGGATTCGGTGTAGCGCTGGGTGTTGATGCCCACACGCTCGTTGCCCTCCTTGAACACGCCACGCGGTTCGCCGAAGTACACTCCGCTGGTCAGTTCGCGCACGATCATGATGTCGAGGCCCGACACGATGTTCTTCTTCAGCGAGGAAAAATCGGCCAGCGCGTCGAAACACTGGGCCGGGCGCAGGTTGGCGAACAGGTCCATCTCCTTGCGCAGGCGCAAAAGCCCCCGCTCGGGCTTCAGCGAAAAATCGAGGCTGTCGTATTTGGGCCCTCCCACCGCGCCCAACAGCACGGCGTCCACCGCTTGCGCCTTGGCCATCGTGTCGTCGTGCAGCGGCGTACCATGGGCATCATAGGCAGCGCCGCCCACCAGATCCTCGGACACGTCGAACGACAGCCCGCGATTGGCGCCGTACCAGTCGATCACCTTGCGCACCTCGGCCATGACCTCGGGGCCGATCCCGTCGCCGGGCAGGATGAGGAGGGTTGGGTTGGCCATGGAGATGCTCCTTGCAATTCGTTGGCGGTGGCGTATCCCGGTCGATGGGACGGGTCAAGCCGGGCGGCTGGCCCCTTCGAGAACAGGAAGGATTTGCCATGCCAGCTCCCGGCCAGACAGTACCCACTCTCACGCTGCCACGGGTGGGGGGTGGCAGTTTCGATCTGCACGGCCTGATGGGGCCGAAGGGCGCGCTGGCCATCTTTTATCGCGGGTCGTTCTGCCCGATCTGCGTCAGGCAGTTGAGCGCGGTCGTCGACCGGATGGACGATTTCGCCGCGCTGGGCGTTCAGCCTGTGGCGATCAGCTGTGACGATGCAGACAAGGCAACCGAGTTTGTGGAAAAGGCGGGGTGCAGCGCGGTTCCGGTCGGCCATTCGCTGACTGCGAAAGCGGCGCGCGACGACTGGGGCCTGTGGATTTCCCCCGCCCGGCCCGGCACTGCGGAACCGGCATTCTTTGCCGAACCGGGGCTGTTCCATGTCAACGGCGATGGCACATTGCAGACGGCATGGGTGCAAACGGCCCCCTTCGCCCGTCCGACGCTGGACGATGTGCTGGGCGCGATCCGGTTCCAGCAGGAAAAGCAGTATTCCCCGCGCGGTACTTACCAAGGCGATCTGGCGGGCTGATCCTCAGCGCGCCAGGTCCAGTTCGACCCAGACCAGACGGTGCCGTGAGGCGCCATTGCCGCCTTCGCCCAGCAGTGCCGCTAGCGGATCGTCGGGTGCGGGCCAGAACACGCCGCTGTCCAGCACCCGCCAATCCGCCGAGGGCAGGATGTAGTCGACCCTGAGGTTGCCCGGGTCGCGCGGCCCGCCATCGCGCCAATCGGCAGTGTCCAGCGCCGGGTCGCCCAGGTGCCGCAGATTCGCCCCGCCATCGCGCAGCGCCGCCGCCGGGCCGCCCGCGCCAATCGGGCGGATGTCCCGCACCCGCGGATCGCCCAGCAGCGCGCTCAGCGCATCGGCGCGCCCAGCGCCATCGACGGGGTCGAGATTGGCATCGCCAGCGATCACGAAGGGCATGCCAGGGGGAGGCGGGGCCAACGCCCCATCGAGATAGCGCAGCCAGAGCGCGGTTTCATCGTGATTGCGCCGCCCGTTGCGGTCTTCGGGGCCGTCGAACACCGGGGGCGTGGCGTGCCAGGTCAGCAGGCGAAAGGGCGTGCCGTCGCGCAAACTCAGCGCGACATCCCAGTGGGCGACGGTCGACAGGCGCTGAATGGCGAATGCCCCGGACCCCGGAAACGGTGCGCCATCGATGCGGGGCGGGATGGCGCCGGGCAGATCAGCCCAGAGCAGACTGCTGAAATCCCGGCTGGCAGCGGCGTCGATGGGCAGTGCCGACAAAACCGCCATCCCGCCCTGCCCGGCGAACCGGCCATAGCCCTGGGCATCGCGCGGCTCGCCGGTGCGCCCGTTGCCATCCATGTCGAGGCCGGTGGCGATGCCGCTGTTGGGCAGCAGGGCGAAGCGATAGGGCAGGCTGTGCCCGGCACTGGCAATTACCTCGGCCAAAGCGGCCAGGGCCAGCCCGTCATGGTCGAAATCGACGTTTTGCAGCACGAGGACATCGGGGGCGATATGGGCCACGATCCCGGCCACCAGAGCCGCCTGACCGTCACCGCGCAGCAGGTCGCGCAGCAGCAGCCCGGGCCCGTCACGGGCCAATTCGACGTTGAAGGTGGCGATGCGCAGCGGTTCGGCGGCGAGCGGTGCCGCCAGCAGGGCAGCGATCAGACCGGCAGCAGCCCCGCATCGCTGAGCGTGTTCTGCTTGCGCTTGAGCTCGATCATGTTGGCGATTCGCGCCATGGCAAAGCCGCGCATGAGCAGGGAGGCGGGGAAGAAGGCCCAAGCTGTCACCGTCCAGATCAGGGTTTGCGGGCTGGTGGTCGACACCGACCCGAACAGGTCTGACGCCGAGGATACCACCGACGGCATCAGGAAGGGCAGCAGAATTCCCAGCCCGATGTTCACCCAGGAATCGCGCCGCAGCCGCGACACGACCTCACCCCCCGAAGTGGGATCGAAGGTGGGCAGATTGGTCCAGACGTTGAAGCTGCCGTTCTGCAGCGGCCAGCCGGTGATCGCCATGGCGATGGAAAAGGCGGCCAGCGACAGCAGCGAGATCAGATAGGCAAGGCCCGCAATGGCGCGCACCAGTTCGAGCTTTTCAAGCGAGGCGTCGGGGGGCAGCATCAGCACCACGAGGCGCACGGGGCTGTAGGGGAAATCGACCGCGCGGGCGATCAGCAGGCCCACGGACTGGACGAATTCACCCAGGATGGTGGGGTGGGTCTGACCCTTCAGCACGATCGACAACAGGAATACCGTCAGGAACAGGCTGATGAACCGTATGCGGTTGAACGGCGGTGCATCGCGGAATTCATAGAGGCAGGGGTAGGACGAGTTGTATTCGAACACCGTCAGGATGGCGGCGAACAGCGCGATCAGCATCACGACCTGCGCCGTGTCGGGCGACACGCCCGGCAACAGCAACGCCGGGGTTGCAATCAGTAGCGCCACCAGGAATCCCCTGAGACAAGCGCCCAAAAGCCGCAAGATCACTGCCATGTACCCTCAACCTGGACGGACGCGATGCGATGCCGCGCCCTTGTTCCAAACTGTTGTCCCGCTTTGTGGCGGAGTGCCTCATTGTTGCCCAAGTTTTGCCTACTTTCACTTCGCTTCTCAACGTCTTGTTAACCTTGACGAAAAATTTGGGGCTTTTCATGGAACAACTGGTGCGCCTTTGCATCATTGTTTCGGCAAAAGAAAGGCAGCCCACCGGGCTGCCTCAAGATGTTGTGTGGCGCCCCCTTGGGGGGCACAAGTGTGTCAGACCCAGGGGCGGCTTTGTGCAGCCTTGGCTTCATAGGCATCGATGGAACCGGCCTTTTCCAGGGTCAGGCCAATGTCATCGAGCCCGTTCATCAGGCAATGCTTGCGGAAACTCTCGACCTCGAAGCGCATCACCTCGCCGTCGGAGGTGGTGATCGTCTGCGCCTCAAGGTCCACGGTCATGCGGGCATTCTCGCCCTTTTCCGCATCCTTCATCAGGATATCCACCTGTTCCTGGGGCAGGGCGATGGGCAGGATGCCGTTCTTGAAACAGTTGTTGAAGAAGATGTCGGCAAAGCTGGGCGCGATGACACAGCGGATGCCGAAATCGAGGATCGCCCATGGCGCGTGTTCGCGGCTGGACCCACAGCCGAAGTTTTCGCCCGCCACCAGGATTTCCGCGTTGCGATAGGCAGGCTTGTTCAGCACGAAACCGGGCTTTTCGTTGCGATCGTCATCATAACGCATCTCGTCGAACAGCGACACGCCAAGCCCCGTGCGCTTGATCGTTTTCAGGAACTGCTTGGGAATGATCATGTCGGTGTCGATGTTGATCATATCCATGGGCGCCGCAACGCCGGTGAGTTTGTCGAACTTTTCCATTACATCATCTCCCGCACATCAGTCAGCCGTCCCGTCACCGCAGCCGCCGCCGCCATGGCGGGCGACATCAAATGGGTGCGCCCGCCGCGCCCCTGCCGCCCCTCGAAGTTGCGGTTCGACGTGGCGGCGCAGCGTTCGCCAGGGGCCAGTTGGTCGGGGTTCATCGCCAGGCACATGGAGCACCCTGCAAGGCGCCACTCGAACCCGGCGTCGATGAACACCTGGGCGATGCCCTCTTCCTCGGCCTGGGCGCGCACGAGGCCCGAACCGGGCACGACCATGGCGCGCATGCCCTCGGCGATCTTCCTGCCTTTCAGGATCGCGGCGGCGGCGCGCAAATCTTCGATGCGGCCGTTGGTGCAGGATCCGATGAACACCGTGTCGATCTTCACATCCGACAGCAGCATTCCGGGCTCCAGACCCATATACTCAAGAGACCGGCGCGCGGCGTCGACCTTGCCGCCCTTGAAATCCTCGGGCGCGGGCACCGTGGCCGTGATCGGCAGAACATCCTCGGGCGAGGTGCCCCAAGTGACAACCGGCGCGATGTCTTCGCCGCGAATCGTCACGACCTTGTCCCAATGGGCGTCGTCATCGGAAAACAGGGTTTTCCACCAGGTCAGCGCGGCCTCCCACTGGGCACCTTTCGGGGCGTGGGGGCGGCCCATGCAATAGGCATAGGTTTTTTCGTCGGGCGCGATCATGCCGGCACGGGCGCCGCCCTCGATGGCCATGTTGCAGACGGTCATCCGCCCTTCCATGCTCAGACCGCGAATCGCCTCGCCGCAGTATTCGATCACATAGCCGGTGCCCCCGGCGGTGCCGGTCTTGCCGATCACCGACAGGGTGATGTCCTTGGCGGTGACACCCGGCGCCAGCTTGCCGGTGATTTCCACCTTCATGTTCTTGGATTTCTGCGAAATCAGCGTCTGCGTGGCCAGCACATGCTCAACCTCGCTGGTGCCGATCCCGTGGGCCAAAGCGCCGAACGCCCCATGGGTGGCCGTGTGCGAATCACCGCAGACCACAGTCATGCCCGGCAGGGTCCAGCCCTGTTCGGGGCCGACGATGTGCACGATGCCCTGGCGGATATCGGACACCGGATAATAGTGTACGCCGAAATCGCGGGCGTTCTTGTCCAGCGCGTCGACCTGAATGCGCGATTCCTCGTTGTCGATGTGCACGTCGCGCCCCGGGGTGGTGGGTACGTTGTGATCTGGCACGGCGATGGTCTTGTCGGGGGCGCGCACGGTGCGGCCCGTCATGCGCAGACCCTCGAACGCCTGGGGGCTGGTCACTTCGTGCACCAGATGGCGGTCGATATACAGAAGGCAGGTGCCGTCCTCGGCCTCGTGGGCCAGATGGGACTCCCAGATTTTATCGTACAGGGTTTTGGGGGACATGGGCGTGTCTTTCGATGTTGGGGACATTGGAGTGGCGGCGGCACTGGCCGCTCAGGGCCGGGCCGGTACCGCCAGCGACGCACCGAAGAACCGCCAGGGCAGGCGCGCGCGATCATCCATGTCGGAAACCTGGGTCATGCCAGCTGGGATACAATGGGCGCGGGATTGTCGCAAGATGATTAGGCGCGGGGGGCTGCGGCGCGGCGCAGGCGGTCGTTGATCGCGGCACCAAGGCCCGTGTCGGGGATGGGCGACACGGCGATGCGTTGGACGCCCCGGTCGTCAAGGGTGCGCAGGTGGCGAAACAGGTTTGCCGCCGCTTCGGCCAGATCGCCTGTCTGCGAGAGGTTCAGATCAGACGTGACGGGGCCGAAGCCCAGCATGGTTTCCCCCGCGTCTGGCCTGTCGGCGTTCAGGCGCAGGGTGCCCTGCGGCGCATAGTGCGAGGCAAGCTGGCCGGGCGCGGTGATCCGTGCGTCGGCCTTGGGCTGGGCCAGCGGGGCGCCCAGATGGCGTGCGATGATTTCGGCGGACAGGCCACCGGGGCGCAGCAGGATCGGCACAGGGTCGAACCCGACGATCGTGGATTCCAGCCCGACACCACAGGCCCCGCCGTCCAGCACCGCATCGATGCGCCCGCCCAACCCGTCCAGAACATGCTGCGCAGTCGTGGGCGACACGCGGCCCGAGGGGTTGGCCGACGGCGCGGCAATGGGCCGGGCGGCGCGGCGCAACAGGTCGCGCGCCTGGGGCAGATCGGGGATGCGCACCGCCACGGTATCAAGCCCCGCCGTGACCAGGGGCGACAGCCCGGACCCGGCCCGCAGGGGCAGAACCAGTGTCAGCGGGCCGGGCCAGAAAGCGCGCGCAAGCTCCAGGGCGACGCCGTCAAGCACGGCAAGCCGGCTTGCATCGGACAGGTCCGCCAGATGGATGATGAGGGGGTTGAACCGGGGCCGATCCTTGGCCGCAAAGATTGCCGCAACCGCCCGGTCGTCGGTGGCATCGGCCCCCAGACCATAGACCGTTTCCGTCGCGAACGACACCAGCCGCCCCCGGGCCAGGAGGGCGGCAGCGTCGGCGATTTCGTACAGGGTCAGGGTTGCGATCGTGTTCATGTCATGTGACGCAGCGTTTCGGGTTGCCGGGCCGCCCCATGCGGACCAGATTGCGCCCATTGCCTTAGACAGCCGCGCCCGGATTGCCAAGCGCGCCCGACCCCATTTGAGCCTTGGAGGACACCATGCCCTACCGCGCCCCCGTCCGCGACTTCGCGTTCCTGCTGGATCACGTTGTCGGGTTCAGCCGGGTCAGCGCGACCGCCCGGTTCGCCGAGGCGACGGGCGATGTGACCAGCGCGATCCTGTCCGAGGCGGCGCACCTGTGCGAGGGGGTTCTGGCGCCGCTGCAACGGGTTGGCGACACCCATCCGGCGATTCTGGAGAACGGCATCGTGCGCACCTCGCCCGGCTTTGCCGAGGGGTATCGCGCGGTGGCGGCGGGGGGGTGGATCGGCATGTCGGCCAGCCCTGCGTTCGGCGGGCTGGGTCTGCCCATGGCGCTGGCCACTGCGGTGAACGAGATGATGTCGTCGGCCTGTCTGTCGCTGCAACTGAATCCGCTGATGACCCAGGGCCAGATCGAGGCGCTGGAACACCACGCCAGCGACAGGGTCAAGGCGCTGTACCTGCCACGGCTGATCTCGGGTGAATGGTGCGGCACGATGAACCTGACCGAACCGCAGGCGGGCAGCGACGTGGGCGCCCTGCGCGCCAAGGCGGTGGCCAACGGAGATGGCACATATGCGGTCA
>Ga0105055_10012585_pt1 | contig 10271 bp, 7 predicted proteins | sample BON03_FD_78090 | JGI IMG/M metagenome (GOLD analysis project Ga0105055, IMG submission 78090) | Freshwater microbial communities from Lake Bonney liftoff mats and glacier meltwater in Antarctica - BON-03 | ecosystem: Environmental > Aquatic > Freshwater > Ice > Glacier meltwater | place: Lake... | reverse complement strand
TCAGGAATAGAAAACACTCCAGACGGTAATACTAAGTTTGTTCCAAACAAAAATATTTCTTCTCTAAATCCTGATGACCAATTTTTGAATTGGTATCCTATGCCTATAATCACGATCTCCTCAGGAGAGCAATCTTTTTCAGGATCAGAATTAGGGAATTGAAAAACAGGTTTTACATACATGTAAGCTTCGCCGTTTTCTAGAGTATCAGAAATTAAGAATGGGTCAGTAATGGCTTCTTCTTGTCCTGGAATATATATAGCCGTCTTATTTAATCTCGTCAAAAGAGGCACATTCTCTCCAACTGACGGGCATCCTACAGTCGGGAATTGCATATTTGAAAGATTATTATTTATAGGATAATAAAATCCCTGAACCTCTGATGTATAAGTAGATTTTAGTAGAAGAAGCGCATTTCCATTCTCAAACATAGGGACATTGCTTATCGTTGTAAGAACTGGGACATTGAATTCTGTATTATCTCCATCTGGGACTTGTTCCAGATTGCTGCAATCAACAAGAGACTGGTATGAGAATCGTAATATGTTTTCAATAATTTCTGGGCCAACAGGCTCAATAGGATCTTTAAGATTCCAAAATGCATCGCAAAGATCAACATCGAATACGCAATAAACATCGTAATAAATAGTTATTCTGCAAGTTCCCTGTACGCCGCTCGTCCTGCCAGTTACTAGCATATCTATATCAATAGAACATCCTTGCTGCGAAGTCCTTGAGGCTCCTTGCCTAAGAGAGGCCAAGTAGTTTTTGACTCCCTTTTCGATTCTTAACGACCAAACTTGAGGATATCCAGGAACAGGAATAAGAGATATGCTATTTTGTACTGATTCTGGTATTCCGCTTAGATCGTTAAATTCAAAATCCCAAGCCTCATCCGAGTCAAGAGTCGTTCTCTCGTACTGACTGTTAAGATAAGAGAATTGTCCATTGTCTATCTTCGCTAGCTCTGCTTCTGGGCCTATGAGAACGTCCCAGATGCCTCTGTTGTCTAGAACGAGACCGAACGCCCTTCCTCCTCTTGATTCGATCATAGATCCTTGCAGATTGGATCTATTTATCGCCAAGAAAGCAAAATCATCAATCGTATCTGGCGAATTGAATATAGAAACATTAACAGCGTCCGATTCCAGTACGTCTTCTATTGAAACATCTATAAAGCTTGATCTTCCTCCTTTAACGGTTAATACTGTGGGAACCTGAGAAGAAGGCGGATCTCCTAAATCTGTTTCGGTCCAAACGGAAGAGAACTTGTTTGCTGTAAGAATAGTGGGTATCAATTGCTGTGTAGGAAATCCGTTATTGTATGTAGATATTCCAGCATAATCTGCGCTTTCTGAAACAAATATTGATCCGTCTAGATTTTTACGAGTTCTAACTAACAAATAAATAATATCTGCGTCTATTACATCAAAAGTAATAGGGAAGATGGTATTAAACCCTGTCTCGAAAAATGTATTTGGAGAGTTGTTTGGGAAGAATGTTCCTTCGCTTTCGTATCCTCCAAGGGCTACTTGTATACCAGCGCCATCGGTAGGTTCTCCGCCTCTAGCGAATTTTATATTAAAACTTAATTCTACATTTTCTACTGGAGCTTCTGGAGTTGGAGTTTCAAAAACAGATCCTCCGAATATTTCTCTATTTACAACTGAGGGATTGTCTCTAATAAGAATAGCATTTGTTTCATTAAGATTTTTAGTTATAGCATCAGGAAAAAGGTCGGTATCTACAACGACATTCGCTGTTATGCCATATTCTACCCAATCGGTATTAATTATATTAGCAAGACTTTGTAGCGTTGGGAAGAAACTATACTCATAAGTTTCCGAGACAGGCACTTCGAAAGTTGCTAGAAATATAGCCTGATTGTTCGTTTTTTCTACAGAGTGCGGGCCACCTTCAGAGAATAATGAAGCTTGAGTTCCTCCTATTCCAGACAAAAGAAGCTCTGCTTCAAATAGCCCAACAAATCTGTTGTTTATGCTATTAATTATATCATTAATAGTATTTCCTGTTAGAGAAAAAGATTCTGTATCTGTAAAAGTATCACCAAGAGATCCCTTAAAGACAACAAATGTATCAGCTATAGAAGAAAGCTTAAGCATTGAATCGATAATTATATTTTCTGTCCTATTAAGTAGGCTTACTGGCTGCTCTGAAAAACTGGGGCCAGGGAACGCCTCAACCTCAGATAAAGTTTCTAAATCTAATGCTAAATTTATTGCATCTGATAAATCTTGTATGGTAGATACAGATATAAAGTCTACAGATATATTAAAAGTTTGATAAACGTCGCCTGCCAAAATAAGACTTTCTACTTTATGAACAAAAGATCCGATTTCTATAATAGGTTCATCAAGAGAGCCAACAAATGATTGAGTTCTAGAATTATGCCAAGAAGTATTTTTATTTTTCAATACTCTTGCAGGAAGATTAAGATATTCGTCTGGAAGAATATTGGAGCCAGTTGTAGTAACATTAAGAGAAGATGGATAAAACGAAGCCGAACAACTGTTTTTTATGAATAAAAGTAAATCAGATATTTTATTATCTAAATTTGTTATGTCTAAATTATAATTATCTTTTACGCCTGATGTTCCTGCTCTCCAATATAAAGCGATGGCAGATCCATTAAATTGACGCAGGGATGGCTCGACGCCAGACGACCATGCTATATCATTAATTTGAGTAATAAAATCAGGTGGGAAATTTGTTATTTTATATTGTCTTTGAATAATACCCCTATTATCTGCTAAAACATCATTTGTTCCGAATGTCGCTCCTTCCCAAAATTCTTCGGTAAAATCATAAGTAGTAGAATTCCCTCCAGTAAAAGAAGAGAATTGAATAGAATGAGTCCCCGTAAAAAGACCAGCTTTCCAAAAACCATTCCATTCAGGAACCGTAGAAATAGCAGTATTCATTTTGTCTATTATATCAGATACAGTATCATCAGCATCTACAGCAAAAAACACTTCATGAGTAACAGGATTATCTTGTTTGTCGTCTGCATAAAGAGTTATTTGCGTAGGTCCAATTATTATGTTCAAAGGATTAGAAGTAACGCTACTACTATTATCTTTTTTAAATACTATGCATGGCAAAATATACCTTTTGTCATTAGATTCAATCTTAGGTTGAGAAATTTCTAATTCAAAATTCTTTGAACTTATAGATTCTGTAACTTTTGTTGTTACTGTTAACCCATATGCTGTTTCTATATTAAAAATAAAATCATCAACAAGAATATTGTTCTCAAGCGAAGCAAATTTCTTTGCTACAGTAAGATCTATAGAGCCGTTTCCAGTTCCTCCGTTTTCTGTTAATTTAGCATTAAAATTAAAATTAATACCAACATTGCTACTAAAGGGGATATTTAAAGTTTCATCTATTGATAAAAGAGTTCTAGTAAAAAGAAATTCAGAATAACTAATAACTAAATTGTCTATGCTTCCTAATACTATTTCTGCTGTTTTTGATTCGAACTGCCTTGCTGAAGATATATCATTTATAGCCATAACTGGCTCTGTTATAAACTGGCTATCTGCTGTTATTATAAATTTTTCTTCAGAAGTTCTGGCAGTAGCATTAACCTTGCTTTGTTCGCCGCTTGTATCTGTTAAGAATTCTAAGAATGTAACATTTGTTGCTACACTATTATTTACAACATCTTGCTCTTTGTATGGTATTCGTATACTGAAAAACTGTATGCCAGAATTAGCAAGAGGAGTTATATTCATTTCAAACAAATCTGTTCCGCCAGAATCCTGACTCTCGTTTATAGTAATCTGCTCAAGTATAGAATTTCTCATAGAAGTATTGAGAGCTTGATTTGTTGTATTAAGTATAATGATATCATCTATAGACGGTTTGTAGTTCCCTCCATAAAAAATATCTCCGTCTGTGACAGGCGAAGAAACAGGAGTAATATAAACTCTTGTTTTTTCTGCAAATGGAGCAAAAGACTCTAAAGGAACAACCTCGAAAAATGGTTCTGAGCTATCTACCCTTTCGTTTGTAGAAAAAATGACACTTCCAGCGGCAAAGTGCTCTTGTCTAAATTTAACATTTTTAAGATCAGATGTTGTCATCCGTTATATTCATACCCTTTCTATATTAGACATTGTTGCAGTATCATGCATATCGAATAGTTCTTGACTTCCAGAATCGTCCCATTTTATTTTTATTTTAGTTCCTTTCTTACTTACAACCTTTCCAGTAACAGGCTCGTTTATCATTCCCATTTGACGACGACGAACTCTATCCCCTAAACTATACAAAGAACTCTCTCCAGGATTCCTATAGATCATCTTTACTTGATCTTTGTGCCTCGTTAGCTCAGAATCAGTTCCATCTCTATATCCTTCTACGCCTGTGCCGCTACTAGCGTCCGCTATTTTTATACCTGAATACCAGTTCATAGATCCTCGTTGAATGTTCACAAATTGGCCCTCTATATCCGCTCTTATGGATTCCACAAACGCTTCAGCCTCCTGAACATTTGTGATATTTCCCGCTCCCTGCTCATCAAGAAGACGAGTATTTATTGCCGAAATAAATCCGTCCTGTGGCTTTAGTGTTGGGAAAAGCTGCATCAATCTCCTTCCGTCAACAAGAGGTTTGGCTGGAGGAGGGGCATTCATATATGCATCGGTATCATTGAACCTCTGCTCATAATCAGGAAAGTCTTCTAACGTAGATTCTTCAGACTTCGCAGCAGCGTCAGCCTGACCATGCCACATTACGAATTTCCATAGATCAGTTCTGTCATTACCAGGTATCGTTGTTTTCTGGCGAAGCTTGCCCATCTTTCTTTTATTCCAACCGCCATCATACGAATGAGGAGCCATATGCTCTTGGACAATCATATTGACAATTTTTCTGTCATCTGATCCTATTCCGATGCTTTTCAAGAACGATTCAGACAGCTTGGCAGACTCATCCTCGTGACCATGATAGCTCATGTGTTCTGGATCGCCAGGTACGCCAGGAGTTCCCATATCTCCTTCTGTATTCGGATCAGGAGCAACCTCATCCTTGTAGCCTCTTGGTTTCTGAATGTCTGGATGCATCTTCCCAAAATCGTGAAACCATGTAGCCATCAGAGCAAGAGATCTGTCTTTTCCTTCAATACCATTGTTAGCTAAAACCTCATTCATATTGGACATTACTTTTAAAGTATGCTCCATGAGGTTTAATTGATGATTAGGATTCATCTGATTCATATTAAATTGTTTTAGGTTATCAAAATCAGGTAGATTCAATAAAGCAGCGTCCATGCCAGTCTCGTATAGAGCGCGTATCGATTCTTCTGGTTTTGCTCCGCTAAATAACTTCATGATCTCTGGCCCTGCACGCTCTGGAGAAACCTTCTGTCTATAGGCATCATGAACCTCTGGAAGGCTCATGGCCTGTAGGGTTTCAGGAGCGATAGTGGCTCCATCGTAACGGCTATTGAACCTAAGTACCCTCAACATACGAAGAGGATCGTCCATGAACGTCTGACGGCCATCCAGCGGAGTCCTGAGAGTCAGAGTCTTAAGATCCTCCATCCCTCCAACGTAATCTTCTACTTGTCCGGTATTGATGTTATAAAACATAGAATTGATGGTTAGATCTCTTCTTTCGGCATCTTGTTCTGGAGTTCCAAATTTCATTTCGGGTATACGACTATCTGATGCATAATCTTCAGTACGAAGATTTACGAAATCTACCTTATATGCTCCTATTTGGATAGCAGTAGTTTCGAGATGCTTGGACGCATCAGGATTCTGATCGACAACATAACTCTTGCCTATCCCGGAATCAGGATGACTCATAGCGTACTGATCTGCGTACTTTTTAAATTCTTGACCTGTCATTTTATCAAGAGCTATATCGATATCATCGCTCTCGGTTCCAAGCAATTTATCTCTAACCCATCCTCCAGCAACTCTATACTGCTGTCCTAGATTAAACTGTCTATCGACAGCCATTATCGTATTAAAGACTTCCTGTTCTTCAGGTGTCAATTGTACTTGAGGTTGTTCGCTTTGTGCCTGCGCCACTTTTTTATCCCTATCCAATGGTCTTACTATTCTTTCCCAAAAACCTGAATTAATCCAAAATTTTGCGTAATAACGTTCTGGTCTTTTTTCTGTATTGCTCTGAGGGAGTTTGTTCCACTTTTTTGCAAGGGCTCTGTTTACAGCATCTTCTGCCGTAGGAGCTTTCGCTATCCAGTTTTTAATGTGCAATGGAGAGAGGTTGACAACAAACGTATTAACTTTAGAAGCTATTTTAAGTCGTTCTAGTCCTGGAACATGATCGGCTCCATATATGGGGCAATCTGGTAATGTATCAGATATGATATTGTCAACCGCATCGAAGTTCGCTCCATAACCGATAACGACGGCGCTAATCTTTTCAGAGATGCTTATCTTATCAGTATCATAGACAGCCAATCCACCTGCAAGGAGTAGATTGTGATTTTCTTTTCGAGCCAATTCCTCAGGCCCGCAATTAAGCAAAATCATACAAGAATAATCAGAGAATAATTTCTTTGTACAAGACTGAGAAAAAAATGATATCTTTCCGTCAGAATAGATTTCTCCATTCTCAAAGAATCTTCGCAAGTCTACGATATCGCAGGGGTAAGCCATTTTATCATAGAAATTAGAATTTTCGGCGATGACCTGGAAAAGATGCCTAGGAGATGATCTCAAGTGCTTGCGAGTATCCCTAAATGATAACAAAGACCTCAAAATGACATTTGACTGTTCATTATCGAAGTTTTTACCGTTTTGAGAATGGAAGATCTTTTTTAAATCAGATATTACTTGTTCATTATCCACTTTTCTTTTTCCTGTTGCAATTACATCCTCGTTTTTTAACGGTTGTTTGCGTGCTGGCTTTTTTATCATTATTTGTTTGAGATGATTTTTTTATATTGTCCTGAGCCATGCCTCCTCCTATCTTATTTATAAGATTTTTCATTTCGTTGTTTCTATTACTCATTGATAATCCAATTCCTCAGCGCTTCTTATGAACTCTTCTAATATTTCTTCTATGACTATTCTAGCCTCAGGAGAAGTGATATTATCTACTTTTACTTTTACAATATTATCAAAATTGGTAAGAAGAATTCTTACAGGTTCTTTTTCATTATTTATAATAGTAAGTTTTTCTTCCCAATCATGTATCTTATCCATTAACTTAACAACTGTTTCTCCAGTCTTTCTTTGAGAGTCTATATCGTCTTCATCCGTATTGGACTCAATCATAATGATACGACGTTCTAACATCGCAATATGATTTTTCATTTTTTCAATTCTTGTTTGTCTAAGGTCTGAAAACTCTCTAAGGCTCTCGGCATACTCCTGTATTCTTGCGTTCGCAATAATGTTAAGAAAATGTTTTCTTATATGTTGTGTTACGGCTGGGTATGATATTAACTCTCCTTTGTCTTTAAGAAATCTGTGAACTTTTGCGCAATTATTAGAAACAGAATATATTTCTTCTGCGTCTTTTCTAAATTTAGAATTGCATAATAAACAATTGGCCCTAAAAATAGTATCAGTAACATTGAGACTGCTAGCAAAATTATACAAAGAATCAGAAGGATTCTTTATTTCAGACAACTCATTAGAGGCAACAGTATCAATGTTTTTTTCTTCATCCATTAAAATATTCTCCTACATTAACAGTCCCTTGCTAGGCCTGCCTAATTCTTTATTAGTATATCGTCTTCTTTCTTCTTTTAAAGCTGCAATACGTTTTTCAATTTCAACAATTCCCTGCAAACATAGAAAAGCAAACTTGTCTGGAGAATCCATAGCTACGACATCTGCTTCTCCAAGAACGTTCTTGACTAATGGGTATGAAGACATCCTCTTGTCTGCCACAACATCTCTTACCATATAACGAGCATCTCTCTGCGTCTGATGGATCAATTGAGAGGCATAATCAAGAACGCCTACGACCTTTTCTAGGTGTTTGATCTTAGCATTGACCCTATTACGATCTTGAAGATTGTGTATCTGTTGAGCAGCTTCGGGTTTGTTTTCTATCTGTTGAGCTATTTTGTACCAGTTTTTCATTATTTCCAGCCGTTCGTAATTTTTGTTTCAAATTGATTATCTGTTCCGTGGTATCTTCCGTTGTTATGATCATATCTCATAACATGTCCATTTACAGTATTTCCGTCTACAGTCCAGCATAAAACTTCATTCCCTTGAAACTTGCCCATGGCTGTCATTGAATATTTTTGATTAAGAACAGAAAATTCGCAACGAACTCCTCCGCTCTTAATTAGATAAAACTTCTGCGCGCCGCTTGAAATCTTCTTGGTATTATCCATAACATAACTAGTTATAACTTTGTTTCTTTCTGAGTTTATCTTATAAATCCCCTCTTGTAATGCTTCTCGTAAAATATCAATTTCGTTATGACGATTAGACGAGAACTTAAAAGATTTCAAAGAGTTTATAATTGGAGAAAGATCTCCAAGATCTGATTCTTGGCGATATGTGGCAGAAGCAGATTTTTGCATGGATGAATTTTCTCCGATGTCTCCCATAAAACCGCTAAAATCTATGTGATTACCTACATAGCCTTCGGCGGCATTGTCAATAGAAGTATCTATAAATCCAGAAGGATCTGCCCCTTTATTCTCGTATACAGGCTTTTCGCCTTTAGCTATCCTGAAAAAATTGTCCATAAGAGCATCGGAATTAATCTTGCGACTTGCTTCATATTCTGCTACCGCTTCTCTTCTCTCGCCAACAGTTTCTTCACCTGGCATTTTTAATCTCCATTCTCTTACGTTCTCCTAACAAAAGTGATTCTGCTTTTCCGTCATGTTTTTTGAGTTTAAACTCATTTGCCAAATTAGGATACAACTTCTGCGCCAGATGCCTCGCTGCATCTTTAGCTTCCCTTTTAGCTTTCGTCTTTTTTTGGGTCCATTCCTTCTCTATTTCATCATACTCTTTTTGCTTTTTAACAGATAATTTCTTATATTCCAATTTAGTCATCTTTATTTCTTCTGGTCTAGGTATCTTAACAAGAAGCTCTTCCGCCCATTGTTTCTTCCATGTCTGAGGAGAAACATGCTCAACATCGAATCCTAATCCCCCAAAAATACCTTCCCAGAGACCAACTCCTCGACCGAAATTGAACATACTTGTCACGCCCTGACCTGACATAGAATATACTTTTTCAATAACAGCAATTGTATTATTGCCAGAATAAGGACGTAATAAATCAGCCATTGCGACTATATCGTAGTTTTTTTTATTCTTTTTATTTTTTATTTCAATCAAACTAGGAACTCCATGAACTTTTACGTCTCCAGATTTAAGGTCAATAATAGTTATGCCGCCGGTTATTCCAGGATCAATCGCTATGATATATTCATAATTGTTTTTCATACAAATATATCGACTTAAATCAATAAAATTCATCGTGAACAAGTTCTGTATGGCATGAAAATTGTCGATATTACAAACATGGAAGAAAAGAAAACAACGGTGGTTCATTGCAAAATTGATGCCTTTGACGTTCTTATAGGTCGTGGATCTATCTGGGGGAATCCTTACACGCATAAAGACGGAACAACCGCTAAATTCAAAGTTGAGACCAGAGACGAGGCTATCGCCAAATATAAAGAATGGATAATGACTCAGCCTAGACTCCTTGCTCGTATTCACGAATTAAGAGGAAAAAGATTAGGCTGCTGGTGCAAGATTCCAACCGACCCTGGGAGACCATGCCACGGAGATATATTGGCAGATATGGCTGACAATGGTTTTAAAATTGGAACTGTACCTTTTGAGGATTTTGATTAATGATCGAAGAAAACATTATAATACTGACAGAAAAAGCTGCAAAAGAAATTCACAAGATATTAAAAGAACAGGAATTATCAAATAACCCATTTCTAAGGGTTGGAGTCAAGGGCGGCGGTTGCTCAGGATTTAGTTACATTCTTGATATAACTGAGACAAAGAAAGATACCGATGAGCTTATTGAGAATCACGGTATATCAGTTATTTGTGATCCTAAAAGTCTTCTCTACCTGCAAGGGACTACTATAGATTTCAAAGACGAAATAATGGGTCGCGGGTTCATTTTTTCGAACCCGAATGCCGTTACAAAATGTGGATGCAACCAGTCTTTTAGCGTATGAATTCTAGACTTTCTATAGAAATAGTTGAATGGATTGACGACCAATTGATTTAGTAATACAAAGGCATCGCCAGTTAGTCCTTCTT
>Ga0105055_10012583_pt1 | contig 10272 bp, 8 predicted proteins | sample BON03_FD_78090 | JGI IMG/M metagenome (GOLD analysis project Ga0105055, IMG submission 78090) | Freshwater microbial communities from Lake Bonney liftoff mats and glacier meltwater in Antarctica - BON-03 | ecosystem: Environmental > Aquatic > Freshwater > Ice > Glacier meltwater | place: Lake... | reverse complement strand
GTCTCTAAAAGGTCCATTTCTGAGATGTGCCTAGCGCTCCAGCGCGCACAAGAGAGCGCTAGGCATCCACATCTCAGAGATGGACATCTTAGAGACGTTGCAATGGAGCACGAACCAAGCGACAGAGGGAGAGAGAGACAACACTTGTGGTGTGGAGAAAGCAAACCCGAGGGGGAAGGTGTCAAGGGGATTGGGTGCGAGGGAACGAGGGAAATGAAGGCGGGTGATGGGCGTCATGCGTGAGGAAAATAGGACGGGAAAGAGGGAGTTGGACATGGAGAGGGAGGAAAGACGGGGAGAGAGAGAGGCAAAGAGAGAGCCAGTGAGGCACCTTGGCATTTTTGCCGCGAGAGGACTTGATATTGACGATACTGCGGCCACGCATGTCTTCAATCTTTTTCTTTTCGACTGTGACATCATAAAAGAGGCACTTGCCCTCAAAAAGTCCCGCCACAACTGTCTTCCCGTCGTCTGCGTGCATTGTATGTGCGAACGAGATATAGAAAACGAGAGAGAAAGAGTGAGATAGCGCGCACGAGAGAGCGCGTGCGCGGGAGCGAGCGCGAGAGCGAGAGGGCAAGCGAGTGCGAGGGAGCATATTTATGTGTGCGGGTGCGTGCATGCGTGTGTGTGTGTGTGTGTGTATATGCAAGTGCGAGCGTGCGAATTGAATCAGTTACGTACCTGTATTCGAATCTACTATGCGTTCAACTCCAACTATAACAGCAGTCGGTACACATACACACACACGCACACGCACTCACTCACACACACACTCACACACACTAGCACACAAAGACAACCATACATTCATTCCTATACACACAACACACCCCTCTCGTTTGATCTTTCGCGTGCTCTCTCTCTCGCTCGCTTGCTCTCTCACTCGCTCGCTCGCTCGCGCTCATACACACCTGACAGGGCTAAGGCCGTGACGATTCCCATTGTGTCAACAGAGCTGGTGTGTGCCCCAGAGGCGCCATTGTCTGGGCGCAAGTCAAAAAGGCGAACTTGCCCATCGAGACATGCCGTAAAAACAAGCTGTTGGTTTATGGGGTGGAATAAGACAGACGTCACCATGTCGCTGTGCGTCAGAATTCGTAGCGCCGTGGGCGAGCTGGTGTGCCACACGCGCACAGTCAGATCCACCGATGCCGAGACAAGGAGCAAATCCCGTGACCATGCCACGTCCAGCACTGCGCCGCTGTGGCCCCTGAAAGTCGCCACGGCGACAGGTGACAGCGCAAGCAGCGCGTGCGTCGGCTCATTGTCCCGCGTCACTTGCCACACCCACACCACCCCTTCCTGCCCACCTGTGGCCACCAGCTCGGCGTCGGGACTCGCCCGAATGACCCATATAGCTCCGTGCTGTCCCCCCCCCTCCATCCCCTGCTGGCCCCCCCCCGCGTGTCGGGCAGCCGAGCCTTTACAATGTATGGTCAAGTTGTGCATGTGTTGTAGCGACAAGACGCACGATTCAACACCACCTACACCAACACCGCCTCGCTTCCACAGCCGCAGACGCCGCCCCCAGCCGCTGCCAGAGATGGAGGAGGCAACACCTACACTACTGGCCCAAGAGCTTTGACTCGACGCGCTTGACCCTGTTGCAGAGGCACTCGAAGACACGCTGTTTGAATTCGACGAGCACGCACTCGCATCATCTACTGGGTCCATTCCGTACGTGTGTAACGGTGGCGGGCGTCTCGCGTCGAGGTGCGGGGCAGGGTGTGCATGCTGCCCAAACAAGTCAGCTCGTGCATGGCTGCCCTTGCGGTCATTGGCATTTGCCATGTTGCGCAGAGGCCCGTGCCTGTCGCCGCCATCGCTCCACATGCCAGCTTCATCGCTGCTCCCAGCGATGCCGTGTGATCCAGGCGCGCTCTTGAAGCTCTCATTACTCTTGATCGACTCTTCTCGCCGCACTGTCCGTGTCTGCTTTGACCAACCCCCAACCCTGTCTTCTCCAGACCCTGACCCATGTCCGTTGCTATCTGCCCGAGTTGACCCGGGTCTGCTACTGCCGCCCTCCTCCACATTTTTACCACCCCCATCCTCATACCGACTATCATACACCCCCCCCGCGTTTGCAACTAAGACCGACAGTCCTTCTCCCTCTCCTTCAGCCTGCTTAGCCTGCTTTCCGCGCCTCTGCCACAATTCTGAGTGCAGCCCGTCTTCACGGTGTGCTTCCGCCCAGCTGCTGCTTGCCGCGCCAAAGAGATCAGCATTGGTGTGGTGTGGATTTGGCGCTGGCAGCCCGTCAAGCTGCGGTGTCGTGTCGACGGTGCCATTGTGGTGCAGAGGGCTCAACATCCAACCAGGACTCTCACGGTGCAGCATTGCTGGCTATGTAGTGTGCAGTACAGTTAGTGTTGAGCACACAGTAGTTAGTGTTGAGCACACAGTAGATTTGTTCACAAATATCCCAGCCCAAGGGCACACGCATGAATTATACCAGCAAGTGCCGCTCTCGGTAACACAGACACAGGAGCACACGCACTGTGCGCTTACCACGAACGGGCGAGCGTGCGAGGAGCCCACTCCGTTTGCTTCATCACTGGGGTGTCGGGAGAGCGGCCGCGACGAGGGTCGTGTAGGTGGTCGTGATCCCCTGCAACACTCGAAATGAGGACAAGGTGTCCATGCATGGTTTCAGTTTTGTGATCAGCCGACCTAATTGTCCGGAGTCGGCAAGTTCAAGATAAAACAACGGGACAGACCCGCTCTCGTCGCAGCTGTGAAATTCTTCTCCGTAGTCACGCGGGGAGGAGTAGTGCGAGTGCTCGCTGGACATCGTTTGGCGCTGCAACGACTTGCAAAGCTATCACACACTCATGAACGCAGGCAAGTGCATCGAAAAGTTTGAGTTCTGCCGTTTTTAGCGCTAAAAATGTGTACTATTCGAGTCGTTCAAAAATGTCACCCAAGCCAATAATTGGCTGTTCGATTCGGTCAGGGCTACCTTATTACTGCGCACCACTTGTATGCGTCTCTGATGTAATAGAGTTGCTAGCTGTGTAGCGGCATAACAACCCAACAACCAAAAACCAATAGGAGGTGTGCGTTCCTGATGTAATTGGCGCGCTAGCTGTGTGGATTCAACAACAAAAAAAATGGGAGCTGCTGGCTTTCAGTTCAATCGGTGAGGATTTTGCTGCACTTTGAAGCGGCACCCCGCCAACTGTGCAGGCCCACCACCGATCTGGATGCATGGGCGGAACCGTGTCTTCGGCCAGCCTGCGCTTGATGAAACTCACCCCGGTGGCGGCGCCGGCGCGATCACGCGCCCCGTTGTGAGGTGTTTCCCGGGGACCTCCTTCAGTGCAGGATGAAAATGGCAGCATTTCGAATGGCCCAAGTGGCCACCACGCATTGGGTGTGCATGGGACAGCAATTTACACGGAGGTCCGATGCACTCCTCACCTTTCTCTAGGCGTGTGGCCCCTTGCGCGCCGCTGCTCTCATCGTTGACCAAGGATCGGAAGGAGCGTGATGGCGACAACGCAGACGGCGAAGCCGCTACAGGCAGGTGTGCGGCGGGGTGGCAGGGCGCTAGACAAGCCTACATGACCAACCAACCAAGACACACCGCTGCGACACCAGATTTGCCCACCACAATACCCACTCCACCCTTGCCTGCCTGTTCATCCTCGTGCATTCCTGATTGCATTCGACCACAGATCGCAGCCCATGCCTTGCAGATCGTGACCCACATCGTATCACAACACCTCAACACACATCCAACCCTATCCACACAGCCAGGAGTTATTTCACCTGTCTCTGTCCTGCTTGCCCTCATCGCACTCCCCATCGCCTCCGAAGTCACACGTGTCTCTTCATATGTTTTTTGCTTGGGTTTTGTTCTGGAATTGCTTTTGCTTGCGCGGTTTTGTTCTTGAATTTTTTTTTCCTGACTTTTTTTTCTTTTGGCGGGATCTTTGGGTAATTCTGGTTTGGTGCATTTTTGTTTGTTGTTCCTTATTTTGCGAATTTCTGGATTCTCTCCATTTCCGAGAATTTCTCGTTCTGGTTGGTTCTCTGGATTTTTCCATTTTCGAGAAAGTCTCAATCAATTTACGGCCAAGCCCGCCGCGCCAAGATACTTCATTTCGCCCACACACAAACAAGCGACCTCCCGCATCTCACCCCACGACACTACACTCCAACTTTACACGCAACCACACCCTACCTACTCATCCCCGCACTCAACTTTCGCACCCACACCACAATCACACCCTCCACACAGCATTAAAGAAACTTTTGCTTAATTGTGTTCCCCAAATATTCCTCTCAGAGTCGTATCCGCACCGGCCTAACCGCTGCGTGGAAACGTCGGAGTGTGAATCCCCAACCTTGGCGCTTTACCAGTAATAGTCTCGGTCTCCCCCACGCACAATCCTTTTCTGTTTGCCTGTCTTCATGAGTCTATGTCGTGTGTGTATGTTTTCTTCTCTACCTCTCTGTCTACCTGTGTTTTGCGTTTTCAGTTTAGTGTTTTGTTCATTTCACCTTTTCCAACTTTAAAACATACATCTAGTTGAATGTCATTGTACACCTCACATTGTCTATATGACTCTATCTGTTCCATCAACCTCTTTAAAAAATCTATTCATGTGTGTATATACTCCCATGACCTACACGCAATGTCTTCATATTTACGTGTACTTGTAGTCACATCCACATAAATAAAACAATGAAACTCCAAACACATAATGAAGGTAAAAAGAAAAAGAAAAAAATCAATGACAAGATACATGCGAAACATGAATTCACAAATAAAATTAGAATAACTTCAATACACGATGAAAAATTCAAATAAGGCATGAACATAAATTAATAAATAAAATAATTATAACGTGAGTACATGAAATACATAACAAAATATATGGACAAACAAACAAATGAATACGATTATCTGTGAAAAATTAATTATTGTTCCACGTGTGTGTGCTTCATCCATCAAAACAAATAAACTTAACAATGAAAAATACTTGTGAATCAATGGAAAAAAGGAAAAAAATATGACTAACAAAAAAAGACAAATTCTAATAGTACTCTACATCCTGAAAGTAAACCATAAAATGTAAACAATCGAAAATTCATCTACTATTATGCACTTGTGTTCTGATCTATTTCTCGTTGTTCGTATATCTGCGTATGCGAATGTCTACTTCAAAACAACATTCAAGTGTCCCGAGGTCCATTACAGGAGTGCCGTTCGATTCGGTCAGGCGCTTCCGGGCTACCTTATTACTGCGCACTACGTGTATGCGTCTCTGAGGTAATTGAGTCGCTAGTTGTGTTTCGGCATTACAACCCAAAAACCAAAAACCAAGCCATGGAATGAAATGAATTCGAGCCGGTAGCTTCCAGGCTTCCCTATTTCTGCACTCCACCTGTGTGTGCCATTGGCCTCTTGCTGTGTGGCGCCAAAACCAAACAAACAATTGAAAAATGTATACATGTGTAGCGAGAGAGAGAAAGAGTACTACTGCGCACCACTTGTATGCGTTCCTGTAATTGGAGCGCTAGCTGTGTGGCGATATAACACCCCCAAAAAAAAACCAAAAACCCCCGGGGCCAATCCCCTGGGACGAATGACGAGTTTTGCGATGCAGCGTGGAATGGGAACGCACCCGGCCAGGGGCGCTGCCAAGGGTACCAGATGTATGCACACAACAGTCTCTCCGACCTGCGCATCCTTGCAGAAGCACGTCTCTCTGCTCGCACTATTGCGCTCTTGAGGATTGTTTTGGACCATTCTTCGTGGGTCGTAGTGGTTTTAGGCCAGGGACGGGGTCGGGCGACGAGAGTGGGGCACGCTGGCTGTGCACCAACAGTCAGTCGACACACTTCCTGCATGACACGCTGTCACGGCAGCGCCCTGCACTTGTACAACCCCACGGACAAGTCCCGATGTACCAAGCAAGACCCAAGCAAGACCCGCCATGCTGAAGCCATGATAATGGTGGAGGAGCAGCAGTCATGACAAGGGACAGCGCGGCAACACGTCCAGTACCATCGTCCAGGTGCTTACACTGCATGTCCCTGTTGTGTCCGCGTGCTTTCAACCTGGATGCGCGTACCTTGCACTTGTTTGCGCATTTATCAGCCTGTTTGTCTTGGAACATAACACGTGCCTGCGAGCGCGTGTGTTGTGCTTGCGCGGGCCCTTTGTGCGCGCGAGCCCTGCACCTGCTTGCACGTGCTCTCCCTGTGCCTGCGCGTGTACTTTGTCTTTCATTTGGTCGACATGCTCAATTGCGGTGAGTTCCCAACCCCATAGATAGTCGTAGCTCATCAGGGTAGGGCGCGCACAAGTATTTCATAAAGCCAGGCGGGCTGGTAAAACATGAAGGGTTAAACTGCCCAGTAAATGTTGTAGAAGTGGATTTTCACGCGGCGTATAGTCTGTTTTGCCAAACCTCTGCTCGCTCGATAAAATACTTGTACACGGCCTACCCTGATGAATGTGTTGTATTTTGGGGACTAGTGAGTCCCCAGAGGCCGCCGTCGGAAGTCCGCAGGTATAGACCCTTACCCGGTCGGCTGTTGCTTTGGTTGGATGCTCTGAAAAGAGCCTTGTAAAATAGTTTTCTTTCGAGCCTTATGAATGAGTCTTCTGTTAGGACCCACACCTCACACGGTGAAATCACTGTCACTCTCGTGTAGGTGTTGTAGGAATCACTGCAGTGAAAAAGTGCGGGCCTGTGGCTCTTCACTGAGTGAAACAGTGAAAAGAGTGCGGGCCTTCGGCCCTTCACTGCAGTGAAAGTGCGGGCCTGCGGCCCTTCACTCAGTGAAACAGTGAAAAGAGTGCGGGCCTTGGGCCCTTCACCGCAGTGAAAGTGCGGGCCTGCGGCCCTTCACTCAGTAAAACAGTGAAAAGAGTGCGGGCCTTCGGCCCTTCACTACAGTGAAAGTGAAATAAGGTGAAATAAATTTTTTTAACAAGACAACATGACCATCACCTTCACTGTATGAGCTATGGGTTAGGACACTTACTACGCGCGAACTCCTACATAAGACGTCACTCGACCCTAACCTGGCGTGAATGGCGTGAATCCCAGCCAGGTGTTTGATAGTTGTTCGGTTTTTGGTTGTGTTTTTCCTGGAACAAACTATTTCCAAACTGTAATAATTATACCTATGACCGAACACTACAAACGAGCAATAAAAAGAAACGATTCAGAGGGCACCTTCGGACGTTCGCAGGTGCCAGTGTACATTTGTCCCCGGCGGATTGGTTTTATTTTGAAACTAAGAGAGAGAGCCGTCAGAGATTACCTTCCGTCGCTGAGCCGTGAGAGACAATCTGCGGACTTTCGCAGGTAAACATTCCTACCCGGGCGTATTTCTTTTGTTTTGAGCCCTACAAAAGAGTCTTTCAAAACAGGCATTCAAATGAGCCCTATGTAACAGCCTTTGTACAAAAAACTATGACACAGGCATAGTAAAGAGTCAAATCAAAGAGACCTACACAAGAGCCCTATTAAAAAGACTGAAAAGGGAGCGAAAAGAGTACATGCAAGAGCCATATCTTCCTTATGATTGCCGTAGGTCGAGTGTGTTTGCCCTAGGTCGAGTACATGATAGCGTGACTCGACATTTGATGTTGTTACAAAGACTCGGAGACGTATAAAGGAGCGAAAAGAGAACGTACAGAAGCCATACCTTGCCTAAGATTGTGGTAGGTCGAGTACATGATAGTGTGTTATCGACGTCCGAATCGGATTCACCGCCCTGCACCTTCTTCAGTACCTGTAAACTCTGCTTCTCGGCGCCCGAATAGCATACCATCATCTGACAACGAGGGTCAGGGAAGCTTAGACACACGTCTGCTCCGGCATCAATGTCTCCTAGCAGGCCTGGAGTACCTCCCCCTGCCAGCGAGCAGGTGCGGCTTCGACTACCTCGGGGACAAACTTTCCACAAAATGCAGGTGCAAATCCAGAATTAGCACATGGTAATTTGTTTTCGACATTTCATCACTTCACTCAAACCTGATGATCCGATCCGTCTGTAAAACAGTGGGGAAAACAAACGTACTTTAGGCCGGCCCAAGGTCAATTGATTCATTAAAAGAAGAAGTTTTTGAGCTGTGATTCGTGGCAAATAGATTACATACCATATCAATAGGACAGGGTACCCACTGCATGAGGACTGAGGAAAAAAATCCGGCCTGCGGTGCATTCTGTTTGATAAGTCTTGCCTGCAGCGCATTTTTTCCATGACAATTGGCCTGCGGCGCATGTTTTGCATGAAAAATCCTTTTCTCATTCATTGTGGGATGCATTTGATTTGAAGTTCCTTATTCTGTCTACCAATTCATTGGTGGTGAAAATGATTCAAGAGAAGCGTTGAAGAGAAGCACTTCTGTCAACATAATTTGAGTCACTCGGCGTGACCGTGACAGTGGGAAGCAAACAACTTGATAAAAGAGAGTCTCCCTCAAAGGTATGTATGTGGGGTGTCAACTCAACAGTGACCAAACACTCAGATTACTTTGTTTGAAAGGACACGTCAGAGCGCGTGACTCAACGCTGTGACGATACCGTTGACAAGAAGCGAGTGAATTCTTGTGCACTAAAATACGTCTTTTGAAGGGAGTTGAGCAAACAAAAAATCGCCAAAAAACCCCGGAAATGCTTTCTCCGACGTGCTACTAATGTATAGTTTTCAAAATTTCGTGGCTAACGCAGTTTCGGTCACACACGTCTGGTCAAACTGATACGATGGCTCAAAAACAGACTAGGGCTGGCAGTCTTTTCAATGCCAATCAATGTATATGCTCAGTTCTTTAACCTGCATTTGGGCGAATCTCAGAATCGAGAACCCACACGGACTCGGATTCTCAAGGAACCTCGGGGTTGATGACTTATTCGGGGTTTTTACAAATCTTAGGGTCGAGAATTTGGTCAGAGTCGACACCTTACTAAGTTACAAAAAGAAACACTGGTCGCTTTAGTTGATTTCCACCATTTTGGCCTACAGCAGATGCGCTCGACGAGATTCGCCGACAAGATGAATAGCCAAACATGCAAGAACAATTTGCTTTATAAAGAAAATTGGGCTATATTTTTGCACCAGCAAGCCTTTTTGTGCTGGAGATGCGGATGGATGGCGAAGGCGCAAATACATTGGATGGCTATTTGCAGGTGGTGATTCAAATTTACGGGAGATACTTTGCACGCATCTCATTTTCCGGGGGATTTCCTCGCAAACCATTTCGTTGAAATCGCTGGTGGCAGGATGACTGCCATTGAAAAAGCAAACAAATCATTGCGCCCCATCGTCATCGGCTCTCTATAACGTCGTTGCGCTGCACGCCTTGGCGTTGCGGAAGTGTGCAGCAATGTGGCTACTTTTTTCGTGTCGCAATACACGATTTTCATTCAATATGGAGGCAAATCTGATGGGGCCACTCGATGCGCTCAAGTCACCCAACTGTTAGCAGCAGCGTGGGCGCAACATTCCAATGAGAATCCTCTTGTCGTGATTCAACCTGACATCGTCAATGCATACCCCTCTGCTGATCGACAGGCTCAATTCGACGTGCTAGCAGGCCTGGAAGGCTTCCAAGTCGTACGGCAATGGACATGTTCAAGTGGGAGATGACATTCCGTGTCCTTCTTCCTTATACCACTATTCGACTTACTTTGAATTCATGCAAGGTACTGCTTCCACTTTGCATTTCAGTGACTACCAGGGTCAGGCTAATAAGATTGCGTGCAGCGAAGGTGGACATCAGGGCGATGCCTTTGAGACAGTGCATTTTGCAGTCACCACTTTCCCCTCGTTTGGCCGGATGTTTGCGCGTCATGCTGCTTGCAAAGGGGCCGCTATCTGTGATGATGTCTGTATAGTTGCACCGTTTGCAGAAGGTCCTGCTTTTGCTGCTGAGCCACACTTCACACGGTGAAGCTGATCACCGTCCACGGAGGCTCAGTGGGCTGCCTGCAGCCCACACCTTCTTTGGAGTGATTCCTCAAAGCCCTGCACCTTATTTCACCGTTCACTCAGTGAAATGCAATTGGTCCGCACCGTCACCTAGTGGGCTGCCCCCAAGTCTGCAACGTCAATCACTGTATATACGGTGATTCTGTCCTGTTACAGGACAGATTAAAAGAGGGTCCTGGGGGATTTTCGGTGATTCATCCGTCACCTTAGCTCAGTGGTGAAGAGAGCGGGACTCAACAAATTTAGTTATCCGCAGGTCCCCGGTTCGATTCCGGCCGAAAACACGTCAACTCAGATTCACATGGATTT
>Ga0105055_10012578_pt1 | contig 10273 bp, 6 predicted proteins | sample BON03_FD_78090 | JGI IMG/M metagenome (GOLD analysis project Ga0105055, IMG submission 78090) | Freshwater microbial communities from Lake Bonney liftoff mats and glacier meltwater in Antarctica - BON-03 | ecosystem: Environmental > Aquatic > Freshwater > Ice > Glacier meltwater | place: Lake... | reverse complement strand
TGGCGTATAGTGCCTTTATTTATGGCGTATAGTGCCTTTATTTATGGCGTATAGTGCCTTTATTTATGGCGTATAGTGCCTTTATTTATGGCGTATAGTGCCTTTATTTATGGCGTATAGTGCTTTGGCGTATAGTGCCTTTGCGTCGAGCGATCAAATTTGAGCCCCATCTTTCACATTTCAGTTTGGTTTAATGTGCAAAATTGTGTGTCGTTGTGTGTGCATGTGTTTGCGTGTGTGCGTTTGCTTGGCAGGTCGGAACACAGGTCGCAAGGGAGTGACACGGCTAGTGTGCGCTCTGAGGGTATCACACACAGCGAATACTCAAACATTCAGGGCACAGGCAGTGGGGATAGTACCGAGAGTCGGAGAGGGGGCAGCAGGCGTGCAAGCAAAGAGGATGAGGCTGAGAAGAAAGGTGCTCGTGCTCTTGCTGCTGATCCTGTCAAGTTGCAGAGGGAAAAGAAAAAACAGGCCCGGGATCTAGTGTATCTGTCTGGTTTAGATGAAGAGGTCTGTCAATCCACTCTTTCCCCTCTCTCCCGTTGGCCCTTCGTCTGTTGCATGTTCACACGGGTTTGGGGTGTTGGGTACCTGTCACGAGAATCTCAAAGTCGATGATGCCTTGTGGATAACAGGGCGCCATTCGTATGGGCTATATGGGCTGTTGACTTTTCAGGTTTTATCGACCCTGAGATTCTAGATGTGCCGTCCGGTTCGGGACTGCGCTTATTAAGCTTATTGAGAATGGACTCTGAGGATCGATTCTTCAAGTGGTGATGCGCTCAGATGTTATCAATGTGATCCTTTGGGAGTAATCGACTGTGAGGGTTGTCGACTCTGAGATTGGCAGCTGTCAAGTATCATGTAGATTGTAACTTGTAGTTCCAATGATATCCAACCCCTCAGATTTGGTGTAGTGTAATTTGGGATAAATGGCTTGGACAGATAAGCATTGGCAAGCTGACGCGCGAGGTCACCAAGACTGATCAACGCAACGTGTTTGTTTGGCGTGAGCGCAAGCTGCGGCTGCTCTTTGATGGTGGTCTTCGCGATCGTCTTATTGATGACGATTCAGGTTTCAATGCCACCTTAAAACGAGAAAACAAGAAGGAAGATTAGAGGGAAAGTGAATAAGGGTGAGAGCAAGAGATAAAATGACAAAACAGCAGAAGACCGTGCGATGTCAATGAAAATATGCTGCACCACCAGTAGATTGCGTGTGTTGCATTCGATACACGTGGCGTGGGTACAATTACATTTGCCTTGATTTTTTTTGACGTTGCCTGCATTATATTGCCTGCATTCTTTTGCCTGCTTTCGCACATGAGAGAGCGAGTCCAGTGGGGACCAGTACTGACTAAACAGAGGACGACACATACAAGACGACAAAGACAAGACATCTAACGACACGACTCACGTGACCTACGACTCACGTGACCAGACAAAGGACATGGCACGGCAGGCTTGTTGATTCATAGATACATACGGCAGGCTCTTTGGTGTATGCATACCCTCGCGCTCTAGAACTTGCAAAGGCCATGATGAAACTGGAAGACGGCGGTACACCTACTGGAAACAGCGATTCGGAAGGACACGGTCCTGGCAAGCATACAAACGGCCACTCGCATGGAGGTGGTAGCATGGAGACACCGCGGGAGGGTGAGTTGGAGGCAGCACACAGGGGGTCGGGAGGGTCTGGGTGGGCATCATCAACACGCAAGTCAGTTGACGCTGACGTCAATTCGGCCAAATCTTCTAGCAAAGCTTCCAAGTCGGCCCTTGCCTTGCCTGCCTTCTCTCTCTTCAGCAGGTTTTCCTCCTCGCCCGCACACACTTGCTCGCATATTAAAGCCGCCGCAGCCGCGCGCCACTCGTGTAAGTCCATTGCTGCAAGAAGTCGGAAAAAACTGGATTGGAAAAATTGGATGTTTTTGCCTGCTGATATTTTCTTGGTCCCTGGGGTAATTTCCTCAAGGTGGGGTTGGGTGTTTCTCGATCGAACGCGGATTCTCAGTGGAATCCAGTTTACAAGGCATTTCATCGAATGTGTTGTTGTGGAAACGAAACAATTGGTCGGTAGTAATGTAAACATGATCGTGACGCGGTAAACATGCGGCCAGCGCCCAAGCATGTCTGCGTGAAGCAAACGCCGAGCGCTAGGAAATTATTTTTCCTTGCGGATTTGCTATGTGTTTCTGATATCGAAATGTAGAGATGATTGAGATTCAAGTGCGTGTACTGTTTGGGTACTTGCGTATGGAGAACCGCTGCGCAATTGCAAATTCCGGGGTAAACGTGTTTGGCTGCAGAAATAACCGGACTTTGTCATTGCGCTGCGGTTCTTGAAACACAAGTACCCAAACAGTACACGCACCTGAAGTTTAATCTCCTCTACATCTTGATATCAGGAACACATGGCAAATTCGCACGGAAAAACAATTTCCTAGCGCTGAGCGTTTGCTTCACGCAGACATGCTTTAGCGCTGGCCGCATGTTAACCGCGTCAAGATCACGTTTACATACTACCGACCAATTGCTTAGTTTACAACAACGAATTCGATGAAATGCCTTGTAAAATGGATTCCACTGAGAATCAATGTTCGTTAGAGAAATTCCCAACCCCACCCTCACGCCCAAGACTCAGCTGACATACAATGGTCTGGATCGCGGCTGATTTCGAGTGGCGCGCGGCGGCATAGGAAAGTCCCTCGCCGACGCGCGCCCCACGTCCCGCTGTGTCCATGTGGTTCTGTGTGCACATGCACGTGTGCATGCAACCTGACACCGAGTCCTGACTCAATTCGATTCACGCCAATTCCGCAGCCCAAAAAAGAAAACTTTGCGAAAGCCACTCTCAAGTATCGAGGTGGGACAAGATGACGAGGAGCCGCCAGATGATGATGATGATGCGAATCCATCTCGAATGCAAGGACAAGTCTGGGCCAAGACTAAGTCAGCATCTGACAGGGTGTGTGTATACGCATGTGTTGTGTGCCAATGCATGGCGCTGTCAATACAGTGGCATGTCTCCTTGTTTGCAATGCATTGGAATGTCTTCTTGATTGCGATGCAGTGGCATCTCTGTGTGTTTGCGATCTAGTGGCATGTCTCCTTGTTTCCGATATATCAGTCTACGCCCTTGCCTTCGCATTAAGTTCTCCTACATCTCTCCCCTCGTCTCGCTCTCCTGCTGTGCGTGTGTGCGTGCGTGCGTGCGTGCGTGTGTGCGTGCGTGCGTGCGTGCGTGCGTGCGTGCGTGCGTGCGTGCGTGCGTGCTTGTTACATACAGGAACAGATGCCAGCCTTCATCGGGGGACAAGTAGTTCTAGCACCGCGCAAGGAGACAGCAGAAGTTTTGCAACGAGACGCTTCTGGCTTGGACGCGCATGCAGGCAAGTCAGGCGGCAGGTGGTCGCCTCGTACCAACAGCAGTGACGAAGATGCTGGGGGAAAAGGCAGTGGGGTGGGGCGAGGAAGCGGCAGCCATCTTGTCAATAGTAGCGGAGGTGGAGGCGAAGGTGGAGGCGGCAGAGGAGCTGCATTGTGGGGCGGCGGGGTGCGTGACTTGCAAAGTAATGGCTCGAGGAGGCTGGGTAAGGCAGGAGGTGCGGGAAGCTCAATACATGCAGGCACACTTGGGAATGCCGGTAGTCGCTCTGGTGACCAAGAGCTTGGGGCATGGGGAAATGTGCCTCAACGCAACATGCCACAAGGTAGCATTATGGCACCTCCCTCTATTTGGTCTGACGATGAGACTTAGTTTAGTTCGCTCTTTGGCACCCAAGACATCTCGCGTCATACAAGTGCGCATCGCGCGAGCACACCATTCATCATTGCTTACATTAAAGAATCCGATTCAAATCAAGGTACAATACGACTGCTCGCACACACGCACCCGCAGGAGGGTTATTACATACGCAAAACATTTTTTTGGTGTACACATTAGATGAGTTTAATACATTAGAGCGTTGTTAGTTTAAAAGCTTCAGTTGAGAAGCTTTGCCCTTCAAACCACCCCCCCTAGAAGTCAAGGCGCTGTGAAGGGAGTCGTGTGGTGTCAGGGCAAAGGGTTGAGGTGCGCCACAAATGTTGTGTTGCGCCAAGCATGCAAGCCATTGCAAGCCATTGTGCAATGGAAGCTAATTCATCCATATACATATATATATATATATATTAGTCATCAATTTCGGCTTAAGAGGCTGCAATGATGCAATAGCATCGTCAAGCTAACTGCAACAGCATCGTCAAGCTAAGTGCAACAGCATCGGTGCAGTATCAGTAAATAGCACCTGCAATTTTTTTGCTGCATGGTGGAGGGATGGGCAAGACTCGAGGCTAGTGTCAAGCTCGGCGTTGTTTGATGCATCGGCAGATCGGCGGTGGTTAATGCATCACGAATTAGCTCAGTTGAACAGGGATGTTTTCGGTATCCTCCTCGTTGCCTGAGCGCCTCCTGGCACGTGCAGCTCTGGTGCCGCCACGTGCCTTCTCGCCCGGTGCAGCACCATCCAGAGACAGCGCCTGCGCCTTGGCTAAGCGCGGGATAGACAGAGGGGTTGCTGCCAAACGCAACCCCTTGGCAGCCGGCGACAAGAAGCAGGCCGGAAGCCCAGACTTTAGCACAGAGCCTGGCGCCGCCATGGCACTCAAGTCAGTCTTTGTTTGCGGTGAGTCTTTGTTTGGTGTGGCCGCCGTACCACAGGTGTTGCTTATTGACTGTCGCACAAGGTTAGGGGGTGCTGATGTAGCTGCTGCCACAGTAGCAGCGGCCTCCTCCTCCTCCTTACTCTCCTGCTGACGCAAATCGAACTCTAGCTCCGCCGCAAGCTGCCGGTTGGAGGAAAGAATATCTTCGATTTCGGAGCGGTAGTCTTTCAGAATGACGCCTAGGCTTGCCATGAGAGCGCCAAGCAAAGGCGAGTGCGCTCGCTCTAGTACGTGCTTCAGAGCGGCCATGGTGGGCACCACATTCTGCATCACATTGCGCTTGACAACATGACTCAGCAGCTTTCCCTGTAGTATCTCAAGTCACACGCAACCAGCCACAGTCACGCGTGGCGTGTCACACGTCAGGCGTTGCTTGGCATTCAAGCAAAGCAGCCAGAGTCGCGCGTCGCCATTCACACAAGCAAGCAGCAGAGTCACGCAGACCACACACGATGGCGACAGGGCTTTGACGCACGCACACCAAAGATTCACAGGGTGGCAGGAGATTCAAAGTGAGAATAAGACAGTCACACGAAACGCGAGGAGACAGGAATGCAAAGAGACAAGGACGCAGGTAGACACGAGGAGACTGGGACGCAGACAGACACGTCGAGACAGGGACGCAAAGTGATCAGCACGCAAGGTGGACACGAAAAGACAGGGACACAGGACACAAAGAGATCATGACGCAAGGTGGACACGAGGAGACAGGCAGACAGGACACAACTAGACACCTTGGCAGCAGCCTTGACAGCAGCATCTTTGCCTCCAGCAAGCACATCATCGTCATCGGGCAAATCATCCTCGCCGGTGACAGCCTTGTTGTAGCGCTGGACAGCTGACAACTTAATCTCCTTGCTCGCCAAGACATGGAGGGCGTCACTCAAGACCCCCTCAGACTCAACGAGACGCATCGAATCGTCAGCCACCCCACCAAGAATGTCCTCGCACAACTTGGCAGTAATTTGAAAGCGCTGCTCGTCGGAGCATTGCAGGAGGAGAAGGCGGTAGATTGTGCGGCGCTGGTCGGCATGCTCGCTGCCCGCCAGCGAAAAGCGCGTGCGCTCAGTTGCAGGGCAGTTGGAAAAGGTATTGTAGATGGTGTGGCCATTGTGCTCGTTGAGCACGAATATGCTCTCTACGAAGTGCGAATAGCACACCAGGAAGTTGCTCTTGGGCAGGAGGACTCGAAAGAGACTCTGGCGTGCCTGCGCCGCCAAGCTAGGCTCGTTGTCCACCAAGGTAACCAAAAAGCGGAAGAAGAGGGTGCCTCTCCATTTGACATAGTCGGAAGCCAGTAGATTGGTGATGAGCGTGAGCGCGTGCTTCCGCACCACGAGGTTGTCGTCGCGCAGACACAGCGCAAGCTTGTTGATGTGCGGGTCGACAAGCGAGGTGTAGCGCACGCAGATGTCTGTGAGGATGATGAGCAAGTTGTTGCGCTGCACCGGCGACGTCGAGTATTCAACTTCGCGCAAAAATAGTGAAGACACCTTGTTCGCCAGGGAAGCGTCCTGCAGAGCCAGTTTCCCCAGCGCAACCAGCACGTGCCCCTGCAGCTCTTGTTCTTCGCTTCCCTTGTCCCTCTTGGCACCCTTGCCACCTTTCGCGTGCATCTCGGCACCCGCATGCGCCGCAATTGGCGGTGTGGTAGACATGATGGGCAGCACCGCCTGGCCCACCGATGCAGGCGCCAGCAGGGCCTGCACAGCATTAGACAGACGAGTATGCACTTTGGTGCCCTCCAGCGCCAGCGCACCCACCAGAAACACTGAACGAATCAGGGTGTTCATGTCCTCCTTGCTGTCACGCTTGCCCGGCTCGCCCATAGTGGGCGAGGAGAGGGCCCTCTCCTCTGAGGCTAAGGAGTGGTCGAGGGAAGAGTTGACTGAATCTAACTCTGCTTGTGAGCGAAGGCGCGCTGCCACCAAAGGCGCCATTCGCGTGTCGCACGTCTCAAGGATCTTGACAGCCCAATCCTTGGAGGCAGCAGCAGTGGTGATAGCTGGGAGCGAACGTGCGAGCTGTGCAGCGGCCTTGACCATATCGTGCAGCAGAGTGGGCGCTGCCGTTGGCTGGTGCATGCGCGAGACAAGTTCGCCAAACAACTCGCCCGCAGCCTTTTCGGGCACTGAGCCCAGGGCGGCCACGCGCGTTGCCGTGCGCAGAGCAGCGCCCGCGTGGGTATCGCTGCCACTTCGAAAGGCTCTCAGCAGAGCGTCATGATCGAGGCCAGTGGGCTGCAGTGCCGCCACCTCCTCCAACACCCACCACATGACATCAACGCTCTTGCCGTCACCATCATCACTGCCGTCCATCGCCGCCGAAAGACGTGCCATGAGGCGTTTGGTGAGGCCATTCGGAAGGCCTGAGGGCTTTTTCCTACCGAGGGTGCGGCAGGCAAACTGAAGATGGGCGCGGCTTTCATCTGCAAAAAGCGACATTATGGCGCGCGTGATATTTGGCAGCTCCTTGCCTGCAACTGAGTTGTCGGCCATGGGCATCAACAAGAGGAGGGCAACAGCATCAAAAGCGCGATCAGCAACAGACGGCTCACGGTCGCGCACCATAGGTACCGCTGACTTGACCCATCCCACCACCACGTCCCAGCCACCTCGCCGTGCCAAGTTAGCGAGCGAGGTGCCATGAGCACCCATGCCCTGTAAGGTGAGAGAGGTGAGGGCATCGAGTGCCTGCTTGCGGACCAGAACAGAGGGGTCTTGGCACCGCTTCAGCAGCGCCGTCACGTCGCGTGCGTCGACAGGTGGCATGTCGGTGTGCGTGGAATGCAGCAGCACACGAAGGCGTGCCTCCAGCACTTGTACGGCACCCTTGCGCACGAAGCTCTTGGGGTCATCACACCGACGTCGAACCACCTCCCACACACCCTCAACGTCGGCCAAAAGGTCGTCGGCGTCATCTGCAAGCATGCTCACGCCTTGGGCACCAGCGTCGGCACTGAGGTTGATGCCGTCGGTGCCCTCAGCGCGAGCCGACTGGTTGAGTGAGGCGTTGTTGATGCTGTTATTGAGCGCACTCTGATTCACAGTCATCGAGAGGTTGGCAGTGTTGTCGCTAGTGGCTGCCCAGGCGGCAGCGCCCAGACCGAGCACCACCTGCCGCGCAGTGGCCTCATGCTGAAAGGCGGTGGCAATGCCCGACAATGCCTTGGCGCGCACCGACGGCAACTTGTCCGAGCACCTTTTGAAGAGTGTGCGCAGCAAACGCATGCGCATGCCCTCGGGGTTTTGGTCGTCGCTTGCACTGGCGCTTGCTTCCTGCGCTATATCTTCCGCCACGGAGCTGGAGCTCGAGGCAGTAGCAGGCTTGTCAGCCTGACGAAGGAGAAGCACGCCAGCAAGCTCGCAAGCAAAGAGACGGAGTGCAGGTTTCGCATGTCGTGCCAGACGTGAGAGAAAGCGGCCCATGTTTTCAAAGTATGGACGAGCATACTCGGCGCCGCGGCGCGCACGCAAGGAGTCGAGCAATCCACCTACTGCTATGGCCACCTGGACGCGCGTCGGCGCACGGTCTCCAACACGCACACACAACTGATGGCACAGAACCATTACAGCATCCTCAAACTGATCCACATCTGCATCTTTTTTCCCCTTGTTGGCACTGTCAGAATGCTCCACTGCTTGACCACTATCGCGCAACGCATCCAACTTGTCCCCTTCGACATTATTTGCAGCTAGTTCCAGCGGTGCTGCAGAAGAGCACGCCGAAGGAGGAGGCAGCTCAGCAAGGCAGGAATCGACAAAGGCTACTACTGCTTTAACAGCAGCAGCGGGTGCACTAGGCCGCAGCACGCCTGGCAGCAGCTGCTTCAGCACGCACTTGCCGGCTCCCGGGCCATGAAGGGGGCGTGCAAGTGCGCGCGCACTGCCCCAGGCCAGCTCGGCCTCGGGCGTGGAGCTTGGAAGCGAGAGAGCTGTTTCAATTGTCACTCGTGCAAGCTGCTCATGAGCCTGCGGCACTGTCTGCAGTGAGAGGCGCTCGGCCAAGAGACGCGCGTGCCGCAGCACGTTCATGCCTAGCGCACGCTGTCCCTCATCTTCCTTGTCATGAGCACCACTGCCGCGAGGAGAGCCACTGATGTCAGCGGTCTCGTCATCGCTCTCGAGGTCCATGTCCTCGTCGTTATCGTCACCACGCTTCGAAGCCGTAGAAGAGGTGGCGGCTCGCGAGCTTTTGCGAGTGCCCTCCTTGTGCTGCGCTCTACTGAGACCTCCACCCCCAGATGACGGGTGTCGCCGCTTTTTCCCCGTTGCCTCGTCACGCGGAGCTGCAACAATCAGTGGCACAGTCTGCACCACACTACGAAACGTGAACTCGTTAAAAATATGCGACCTGGCACCCGGAAGCTGCATGAGTGCCAGGTAGAGTGCTGCGGCAGCGTGCGCTTTCTTGATCTTGTCAGTCGCCTGTTCGGTGTCCTCGTCACCCTTCACGGCCTTACCAGCGCCCTGAAAGTCGTTTCATGTTAGGAGCAGCGCAACAAAAGCCGGCAGACCAGAGACACGGCAAATATATAGGACGATAGTGTGGGGGGCACCTTTGTGACGTGATACACAAAGGCCGAAAGAGCGCGTGGATCCACATCATGCTCCTTGAGCACAGTCCACACCAGGTTAGGCGCGTCTACGCTGCTGACTGGGGCATTGTGCACCTTCTCGGCGGCGACGAGCGCACGCGTAAGCGTCGTCAGCAGTGTCGAATCCAGCGACTCCAAACGCTTCTCGAGCGAATGTGCAGCACCAAGGTCGTCGAGGTTGGTATCGGACAAGTCCTCCACCGACCTGAGCCCGAGTCTCGCCAGCGCTGAGCCCAGCTCACCCGCTGCGGCCGCCATTTGACTTGTCGTTGCCTTCAACTGAAATTCAAATGGGCGTGGTCTTTTGAATTTTAGCGGGATCTCTAGCTCGACTAGAGATGATGGACACGCGCACCGATGTCGAGAACATGCAGCCGTACATGGGCCAAGATGGCTGGGGTGTTGAAGTGGTACATGCACAGACACATGCCGCATAGCTGAGCATGCCAAATAGTGAGCATATACGATCCATTCCGCTCGTACCCGCTGTAATTGCAAGCTGCCATTGTCATGTATGCGTGTACCGTGTGTGCGCGTGACTGTGTGCGTGTGCGTACATGCACATGCTGATTGAATGTACCTTTGCCCCCCGTCTCTCTTGAGCGAGTGCAGGTTGACAAGAATAGGTACGAGGGAGATTTCAAAAATGGCCTTGCGCACGGCCGCGGCAAAAAAACATGGGGCTCCGGCGACTCCTACGGTGATGTGCGCGCGAGTGCATGCGTGCATGTGTGTAAGCAGATAAAGGTGTAGGTGAATAGGAAGATGGACCGACATGTCGTTCAGGTCTGCATCGACAGGTTTTGCACGCGTGCACAAAGTCACACACACACACAACACGCACACGCACACGCACGCACACACACACACACATACACACACACACACACACACACGCACACACACACACACACACACACACACACACACACACACACACACACACACACACACACACACACACAC
>Ga0105055_10012575_pt1 | contig 10275 bp, 9 predicted proteins | sample BON03_FD_78090 | JGI IMG/M metagenome (GOLD analysis project Ga0105055, IMG submission 78090) | Freshwater microbial communities from Lake Bonney liftoff mats and glacier meltwater in Antarctica - BON-03 | ecosystem: Environmental > Aquatic > Freshwater > Ice > Glacier meltwater | place: Lake... | reverse complement strand
GGGAGCGGTAGAGCATGTCCTCCAGCCCGCGCACGAAACCGCCGAGGTTGACAACCTTGGGCGCCAGGGGCTGGCGGCGGGCAAAGGAGAGAAGCTGGGAGGCCAGTTGCGCGCCGCGCGAGACGCCGGCCATGGCGTTGTCCAGACGCACGCTGGCGGCCGTGCTGCCGGCGAAATCCTTGGCCAGGAGCTGGAGATTGCCGCCGATGACCTGGAGCAGGTTGTTGAAATCGTGCGCCACACCTCCGGTCAGTTCGCCGACGGCTTCCAGCTTCTGGGCCTGGCGCAAAAGTTCCTCGGCCTGATGGCGTTCGGTGGTTTCGACCGCCTCGGGAATGATGCCGACGATGGCGCCGCTTTCGTCGCGCATCGGCCGCATCGCAAAATCGAACCAGCGCGGGCGGTCCTGAAGAGTGAGGCAGACCTCGCGCCGCAGGGTCGCTCCGCGTGCGACATGGGCGACCGCCTCGCGCACGGTCCGGGCCATCTCTGGGGTGCCGGCGAACCATGGTGTATCCCAGACCGGGCGTCCCAGAACCGCATCGAGGGTCATGCCGACGCCCTCAAGCGCGGTGGCGTTGGCGTCGAGCAGGGTACCGTCGAGCGCCAGCAGGCCCTGGTACTGGAAACTGGTCTCGAAGATGGTCCGCAGCCGGGCCTCGCTGGTACGCAGGTCCGCTGTGCGCGTCTGCACCTGGCGCTCCAGCGACTGTGTGAAGGCGCGGACCTCCTGTTCGGCGCGGCGTCGCTCGATCGTCATGCGGGTGCGCTGGGCGACATCCCGGATGAAATCGAGTTCGTCCTCGCTCCACGGACGCGCTTGGGCATGGTTGAGATAGAGCAGGGCAACGAAGCCGTCCTGTTCGGTAACCGGCATGTTGACCACGGAACGTGCGCTGATCGCTTCGAGTGCGGCGGCCGTGCTTGCGGTCCGCGGATCCTTGCGGGCGTCTTCGAAGATCACGGTGTTGCCGCGTTTGAGATCCTCGATATAGGAACCGTAGTCGCGGAAGCGCAGCACCCCGGCCAGGCTTTTGACGCCGGTTGCATTCCAGTCGCGCGCGATGGTGATGGTTTCCCTGGCCAGGTCGATGGTGCCATAGCCGGCCCGGCTGACCTCCAGGGTGGTGCCCAGAACCTCGGCCGCTGCATAGGCCAGGTCGTCGGGGTCGTCGATCCGGGCGAGGGCATCGCTCAGGCGCACCAGGCCCAGGCGCCGGGCGTCGGTCGCCCTGGCCTGGGTCACATCCATGGAGATGCCGGCAACGCTGCGTGCAATGTCTTCACTGTCGTATTCGGGCATGCCGCGCATGCCGATCCAGCGCCCGCCGCCGCCGCCGATGGTGATGCGGCAGTCGATGTCGAAGTCGGCGCCGCTCTTCAGGCTTTCGGCAATCGCCTCGCACAAGCGTTGGCGGTCGTCGGGATGCATGGCCTCGCGTAGTTCGTCATAGGCAAAGGTGCTCTGGGGATCGCGCCCGAAATGTGCCCGGAACGTTTCCGAACTGTTCAGCGTGTTGGTCCCGATATTGAGGCTCCAGGACCCAAGCCGCCCCGCCCCGAGAGCAAAACGCAGTTCGCGCTCGCTTGACTGAAGGGCTGCTTCCGCGCGGGCGCGCTCGACTGCTCCCCAGGTGCGTTCGGCAACCTGCGACACCAGCGCCTCGTCGTCGTTGCTCCAGGCTCTCGGGCGGCTCTGGTGGACATAGAAGATCGCGACCAGACGATCGTTCTTGATCAGGGGAACGATGATGGCCGCGCGCAGATCGCCGGCTTCCGAAAAGGCCGCGACGGCGCCCCGCGTGCGCGGGTCCTGCAGGATATCGTCGATCCGCAGGCTGTGGCCCTGAGCCAGGGCTCTGTTCACGCGGGTCCCGAAACTGCCCAGGCTCAGGCGTCCCGACAGGCGCGCGACATTCTCGGCGGTCCAGTCGCCACCGACGATGAGCTGGCTTCCTGTGCCATCGATTTCGCCATAACCGCAGCGGTCGACACCCAGATAGCTCCCCAGGATGGCTGCCGCGGCATCCATGGTTTCTCGTGGCTGATCGAGCGCGCGCAACGCCTCGTTGAGCTCGATCTGGAAGGCCTGGCGTTGGCGGGCATGAACCGCCTGGGTCGTCTCCGAGCAGACCACCAGGACACCGCCGACACCGCGTGGCGCCGAAAGGTCGTCGATCGGTCCGTAGCTGTAGGTCCAGTAAACGTCCTCGCGCTTGCCGTGGCGCGTGATCGGGACCAGGGCATTTTCGTCCCAGGTCGCACCGCCGCCCGACATGACCTGTTCGATCTGTGGCCCGATGATCGGCCAGATTTCTTCCCAGACCGCGAAGGCGGGCCGCCCCAGCGAGCCGGGGTGGCGTTCGGGACCGATCGACTGGCTGTAGGCGTCGTTGTAGAGGCAGGCGCCATCCTTGCCCCAGAAGATGTACATGGGGTGGCTGGTATTCAGCAGAACGCGGACGGCCGTGCGCAGCGCTTGTGGCCATCCGGCCGGATCCCCCAGACTGGTCCTCGACCAGTCGTGGCCGCGCATCAACGCACCCATCTCGTCGCCGCCGGCAAGGAAGATCTCGGGATCGTTGAGGCGGTCGTCGCTGAGGGGGTCGTTCTGCGCTTGGCTCACGGGTCGGCTGGACTCTCTCTGACTCCTGGCGCCCCTACGGCAGGGCAGGTGGGCACAACCGCTGGCCTGGTCACGGCGCTACGCTGCGCAGTTTGAACGCGCAAGTGCCGGGAAGGTTCCCTTGCGGCAAAAAACTTACCGGCGGGCGCTGGGCGGAGATGCCGGCGACGTGCGTGTCCATGGTCAAAGCAGTCCCAGGGCGCGGAAGCTGGCGTGGCCGTCGCGGGCGATGACGATATGGTCGTGGACGATCACGCCCACCGCGCCTGTCGCCGCGGCGACTTCCTTGGTCATGGCGATATCGGCGCGGCTCGGCGTGGGATCGCCCGAGGGATGGTTGTGCACCAGGATCACCGCCGTGGCGTTGACCTCCAGCGCCCTGCGGGCAACCTCGCGGGGATAGACCGGGGCATGGTCGACGGTTCCGCGCTGCTGGACCTCGTCGGCGACCAGCCGGTTCTTGCGGTCCAGGAACAGGATGCGGAACTGTTCGGTGCTTTCGTGCGCCATGGCGGCGCGCAGGTGGTCGAGCACCGCGTCGAAACTTGAAAGCACCGGCTCCTGCGATGCCTGGTGGCGCAGCATGCGCTGGACCAGAGCCTGGTTGGCCTTCAGCGCCATGACGGCGCTGTCCTTGACGAAGGCGGTTTCCTTCAGCCGGGCAGGCGGCGCGGCCAGCACCCCGGCGATGCTGCCGAAACGGTGCAGCAGTTCCTTGGCAATCGGCTTGGTGTCGCGCCGGGGGATCGCCTGGAACAGCAGCAGTTCGAGCAGTTCGTAATCGGCCAGGGCGTCGCTGCCCTGTTCGCTGAAGCGGCGGCGCAGACGGTCGCGATGGCCTTCGTGATCGTTCGGCTCGGCCACCGCCACTGCCTCAGAGTGTGTAGGGCGGCAGCTTGTGGCCGGCCGGCGACAGGGTGAAGACCTCGTAGCCGGTGTCGGTCACCGCGATGGTGTGTTCCCACTGGGCCGAGAGCGACTTGTCGCGGGTCACCGCGGTCCAGCCGTCGTCCAGGATCAGGACGTCGGGGCGCCCGATGTTGATCATCGGCTCGATGGTGAAGAACATGCCCGGCAGCAGTTCGATGCCCTTGCCCGGGCGGCCGTAGTGCAGCACGTTGGGATTGTCGTGGAAGACCTGGCCGATGCCGTGGCCACAGAAATCGCGCACCACGCTGCAGCGCTGGCCTTCGGCGAAGGTCTGGATGGCATGGCCGACATCGCCCAGATGGGCGCCCGGCTTGACCGCCTCGATACCGCGCCACATCGCCTCATAAGTGATCTCGGTCAGGCGCGATGCCTTCCGCTTGACCTCGCCGGCATAGAACATGCGGCTGGTGTCGCCGAACCAGCCATCGACGATGACGGTGACGTCGATGTTGACGGTGTCGCCCTCGCGCAGGCTCTTGTCGGGGCTGGGAATGCCGTGACAGATGACGTGGTTGATCGAGGTGCAGATCGACTTGGGGAAGCCCCGGTAGTTGAGCGGGGCGGGGATCGCGTCGTGCCCGACGATGAATTCGTGGCAGATGCGGTCGAGTTCCTCGGTCGTCACCCCGGGTTTCACGTGCGGCGCGATCATGTCCAGCGTCTGCGCGGCCAGCCGGCCGGCGATCCGCATCTTCTCGAAATCCTCGCCCTCGTGGATCTTGACCCGCGATACTTCGGCGCGCTGCATCTGCTGCATGGTATTCTCCGTGCCGGCCCGCGGCCGATCCTTTTGCGCAATCTACACCATCGGGCGGCGGCCTCAACGCCAGCGCCGGATGGCGTTTGACGGGTCTGTCTCGCGCTCGCACTCTGGAACCAACATGGGGAGGCCGGCGGATGAAATCAGCCACGATCGCCAGCAAGACGAAGCGGCGGCTGTCGCGTGCCCTGCATACCAGCCGCCGCACTCTGCCTGGCGATCCGCCGGGCATCCTGGTCGCCGATCCCGAAGCCTTTCCGCCCAGGATCCATGTCGCCAGCTACGATGACCACGCCATCGAGGAGCTGGACGACGCCGATGTCGCTTCGGCCATCGCGCTGCGCGGTCGCCGCCGGGTCCTCTGGATCGACGTCAGCGGCCTGGCCGATGTGGCCGTCATTGAGCAGCTCGGCCAGGCCTTCGGCCTGCACAGCCTGGCGCTGGAGGATGTCGTCAGCGCCCATCAGCGGCCCAAGGTGGAGGATTTCGAGAACACCGTCTTCATGGTCGCGCGCATGCTGGTGCCGGGGCGCGGCGTCGAGACCGAACAGGTCTCGATGTTCCTGGGCAGCGACTTCCTCATCACCTTCCAGGAGCAGCCGGGCGATTGCCTGCAGCCGGTGCGCGACCGCATGCGCCGCGACCACACGCGCCTGCGCCAGGCCGGCCCCGATTACCTCGCCTATGCCCTGATCGATGCCGTGATCGACGGCTATTACCCGGTGCTGGAAGCCTATGGCGAGGCCATCGAGCAGCTCGAGGACGAGGTTCTGGCCGATCCCGACCCCAGCCAGATCGACCGTTTGCACCAGGTCAAGCGCGACCTGCTCGCGCTGCGCCGTGCGGTCTGGCCGACGCGGGAAATGGTCCATGCCATGGAGCGCGGCGAGAACCCGTTGATCGAGGACACGACGCGCGTCTACCTGCGCGATTGTTACGATCACGCCATCCAACTCATGGACGTGGTCGAGACCTATCGGGAAATTGCCACCGGCCTGCTCGATGTCTACCTCTCGAGCATGAGTGCCAAGATGAACGAGGTCATGAAGGTGCTGACGATCATCGCCACGATCTTCATCCCGCTCTCCTTCGTCGTTGGCCTCTACGGCATGAACTTCGACACCAGCTCGCCCTGGAACATGCCCGAACTACATTTCCGCTACGGCTATCCCGCCGTGCTGATCTTCATGGGCGCGGTCGCGGGCGGGCTGCTGGTTTGGTTCAAGCGACGCGGCTGGATGGGCGGGCGCTGGCGCTAGAGGCAGGTCACGATCAGGCTCTAACGCTGACCGAGCTGTTCGTTGGCCAGCCCGGCGATGGACGGGCCGCCCTCGGCGCGCAGGCCCTCGAGCACGCCCTGCCTGTCCCGCGCCACCTTGTTCTGGCTCATCTTGCATGCACCCTGCAGCGTGCTGATCGGCAGGCGCAGCCCGACAATGCCGCCCAGCATGGTCGCGATGTAGTCGGCGGGTGCGTCATCGACCGACCACGGGGTCGCACGGCCTGCCTCCTGCCGCTCGGTCAGCCGGGTCACGACATCGAGCAGGCGTTCGCGGTCATCGAAGAACTCCACGACCCCTCTGGCATGAACGGCGCGGTAGTTCCACGTCGGCACCACCTTTCCGGTCTCGGGCTTGGTCGCGTACCAGGAGGGTGAGACGTAGCCGTCCGGGCCCTGGAAGACCGCCAGGGTCTCCCCGATGGTCTCGGTCTGCCACTGAGCATTCGCCCGCGCCACATGGCCATAGAGGGTGCCGAACGCTCCCTCGTCCCGCACCAGCAACAGGGGCAGGTGGGTCGCCACGGGCCCCGTCGGCGTTGCGGTCACGAGCAGGGCAAGGCCGACCGCGTCGATGGCGTCATGGATCGCCGATGCTTCCGCGATGACGAAGGGTTTGGGAACGTACATGCCGATGGCCTCCAGCCGCGAAAGGGGGCGACTCTGGTCGCGCCGTGATCGATGGGAAGTGCCGCTTGTGCATTTCAGCACAGGGCCAATGGCAGCCGCCGTTCCACCGCGATCTCCTCGATGCTGACCCGGCAGGCATAGGGCAGGACCTCGACGCCGCCTGCGATCGCGGCGCGCAGGGCGGCGTCATAGACCGGGTCGAGATCGGCGGCGGTGGCAAAGCCGTCGCAGTCGTCGCGTTGGATGGCATAGACCAGCACGGCGCGATGGCCCGCCGCGACCATGGCGGCAAGTTCGGCCATGTGTTTGGCACCGCGCGACGTGACGGCATCGGGGAACTCCGCCAGCCGGCCGCTGCGGCGCATGTGGCAATACTTCACCTCGACGTAGCAGTCGGGCCGGCCGGGGTCCTGGAGCAGCATGTCGATGCGGCTGTTGATACCGTAGCGCACCTCGCGACGGAGCGTGGCGTAACCGCCCAGTTCGCTGATCGTGCCGTTGCCGATCGCCTCCTCGACCTGGGCGTTGGGCCGCCCGGTGTGGCAACCCACCAGGGTGCTGTCGGCCTCGACGATCTCCCAGTCCCAGGCCAGCTTGCGCGATGGATTGCCGGCCGCGGCCAGCCAGGTCCGCATGCCCGGCTCCTTGATTCCGATCATGCCGCCGGGATTGGCGCAGTGGGCGGTGACGAGCGTGCCGTCGGCCAGTTCGTGGTCCGAGAGGAACCGTTTGTAGCGTGCCACAAGGCGCGCCGGGACGAGAGGCCGGGCAAAACGCATCGTCTCAGTTGTCCGCGTCGCGGTCGTAGTCGAAGATGTTCTCTTCCTCGTAGGGCTTGTCCTGCAGCGCGGGAATGGTCACCGCATGGAAGGCCAGGTTGAAATCGGCGTCGTGATCGGGGTCGTCCTCCAGCACCATTTCCAGCCCGGTGTGGAGTTCCTGGGCCTTGGCCTCGGCTTCCTGGAGATCCTTGGCCGCCTTGCGGTCCCAGGGCAGGGCGTAGGCGCGCGGCGCGGTTTCGCCGGGCAGCACCAGCCAGAGGTAGATCGCCTCGTCCTCGACAAACGTGTAGGCGACCACGGTGGCGCCATCGTGCAGGTCGTGGACCCACTCCAGGGCCAGCGGCTTGGGCCGCCCGGTCAATTCGTGGACGGCCAGCAGTGCGACCGGCACCGACAGTGCCAGGGCCAGCAGTGCCAGCCATTTGCGCCAGAGCGGGCCTGGCTGGGCGAGCGCGGTCCAGGCGAGCACGGCGCAAAGAGCGAGCAGCAGGAGAAGCACGGCGACGAGCATGGTCACAACCTCTCGCTTGCCGGCGGCAGGCGGAGTTTCTTGAAGATGTGGCTGATCGAGCCGTAGTCGAGATTGCCGTCGCGATCGATGGTGAAACGGTAAACGGTTTCCTCCTCGTCGATGCGCACCAGTTCGATCCTGGTGCGCAGCACCGGCGTGGCCGCCTTGGAGATGTCGGTCTTCAGACTCACCAGAACCGAGACCGGAACCGGCCAGGTCTCGGTTTCATTGCGGTACATGTGGACATTCACGATGTATTCGCCCGCCGGCACGCCCCGGCTGTAGGCCATTTCCATGTTGGCTGAAGTGATGTCCTGAAAGGAACCCAGATCGTCGCGCAGCAAGTCGAAATAGAGGCCGCCGCGGTTGGAAAAGCCGACCGGTTTGTCGCCCGGGGCCTGGACCCACAGGTCGACGTCGGCGTCGATCTCGTCGGGCCAGCGAATTTCCACCACGACATTGCCCAGCAGTGGATCGTCCGATGTCTTGGCCTGAGGCGGGTGGATATGGGGCAGCATCAGGATGACCAGCGCCACGAAACCCATGAGCGCCAGCAGGATGACGTCGCGGAAGACCGTGCCGCCGGCGTCCTCGTCTAGCGGATCAAGTCCCTGCACGGTCTTCGCCCAGTTCGACGATAGCGTTGATCAGGTGCGCCGTGCCGGTCGCCAGCATCTGGTAGTTGGCCCTCAGCCAGATGTTGAGAACGCTGCCGACCAGGGTCGTCACCAGCGCCGTCGACATACCGCCGATCAGCGCGGACACCATCGGTGCGATGTTCTCGGCATCGGCCACCTTGGTCGGATCGACGCCCGACAGCGCGATGATGAAGCCGATCACCGTGCCGATCAGGCCGAGGAACACCAGACTGTTGGCCAGGTGGCGCACCAGCGTGATCTTCTGCGACAGTTCCAGGCGCAGCGCCTGGCCCAGGATCTGGCGGCTCTGGCCATCCTTCCCGGCCGTGCGTTCGAGGAACCGGCGGGCACAGGATGGCTGTGCGGGATCGTAATGCCTTGCGCGCTCAAGCTCGCGACTGACCTCGAAGACACGCGCGCCCGACAGCGCCAGGCTGGCAACAAAGACCACCGCGATGACCACGACAAAATGGGTGCCGTCTGCCGCCAGCGCCTGCGCGATCAGGCCCTGCGACCAGGCCACGACCAGCAGGGCGGCAGCGATGATGTTGAGCAGGGTGAACTGCAGCGCAAGCATGTGGTGGTAGGGTTCGGCCTGTGGTGTCGCCGCCTTGTCATCACCTGTTTTCATGCTCGGCCTCGGTACGTATGCCCCGCCCGGACTATAGAGAGGACGCGGGCGTTCTCCAACGCACGGCTGGGTGAGGGCTGTTGCGCGCCCGCTGGCCATGGGGCAAGACTCCGGTGCGGGCGCTGCCGCCCCTCTCGAACGGAGCTTCCATGTCGGACCTCGTCACCGCCGCCGTCCTGGTCATCGGCAACGAGATACTCTCGGGTCGCACCCAGGACGCCAATGTCGCGTTTCTGGGCAAGAGCCTGAACGAGCTCGGAATCCGGCTGAAGGAGGTCCGCGTCATTTCCGATGACGAGGCCGAGATCGTCGAAGCGGTCAACGCCCTGCGCGCCCGTTACGACTATGTCTTCACCACGGGCGGTATTGGCCCGACCCATGACGACATCACCGCCGACAGCATTGCGGCCGCCTTCGGCGTCGGCATCGGCTATCACCCCGAAATTTACCAGAAGCTCAAGGACAGCTTCGAAAACCGCGGTTATGAGGCCAACGAGGCGCGCATGCGCATGGCCCGCGTGCCCGACGGCGCCCAGCTCATCGACAACGAGATCAGCCTGGCGCCGGGTTTCCAGATCGGCAACGTCTTCGTCCTGGCGGGTGTACCCTCCATTGCGCGGGCCATGTTCAAGGGCGCCAGCCACCGGCTGCGCCGGGGCAAGGTCGTGCTCTCCCGTTCGATCCGCGTCATGACCGGCGAGGGAACCATCGCCAAGGCGCTTGCGGACCTGCAGGAGGCCTATCCCGATGTCGAGATGGGCAGTTACCCCTGGTCTCTCGACGGCACCTATGGCACCAGCCTGGTGCTGCGCGCGACGGACGCCGAGCGTCTGGCCGAAGCCTTCGACAGGGTGTTTGCCGCTGCCGTCCAACTGGACGGCCAGCCGGCCGAAGAGGAATCCACGGGCTGATAACGCGCCCGCCCGGTCCCGCCGGGGCGTTGCGCCGGGGCACGATGCCGCCGCCGGGCGGTTTCGCAATTGCCGCGCGGCCTTCGGGCAATAGGTGTTTCGGGCAATAGGGTGTTTCAGACAATAGGGTGTAAAGTGCCGGATAGATGAGTCTGGCACTGCAAAACGGCTGTGCATATAACGCGCCGCCTGAAGGATAATCGGGATCGGGCCAGGATGACTGACAGGCGAGTGTCCGCGCGCCGGCGCCATCGCCAATTATTCAAGTGTCTGGACGCCGAGTGATGACAGGGAAACCGCAATTCAACCTGATCGGTTGGTACAGCAGGCTAGGGGGCACCCCGGCCCTTGTCGCCATGATCGGACTTGCTGTCTCCGCGATGGGCTTTCTGGCGCTGTGGGAGCTTCGGAGCCGGTCCGATGCGGTCACGTTCGAGAACTATGCCCAGCAGATCGCTACTTCGGTCGACTTCAAGCTGTTTTCGGCAACCACGACTGTCGATGACGTCGTGGCCCTGTTTCATGCCTCAAGCGACGTCGGCGAGGAGGAGTTCGCCACCTTCGCACAGGTTCCTCT
>Ga0105055_10012574_pt1 | contig 10275 bp, 14 predicted proteins | sample BON03_FD_78090 | JGI IMG/M metagenome (GOLD analysis project Ga0105055, IMG submission 78090) | Freshwater microbial communities from Lake Bonney liftoff mats and glacier meltwater in Antarctica - BON-03 | ecosystem: Environmental > Aquatic > Freshwater > Ice > Glacier meltwater | place: Lake... | reverse complement strand
TGCACATGCACCGGCAAGTGTAAGACACTGGAACACAATTCACAGGCACACATACATACACCCGAGAGAGCAGTAGCCAATACGAAGGAATATTGAGCCAGGCAGCAGCATTGACATGGCCTGGGGTGGTTGACGACATGCAGAAATATTAAGGTTTCGGGTCAGACACAATTGGTGGTTCTTTCCTTGGTCATATGGTGCCTTATTCTCGAGACCCTGCACACGATGGTACGGATAAGCCGCCCTCGCCGCCTGCCCCTTCTTGGTGTTTGGAACCGATTTGGCGAGCAGTGGAGGCTCTGGTGCCTGGTGATCTTCTTTCAGGTGGTACTTCAGCACCACCTACGCGCAAACCTATCTGCGTCTCAAATGGTCTGAACCGTCACGGCACAGAACCTGGCATCCTGCTTTTGTCTAGGGGGGACCGTAATAATCAGTATCTGTGTGGATGTTGTGTACAACCCACAGTTTTCGCTGGTAACAAGAATGTGCTTCTCGCCGTCAAACAGCACCAACTGGAGAAGGGGTGTGTCTTCTTGGCAGGAGCAGAGTTCGATGTAACTTGCGTGACGACAGCACCCCACATGTCGCCACAGATGAAGGGTTTCAATGTTACCAAAAAGTAACACGGTGGGAGTGCTCGTGACAAAACTGTGGTTGGGCTTGCTGGCTCTTCAGCGTGGCCTGCAAGTCACGGAGTGTGGAAGTCCTACGCCACTGATTCACTGAAACGGAATCTCCTCCAGTGCCGGCCGGATCATGGGGTGTGGATTTTTCTAGATGCGCGTACTGGTGTGCAGTTACCAGAGGAATACTGTGCCAAGTGCGACACTGCCAATTACAAGCATTTTGCTGCACAGGCGTCTGCAGACAACGAGGACACGCTCGAAACCTCATCCTCATTTAGTTGGAGATCCGACGGAAATGTTGTACGGTCCTCAAAACCGCCCTTTCATGAGTCTGACTGCGCTCATGGGATGCTCGCCGGGCGTGCACATGAATTTCATCTCTCAAGGCGTTGCGTTCGCCATCCTCGGGTTCTTACTGTACTACTACAGTGAAGGTGAGCGCCCTGTGGCCCACTTGATCCACACGGGTCCATAAACATGTGTTGGTTTGTGTCTAGAATTATCACTCACCATTCAGTCGTCATTCATTGTTATGTGCTTGTGTGTTGCGCAACCACCACAGTTGTGTAGTGTGCATTAGTCTTGCATGCTCAACACGGGACCGGTCTTGGGTGTGTGTTTCTGTAAGTGCATGTTATGGGTCTTCAACACTGACCGTACTTTGCACTTTGTGTGTGCAGACCACTACGCCGTGTTGCCGAATGCCTCTGTCACCCAGACACGCGGTACAACATTGTTGCGCAGATACCAACAGGCGCTGCAGAAGAATCTGACAGCTGTGCGCATCTGCACAATTAACGAGAGAGATACGCTAGACACACAGAGAGCCAAGACTATTGCTCACGAGCAGAAAGTTCAACATGTTGTACTCGGTATTTTATTTCCATTTTGGTTACATGGGTGTCCGTCTTTTTTTGATCCCGTGCACAAGCAACCATTTCTCAAAGCATCCCACAACGAGGTGCGCCGGATATTTCAGTTTGACAGCAGTCTGAAACAAGTTTTCGGCCCTCCCTCTGAAGCGACCCAGGAGGTCTCTACCCTGCCCACGGTGTTGTTGCACAACCACTCTACCGAGGTCGCACCTTCCGTACCAACGGGGTCTAGCGTGACTCAGCCCGTGTCGCAATTAGAGATGGCATCTACAAAGTCTCTGCGTCTCGCCAAGACCGAGTTGCAAAAGACCCAGCAATTGCTCAAGCAGACCAACGCATCTGTCACCACAATACAGGCAAACTCCACGGCGCAACTCAAAATTGTTCGGGAGCAATTGGATGCAGCCAATGTGGAGTTGTCACGATTACGTCAACTCGACGCGGTGACAGACATGCAACTGAACTCGGACCTGCGGCAACAATTGCTTGCCTCAAAGACATCCCACTCGACATTGACTGGTCTCTTACAACAGACCACCAAGAGCGCGCTGTCAGATTTCATGAGCGGGGTGTGTGTCAAGTATCGTGATGGGGTGACAGTGCCTAGGGGAGTCGGGGTTAATCAGGGACGTCTCGTGTCCTTGAGTTCGGTCGATGGCCTTTCGGTCGAGTGGACGGTGATGTTCCCGTCGAGCACGAAATCTCGTCTCGTCCACGAGCATCTACTCGAGGTCGACCATCTACTCGAGGTCGACCTTCAACCCCCAGTATTTTCTGCGCCGGTCCCGTTGCAGCCTCGAGCGTCGAGTGCCTCCGAGCGTCTAGTGCGTCCAGACCTCCTGCACCTCCCCTCCCAGGGGGGTTTGTACAGGAAAATGGGGGCCCTGCGGGGCCTGCTGGAAAAAAACCCCCCCCCCCCCCTGCAGAGTCGAGGTAGGATGACCCTGCCATGCGCACAGAGATGAGTGCGCCAGCGCCACCCAAATTGACTCGTGGTGGCCGGACTATCACAGGGCCAGAGGCTGCACAGGCTGCTCGAAGTGGATGTGTTGCGAGGGCTGCGACTGTGGTGGCCCTGGACCAGGACACCTTGTCGTCCGACCCTTTGTGTGGGTGAGTGTATACTTGTTTGACTGTGAAGGAGTTCCCTTGGTATAGGCTCTGTTTATGCACATCATGGGTTGGGACCAACCCGACTGATGCGCGGCATTGAGAAAAGCTCCTGTATGATAGGCCCCCACATTTCTTGTCTCTTGGGTTGGAACCTACCCACATACCGATATGCCGCGCGGCAGCTTCGGCGCAGTGCACCTTCCTTTGCGCGCACACTCCCCTCGCCGCCGCGTGCCCATTTGCCGAGAGCCGTTCGTCCTCAAAATCAGACTCCAAAGTAGATAAGCGGAGAGGTTGCCCTGGCCTCTGTACACTTTCCTCGGACTGGAATTTTGTGCCCATGTATTCCATTCAAACTTTTATTATTATATCACAAGATTTGTCTGGAGAACTGAATTTCCTTACCTTCTGGTTGTCTCTCCGCTCAATTGGCCTGCACTATGCAGGAGCTCATCCATTTGAAGAGAACATAAGTCCTTCTTTCAGGTGAGCTCAATAACAATTCAAGTGGAGTACATATGGTTGCTCTTGGTGTACAGCTTGCTCTCTGTGGCAATAGTTGCAGGGCAATTGACTCTCTTGCATTCGGACAGGGAGCCCAACAAGCCGGATTTGATCGAGCGCCCTGTCAGATGGCTCCTGCGTCTTTCTCCGGCAGCTCGGGGTCGGGCGGAAATAGCGAGCAGGCGCACCCGCCTCAGCGAAGGATGTATGGCAGATCTGCACCGACTTCTGCTGCTTCTCCGGGTCCACTTCGAATGCTGACTATTCCACGCAACAAGGAGGGTGGTGCGACTCCTCCTCCTCCTGACCTCTCCTGCTGTCTCCTCCTTTCGTACACGTTTTCCTTACACTTTCCCACACACATTGCAGTCCCCATCGACCTGATTCTTCATAGTGACGACGACCAAAAGGCTGCAAGCCCACCCACGAAGAGGAGCAGGTGTGTCTCTCAATGCCTGTGTGTTGCGAGCATGCATGCAGATGATTTCTTGCTGTTGGCCTGCTACGCGTGAAGCCTTTCTGTCTCTCTTTTTAATTGGATAGTAGCAGCTAATTTTGATCAGAGTAAGTTGCATAGGTCAATCAGAGATGTACCTATTTTTGAGCGCTACTCGCATGGTAGCTTTAGTTTTTATTGAAAAAAAACTTGAAATCAGTAACACCACCACAAACCACGAGCCTGCGATCAAAACGTTTATGTAGGGTTTTGTGGGGGCGCGCGGCGGCGACGGTTCTGGCGGGCCTGTGCGCCGCGTCCCGTTGCAAGCACGCACCAAGTACCAATCCCGAACCCACTCCCCCAAGAATCTTGACCAGCTACATCGTGTGATGAGGGGACACAAAGAAGTCTGGCCCTGACGCAGCCCCTGGCGCGGGGGTAGCATATTGACAGGAATGAAAGAGAGACATGGGACAGTATGCTCGTGTACTGACGCTGATGGCGTCGTTAAATGTCCAGGAGGGAGGACTCGAAAGATGACATCTTTTCGTCCAATAACGACCAAAGGGGGGACAGGAGCTCTAGGCGTAGAGATGGGCAGGGCGATGGAGGAGAGTTGACACGTGAGGACATGCTGGCAATTTCGGGCTCGGCGGATTCTGGATCGTCAATTGAGGACATGGTGCACTCACCGTTTGCTGCACAGCAAGAGGTCATGATCGAGCTACAAAGGAGTGGCACATCTGTCAGAAAGGAGTGCTGCATCTGTTTCGAGGATTCGCTCATTGTTAGCCTGCTGGTGCTCGCGCCTTGTGGACACCGCTGCGTGTGCGCGGAGCATAAAACTGCCGTAATTGGCAAGCTGTGTCCTCTGTGTCGAGTGGAGGTCAGAGAGGCTATCCATGTCTTTGATTGAACCATGTGGAGACACAACATGTTCATAGCTGTCCCAATGAAAATGTTGTGTCTCCACAGTTGCAAATGTGGTGTCTTCACAGAGAATGGCGTGTATTTTCTAGTCACTATCGCTGGTTATGAGCACTAGTCAAAGCATCGCTCCCATGTCCGGAATGAAAACGCGCAGGATGTCCGCAGACGATCTATTACGCAGTTGGCTGATGCGAAGCACCAACGTCTAGGTGAGCACCAAAGGCACACCAAGTGGCGAGCAAGACACAGGAAAGACACTGTGCAAGATCATCCGTGGCAAACGCGTTTGTATTAGAACATACACGCGACAAAATCACCTCGCTCTTCTTCCTCCTTGCAGAACACGAGAATCGACTTTGATAAATGGTGTTGTAGAACACCTGATAACATAGAAACTCTGTTCTAAAGGTCAACCATGTCGCGAAGGTGACCGCAGTTCTTAAGGAGACCACAACCTCAGATAGAGTATCTCGCTGAGTGCGGGAACGAACAAATTGGATCTGCACGTGTATACACACACACACACACACACCACACGCTCGCGCACGCACACAAACACACACACACACACATTCACAACCACACACACCATGGGCGCCTGAAGATAGGTCCTTCGCTCCAAGACTTAAAAAAAGATTCCTCAAAGTTTAATATCCTCCAACTTTAGTATGGGTGTCTTGATTCAGTTTGTAAATTTTGGTTATTTGTTTACCAATCACTTGTGACTCATAAATTTCCCCTTCGGTACTTGCGTTGAAAGATTTGTATTTTTAATTGCCAAAGCGTGAAGGTTTCCCATGTGGGCGGGTCAGTCGAGTTTGACGAATTATGTGGGCAGGTCCGTCGAGCATGGGGTGCTGCAGTGTGTTGGAGTGTGTCGCAGCGTGTTGCAGTGTATCGAAGTGTGCGGGTCTCTCGAGTCGCCAATGCATTGGTCGCTGTTGTGTTACTGCGTGCTACAGCGTGTTGCAGTGCGCGGGAGTCTCTCGAGTCGCCAATGCATTGGTCGCTGCCGCTAGAAATTGACAGGTAGCACGGCCACATACATTGGTCGCTGGTGTGTTTCAGTGTGTTCCAGTGTGGTGCAGTGTGTTGCAATATGCTGCGGTGTCCTGTGACCAGCCGCATGGCAATGCACATAGGCTGCTGTTCCGTTAAAATATCACAGGGAGAATGGACGTGGCGCCATCTGTTGTGAAACGCGCATGCGATGTACGCACTATAGACCGGCACAGAGGACCTGCGTGTGTGTATGTATGTCCGAAGGTGTGGATAAAATCGCGGGTTCTGTAGTAAAGTATGTCATCTGTAGTCAAGTCATGGTACAGAGAAAGCACGACCGTGTGCACTACATGCGTCTACTTGCGACTGGCACAATTAACTAGTATTCGACGCATTAAGGTGCGTGCATGTGTGTTTGTGTGTGTATGTATGTGAATGTTTGTGTGTGTATGTGTGTGTGTGTTTGTGTGTGTGTGTGTGTGCGCATGAGTGTATGTGTGTGTGGGTGTGTGTGGGTGTGTTTGCGTGTGTATGTTTGTGTGTGTGTGTGTGCGTGCATGTGTGTGTGTGGGCGAATCTTGGTCCATATTGAGTGATCACGTGCATACTCCCATTTACAAACTCATACATGCATGTATGTATACATACACTTGAATTCAAAAGTCTTCTCGTGCCGCGACCACCAATATACCCCCCCCCACGCACACCACACTCACTACTCGCAAAGATCACAAAAAAAAATACAGCGACAAGCCTGCTCAAGCTGCAGCCACACACACACACACATACACTCTCCACGCAAAGCTCACCCACAATAACACCACACAAACTATCCAGAAACATCACATGGGGTGGCTACGATTAGTAGGCTCCTTAAAATTACAGGTCTCTTTTGCAGAACATCGTCTCTTTTATAGGGCTCTTTTGCAAAAGAGACCTATAATTTTAAGGAGCCTACTACTCGTAGCCACCCCATAACACAGAACAAACTGACCAAGCCGCAGCCACATATATACACACACCCTCCACCCAAAGGACACCCACACAACAGATCGCAAGAAAAAAAAACCTAGAAGTCTGCAACCACGTGGACACAAACACGTACACATCCGCATACTACACCCACACAACAGATCCTACAAAAAACAAAAACGTACAAGCCTGCCCATGCTGCAGCCACACTTACACACACATACACACCCACACACCACACACACACAGTAGATCCTACACACACACACAAAACTTACAATTGTGCTCACGCTGCAGCCACACTTGTACACACATACACACCCACACACCACACCCCCACAATAGATCCTACAAGAAACATTTTTTGTTTCTTAAAAAACAACTTACAAGTGTGCTCACGCTGCAGCCACACTTACACACACATACACGCCCTTGCTCACGCTGCAGCCACACTTACATACACATACACGCCCTCACACCACACACCCACAATGGATCCTACACAAACAAAAATAACTTACAAATCTGCTCACGCTGCAGCCACACTTACACATACATACACACCCACACACCACACCCACACAATAGATCCTATACCCACACAAAAAACTTACAAGTCTGCTCACGCTGCAGCCACTCATACACGCAGTCCTCACAAAAAATGTGTCCACATCGCAGGCGTACTGCGGCCGTGGGGGGGTCGTGACATATTGTACACACATTGTCGCTCGGGTCCCGTGTCATTTCTTCGGCGCGCACGTACCGTCCGTATGGGGTTTGCTGCAGCACTAACGCCTCCATTGCTGTGTGTGTGGCATGGGCCATTCATATGTGGGACGTGACACATGCATATGTGAGACATGATATGTTCGTATGTAAGACATGACGTTCTCATGTGCGAGAAATAACTCAGGGTGTGGCACATTCATATGTAAGAAGTGACGTATTCATGTGTGAGACATGACTCATTCGTATGTAAGCCATGACGCACTCATGAGACATGACTCGTTGCTGCAGCACACGAGCCTTCATTGCTGTGTCGTGTGGCATGACACATTCATATGTGAGACGTGACGTATTCATGCGTGAATCATGACGCATTCATATGTGAACATGACACATTCATGTGTGAGACATCCTCTTTGATGCAGCACTAGAGCCTTCGTTGCTGTGTGTGTGGGGTATGACGTGAACATATGTGACACGTGACGTATTCATACGTGAGACATGACGTGTTCATATGTGCGACATGACGCACTCATGTGTGAGACATGACTTATTGCTGCAGCACTAGAGCCTCCATTGCTGTGTGTGCGGCATGACCCATTCATATGTAAAACGTGACGCATTTACATGTGACACGTGACGTATTTACATGTGAGACATGACGTATTCATATGTGCGACATGACGCATTCATGTGTGAGACATGACTCATTGCTGCAGCACACGCGGCCCGAGTGCTGTATGTATGCCGCCAGACACCCATTCATATGTGAGACATGACGCGTTCATATGTGAGACACGACGCATTCATATGTGAGACATGACGCGTTCATATGTGAGACATGACGCATTCATATTCAAGGCATGGCTCATTGTTGCGGCGCACGTGCGTCCAGTCATGTGTGTCGGTGATGTGTGTATGACACATCACTCTACTCTCTCCAATTCGTACTCTCTCTTTCTCTTTCTCATTCTTTCTCTCTCTCTCTCTCTGGCTCTCTCTCGGCATGACTTTTCTCTGGAGAAATAGCACTCGCGGATTTATTTATTCAAACTCATGTACACTTTCTTTTAAGCGCACATAAACATGTATATATGTGTACCCACACACACCAACGCCATATAAACACTACCACACACACACGAACACCACTCGCGAACTCACTCAGACTCATGCACACGTTCATTCATTCATTTAGACACACACACATGTGTACATGCACACACACACGCACACCAACATTATGTCAACACACCCACACACTCACGAACACCACTCGCGAAGTCATTCATACCCATACACATATGCATGCGTCCACATTTACAAGCGCACACACACACACACGTGTATGTGTATACGCACACGCACCCACACTATATATACACACCAACACACACACGAAAAACTCTCGCAAATTGTACATGTATGTATGTGTATATGTGTGTGTGTACATGGATATACATGTGTGTGAGTGTAAATGGAATTACACATGTGTGTGTGTGCAAATTGATACAGACACACACGCACCCACACCCACACTATATGTACGCACCCCCTCACACACGAACGACTCTCGCAAATCCAGGCATTCTCATGCAAACATGCATCTATTAGTGTTGTTCGTGTGTGTGGGGGGGGGGCATATTGTGTGGGTGTGTATATTTAGTGTGGGTGTGCATATATGTATATGTCTGTGTACATGTGTGTAAATGGATGCATGTCTACAGAAGAATGCCTTCATGAGACGTGTGAGTGTGAGTGTGGGTGCGTACATATAGTGTGGGTGTGGGTACGTGTGTGTATGTATCAATTTGCACACACACACGTGTGCAAATCAATTCACTCTCACACGCATATGTACATCCATGTACACACACACACACATACATACATGTACACACAGCCACACTATAAGTACACACCCCACGTGTATGCACAACACTTGTGCACACGTTTATTCTTCCATCTACACACACACATACACACACACACATATATACACACAGCCACACTATATATACACACTCCCACACATACGAACAACACTCATGCACACAAGCATTTCTCCATTTACACACACGCACACACACATGTATACACAAAGCCACACTATATACACACACCCCCACACATACAAACAACACTCATGCACACAATCATTTCTCCACTTACACACACACACGCAAACATGTATACACACAGCCACACTATTTATACACACCCCCACACATACGAACAACACCCATACACACAATCATTCATCCACTTACACACATACACACATATATATATTTACATAGCCACATATATATATATTTACATAGTCACACTGTATAAACACATACACACATATGAACAACACTCATGCACACATCCATACACCCACTTACACACGTACACACACCTATATATATACATAGCCACACTACATACACATACCCTCACACATACGAATGACACTCATGCACACATTTATTCATTCATCTGCACGCACACACATAACAATCAATTTTATGAAAATACTGATAATAATGGCTTATTGTCATGAACAAAATAGCTCATTATTCAGTTGACTTATTAATAGTGAACGATGCCCACAAGACCGGGAGATATCGCAGTGTGTTGCAGTGCGTTGCAATGTGTTGCAGTGCGTTGCAGTGTATTATATAGCATTATCTATAAATCCACGAACGATGCCCGCAAGCCCGGGAGATATCGCAGTGTGTTGCAGTGCGTTGCAATGTGTTGAATTGTGTTGCGGTATGTTGCTGTGCGTTATGCATAAATCCACGAACAGCGCCCAGAAGATTAGATCGAGATGCATACATCTGTATACATACCCACACGCAGCAGCTGGGCCTTATCAATAATGCCCGTCAACTTAATGGTGAGATAGCACCCACGAACGATGCCCGGAAGATAAACACCGGAGGGCCAGCGCAGCAAAAAGCGAAACCAGAGTGGTATTGGGATCACGTCACGGTACACCCGTAGTATTACCTCCTCTACGTTGAGGAGCTGTGGGGGGGGGGGGGGGAGAAAGAGAAAGAGAACGCGGGAAGGGGAGAGGAAGAGAGAGATAGAG
>Ga0105055_10012570_pt1 | contig 10277 bp, 9 predicted proteins | sample BON03_FD_78090 | JGI IMG/M metagenome (GOLD analysis project Ga0105055, IMG submission 78090) | Freshwater microbial communities from Lake Bonney liftoff mats and glacier meltwater in Antarctica - BON-03 | ecosystem: Environmental > Aquatic > Freshwater > Ice > Glacier meltwater | place: Lake... | reverse complement strand
GGGCTGGATCCAGTCGGCTTTTCCCGACGCCGGCATCGGCTACCTCATCACCGCCACCGCGCTGGGCATTGTTTGGGCCTATCTGGTGCGCTTCACCGCCGTGGCGCTGCAAAGCGTGCAGGCGGGCTACGCGCGCGTGCCTGTGAGCCTGGACGATTCGGCGCGCATGCTGGGCAGCACCGGTTTTGCACTGGCCTGGCGGGTACACGCGCCGCTCCTCAAGCGGGCCACCATCGCCGGTGCGCTGTTGGTGTTTGTAGACGTGATGAAAGAGTTGCCGGCCACGCTGGTGCTGCGCCCGTTCAACAGCGACACCCTGGCGGTGATGACCTACCAGCTGGCGCGCGACGAGCGACTGGGCGAAGCCGCGCTGCCGGCGCTGGCGCTGGTGCTGGTGGGTCTGTTGCCGGTGATTTTGCTGAGCCGCACGCTGAGCCGGCGTTGACGTGAAAGGCAAACGCCATGGCGAATGTCAGTGAAGCAATCCAGGTCGGCAAACCCCTGGATGGCCGCGCTTCGTTCGCTGTGACGGTGGGTTGACATGGTCTTTGGTGGCTTCGTCGCCACAGCCATTGCGCATCTTTGGAGTCGGCGCGATGAGGTGGTGCGGTAGCCAGTCGCGGCGGTGCCGCTCGCTGCGGGGGTCGGGATCGGCAGGTGCGATGTCGCGGCACCAGATTTTGTCGGCGTAGCATCCGCACACCATGTCCCCAATGCGCTGCTTTGTTCACGCCCCTCGCTCGCAGCCGCTGCGCGCGGTGGTCGTGGCGACGCTGCTGCTGGTGGCCCTGTCCACCGGCACAGCGGCACAGGCACAGGCACAGGCACAAATGCCGACGCCCGCTGCGCTGCCCAGCTTTGCCGAGCTGGAAGCCGCGGGGGCCACGGTGGGCGAGATCCGGGTGCTGCCGCTGGAAATTTTCGACACCAACGACCCGGCCGAGAACCACGCGCTGTTTCGCCTGGCCAACCGGCTGCACATCCCCACCCGCGAAGGCGTGATTCGGCGCGCCATCCTGTTCCAGACCGGTGAGCCGGTGTCGGTGCGCCTGATCGAGGAAACCGAGCGCCTGCTGCGCAGCAACCGCTATCTCTACGACGTATCGTTGCGACCGGTGGCGCTGCAGGGTGGTGTGGTCGATATCGAAGTGACCACGCGCGACACCTGGTCGCTCAGCGTGGGTGCCGGCGTGGGCACCAGCGGTGGCGAGAGCTCCAGCAACGTGGAGTTCAGCGAATACAACCTGTTTGGCACCGGCACCACGCTGGGCTTCAAGCGCAGCAACGATGTCGACCGCTCCAGCACCGAGCTGGCGTATGCCAACAACCGCGCCTTTGGCAGCTGGGCTTCGGTGGCCGCCAGCCACGCCAGCAACAGCGACGGCGAGCGCAGCGCGGTCTCGGTGGTACGGCCGTTTTACGCGCTCGACTCACGCTGGACCGCTGGCTTTCGGGCCTTGTCGGACGACCGCATTGAGCCGCTGTACCAAACTGGCGAAATCGCCAGCAAGTACCGTGTGACGCAGTCGCAGGCCGAGGTGTTTGGCGGCTGGTCCGCTGGCCTGGTGCATGGCTGGGTGCGCCGCCACACCCTGGGCTGGAGCGCCAGCCCGGTGCGCTACGCCGCCGAGCCCGGGCGGGCGGCGCCGGTGCAATTGCCCGAAGACCGCCGCCGCGCTGGCCCGTACTGGCGCTACGACCTGATCGAAGACCGCATCGAGCGCGAGCTCAACCGCAACCTGATCGGACGGCCTGAATTTTTCCAGCTTGGCCTGCTCGCCAGTTTGCAGCTGAACTGGGACAGCCTGGCCTTGGGCGCTGACCGCGACGCGCTGCGATTCAGCGCTGCGATCAGCCGGGGTTTCGTGCCCCGGCCTGGCGATACCCTGATTGCCCACGCCGCCTGGAGCGGCGAGATGTTGCGCCATGGTGCGGGCAGCCAGCTTTTCAGCACCGGCGCGCAGTTCTACCGGCCGCAGAGCAAGCGGCGCCTGTTTTATGCGTCGGCCGAAGCCGCCTGGCTCACCCGCCCCGGCCCGACCGACCAGCTGGTGCTCGGCGGTGACAGCGGCCTGCGCGGGTATCCCCTGCGCTACCAGAGCGGTGCGCGGCGCGTGTTGTTCACGGCCGAGCAGCGCGTCTACACCGATGTGTATCTGTGGCGGCTGTTCCGTCTGGGCGGCGCGGCGTTTGTCGATGTTGGTCGTGCCTGGGGTGGCGTGCTGCCCAACACCGCCCACCCCGGCTGGCTGGGCGATGTCGGGCTGGGTCTGCGCATCGTGAGCGAGCGCTCGTCGTTTGGCACCGTGGTGCACATCGACGTGGCGCTGCCTTTGAGCCGCTCAGGCGACATCAGCAAGGCGCAACTGCTGGTCAAGACCAACAGCAGCTTCTGAGCGGTGAGCCGGCCCGGTAGCATCGGTCTGTTTTTCACCTCGCCCATCCTGCCTGCCCATTCTTCCTGCGCTTCATGCCGGGCGCGGAGACCCGCCATCAGCCCGTCCGCCACCCCCACACCCGCCGCCTCGCTACGCGAGATCACCCTGGCCCACGCCATCCGCCTGATGGAAGAGGCGGGCGCGCTCGACGACGCCAGCGAGATGGCGCAGGCCCTCGCCCGCCAGTCCAGCGAGCAGGGCCGCATTCTGCAACGCGCGCGGCTGCTGGCGCGGCGCCTGGGCCTGCTGAACGAGTGGGATCGGCTGCAGACAGGGCTGTGGATCGCCGCCGGCCTGCTGCTGGTGCTGGCCTATTTGCTGGCCGGTGGCCTGCTCACCCGCGTGCTGGGCAGCGGGCAGACGGTAAACGCCGCCTTCGCTTTTGTTGCCATGCTGGGTGTGCCAGGGCTGGCGTTGCTGGTCTGGCTGGTGTGGGCGCTGGCGTCTGCGTTTTCGCGCGAAGCGGCCCAGCCTTGGTCGCTCGGGCAGGGAATGCTCTCGCTGGCCGCGCGCATTCCCGGGCTGCGCGGGCCGCACACGCTGACCCTGCTGCGCGGCGCCCGCGCCATGCTGCGCGAGCAGCGCCTGGGCCTGTGGGTGTTTGGCGCCATCAGCCACGCGCTGTGGACGCTGGCCTTTGGTCTGGTGCTGGTCACGCTGCTGCTGCTGTTTTCGTTCCAGGCTTTTCAGCTCAGCTGGGAAACGACCATTCTTGATGCGCACTTTTTCGAGCGCTTTTTGCAGATCACCGGCTGGCTGCCGAGCCAGCTGGGCTTTGCCGTGCCAGCGCAAGCGCTGGTCAAGGCACCGCCGAGCGCGGCGGGCTCGCAAGCCATCGCCTGGTGGTTGCTGGCCAGCGCGCTGCTCTATGGCCTGCTGCCCCGCGTGGTGGCGCTGGTGGTGTGCCTGGTGATGTGGCGCCGGCGCGCCAGTCGCCTCGCGCTGGACACCCGCGATCCTTATTTCCGCCGCCTCGTGGCCCGCTTTGCCGCGATGGCGCCAGCCCCGGTGATCAACACCGAGCACGCAGCGCCGCGCCCACCAGCCAGCCAAGGCCTTCGCGCCCGCTCGCCGGGGCAGACAGCGCGCACCGTGTTGATCGGCTACGAGCTGCCCGATGATTTGGGCGGCCCGCCCGCCGATTTGCTGGCGCTGGCCGACCACATACACACAATTCGCGGCAGCATGGCCGAGCGCCTTGCCCTGCTGGGCGCGCTGGCGGCCGAGCCCGGCGCCGACGCGCTGGTGTTGTGCTCGGCCGCCGCCAGCCCAGACCGTGGCGCCGAGCGTTTTCTGCGCCAGGTGGGCGAGCAGACCGCCAGCTGCGCCTTGCTGCCCCTGGCCCTGGAAGCTGCTGGCGCCGACAACAAGCCGCAGCGCTGGGCCGACTGGCTGGCGGCCAGCGGGCTGAGCGGCGTCACTTTCTGCGCCACCCTTGAGGACGCGCGCCACTGGCTGGAGACCCACCGTGGCTGACGCTGCAAAACCCCAAGCCGCCATCGACATCGCGGTGGTTGGCCACACCAACGCTGGCAAAACCTCGCTGCTGCGTACCCTCACGCGCCAGGCCCGCTTTGGCGAGGTGGCGGAGCGCCCGGGCACCACCCGCCATGTGCAGGCGATCGCGCTGGAAACCGATGGCCAGACGCTGGTGCGCTACTTCGACACCCCCGGTCTGGAAGACTCGGTGGCGCTGCAACACCACCTGAAGCAGCTGCCCGAAGCGCTTACACCACCGCAGCGCCTGCGCGCCCTGCTCGACGGGCCGGAGGCCCGCGGCGTGTTCGAGCAGGAAGCCAAGGTGCTGCGCCAGATGCTCGCCGCCGGCGCCGCCATTTATGTGATCGACTGCCGCGAGCCGCTGCTGCCCAAACACCGCAGCGAGATCGAGGTGCTGATCAGCTGCGCCCGGCCCCTCATGCCGGTGCTCAACTTTGTGCGCAGCGCCAACAGCCGCGAAGCCGAGTGGCGTGAGGCGCTGGCCGGCCACGGCCTGCACGCCGCCGTGCTGTTCGACGCGGTGGCGCCGTTTGTAGGCGCCGAGCGCCAGCTCTACGAAGACCTGAGCGTGTTGATGCGCCAACACAAAACCACGCTGCAAGCTGTGCTGCTCGATCTGGAGCGCCAAGCCGCCGAGCGCCGCGCCGCCAGCGCGCAGCGGGTGGCCGACACGCTGATCTCAGCCGCTGCCATGCGCCGCGAGCTCAAGCCCGAGACCGTGGCCGATGCGCGCGCCAAGGCCGCTTTCGTCCAGGCTTTTCGCGACGAGCTGATCGCCAGCGTGCGCCGCTGCGTCCACGACCTGCTGCAAATGCACGGCTTCGCGCCCGACGACGCCACGCTTGAGGTGGCGCCCTGGACCAGCGAGCGCTGGGCCTACGATCTGTTCCACCCCGAAACCCTGGCCACTGTGGGCCGGTTGCTCGGCAAGGGCGCGGCAGCCGGCGCGGCTGTGGGCCTCACGCTCGATCTCGCGCTGGCCGGCCTCTCGCTGGGTGCTGGCACCGCGCTCGGTGCGTCGATTGGCGGCGCCCTCAGCCAGGGCTGGGGCCAAGCGCCGCGCATGCTGCGCAACAAGCTCATGGGTGTGGAAGAACTGACGCTGGACAACAACGTGCTGGTGCTGCTGGCCGACAACCTGGTGCACCTGTGCCAGGTGTTGGAGGCGCGCGGCCACGCGGCGCAAGACACCATTGAGCTGCGCATGGCGCCGGCCAGCTCTTACCGCAAAGCGCTGTTGCAACTGCTGGAGCCGCTGCAGCAGGCCCGGGCGCACCCGGCATGGGAGCACCGGTCCGGACAGGCCCGCGACCACAGCCGCCGGCGCGAGGCGCTGGTGCAGGAACTTGCCCGGTCAATGCAAGCAGCGATTGATCACGAGTCAGGCTAGAACGTCGGTCTTAGACCAGTTTTGCACAGCACGAGAAGGCGCGGCGCCTTGGCTCCCAGCGCATCTTGTGTTCATGCAGCCGAACAGCAGATTCGTGGCCTCGTCGGCGTCAAAAGTTGCCCTAAACCAAGCCCTGCGCCGACGCCTTGAACACCACCCGGATGCGGCGCGAGGTCCGCAGTTCTCGGGGGGTCACCAGCCAGATCGGGAAACGCACCGGCGGCACATCGTCGAGCACACGGGCGATGCCCCGGGTGTCAAGGGCGATCTCGTCCATCATGGCGCCGATGCCCATGCCCTGGCGTACCAATGCCCAGCGGGCCACCGAGTGGTCTGCGTAGCAGCTGAAGTTGGCCTCGCTAAGGGGCTGGCCGTGCTGGCGCAAACAGTTCAGGAACTGGTGCATACGACGTGGCGCTGGCCTTCAACCTGTTGCACCTGGTGACCGAGCTCGACCATACGCTGGCGCTTGCCATGCAGGCATTGCGGCCGGGCAGTTTGATGATTTCCAACACGCCCTGCATCGCCGAGATGAATCCGCTCATTCCCTACCCCGCGCTCCAGTTCATGCGCGCCATCGGCAAGGCGCCGCACGTGCTGTGCTTCACCGGGGAAGCGCTGTATGCGGCCATCACCCGCCAGGGCTTGGAGATCGTCTCAGTCGAGCGGCACGGCACCCGGGGCAAGAACATCCGGGTCTTCACCGTGGCCCGCAAGCCAGCCTGAGCTTCCCCACGCCCCATACAGCCCTTGGTCCAGATTGGTGCTGGGGTTGTTGTCCGCCAGCCCTGTTTTAAATGGTCTGGGTGGCACCCTGACAAGGGCCGCGCCCGTCACAGGAAACCCCGCTTGCCTGGTATGGGGCCGACCCGTTTCTACCGCACACCAGCCTGCCGCAAGGCTGCGCACCTTGCTGGATTCATTTGTCCCCACTGTCCCCACTCAGAATGAGCGATAGCCGGAAGGAAACAAGTGCGGTAGGGGAACTGATCGCCTGATAGTTCTGTACCAGCCGGAGCGAGTGCGAGGTATTTGGCGTGTTGTCGGACAGCTGGAGCCGACCCCGAGCAGCCTGTCGCCACTCAGCGTTCAACGGCAGCATTGCTGCGTTTGCAGCCGGTCAGGTTGTTGTGTTGGAATTCGAGAACGGGCCATTAGCGTTCCTTGATACACATTTGTGAGATTTGATTCTGCAGTTTGTTTTTTTATACTGCAAAGGTTTACGTGGAGAAGATCAGCGTCTGAGTCGCGAATTGTCCAAAATACTCGTTTTGTGACTGAGATTCTTGCAATGCAACGCCATTAAAAAAATAGTCAGGTACGTAGCGATCAAACCCATCTAACCCTTCAATTTTTGAAAAACTTTCCGGTTTCAATCCGCGTAGCTGGTCGATCGCAGAATGCAGGTCAAGATTTTCTTCTTCAAAATTGATAAGCCCAGGTGCATGGATTCGTTTCGCCAACATTCGCAGCAATCCGTACCCTTCCAATTTCATTGCACAAGCTGGTAAAAATGCCTTTGATAGTTGTGCTATGAAGCGGGATATATCGATCCTGTTTTCAGGTACGAACTCCTTTTGGATAACGTTCACGTCATTCAACAAAGCTGTTAATTTGAACGTCGCATTGCGCTCCATCTTAAAGAGCTCTTCGATTGTAACGTCTTGCTCAGAAAGTTGGTCTAAAAGTTCTGGAATGGAGCGAATCCAATTGCTCGACAGAACTCGCACAAATTCTGCAAATTTTGTGTAAGTGACATCCCAGCCGCCGGGCTTTTGTACTCGGCGAAAAACTTCTTGCTCAGTCTGCGTTTAGTTTCATCCGTCAATGCGATCGTGGGAACCAAGATCAGAACGTTTGAGGGTTTCTTGATTGCGATGAAGGCATCAATGACCAAGTTTTTCCCAAAACTTGTCGGTGCGCTAATTGCAAGACTGTCGCCATCCAGCAGGTGCTTCAGGACCAGCGATTGTTCGCTGTGAAGCGTGACGGGCGCGTCCCGTCCGATGTCTACTTTGAATGATTCAAATACGAACTGGTCTTGTCAATCCGATGTTTCTAGATCGAGATATGGGCATGGCCCAATTTTTTATCAGATGGTTACTAAGAAATTAAGTATCCTTCTTCACATAGGAGGAAAATCGAATGACAGTCCGTAAATGGGCTCAAAATTAGACTATTACCCAATCTTTAATAGCCACCGCAAAGAGCAGGAAGCCAATCTAATGCAAGGCGTCAAAATGTACAAGAATGGCATGTCTGCTGGTGAGATTGCAAGTACATTGGGCATGTCGCCGCGTGCAGTCTTTCGGTGGGCGACGGCCTTTGTCAATTATGGGCAAAATGGACTTGTTGCCAAAGTGTCGCCCGGTCGTCCGCCAAAGTTCAATGAGGATCAAATGCGCCGAATTGTATTTTGGGTGCGTGAGTACAGCTCCAATCAATTGTCTTTTGATTTTGGCCTGTGGACGCTGCAGTTGATCGGGCTTTTGATTGAACGAGAGCTGAAGGTTAAACTTAGCTTGCCCACTTTGGGCAAGGTCATGCACACCCTGGGTTTGAGCCCTCAGCGTCCCTTACACCGCGCTTGGGAGCAAGACGCTGCCTTGGTGCAGGCTTGGCGAAGCGAAGACTTGCCCGGTCTGCTGGCCCGCGCTCAGCACACAGGAGCACAGCTGTACTTTGCCGACGAAGCTGGTGTGCGCAGCGACCACCACACTTGCACCACTTGGGGGCCGGTTGGCTGTACGCCCGTGGTGCACAAGATGGGCTCTCGCGTGAGCGTGCAAATGCTCTCTGTCATTAGCATGACCGGCTCCATGCAGCTCATGATTCATGAAGGCATGGGCAATGCCGAGGTGTTTGTCCGATTTCTGCGTCAATTGATGGTGGGGGGTGCAGTACCCCATTATTTTGGTGGTAGATGGGCACAGTATTCGCAAGTCCAATCTGGTCAAGGCGCACGTAGAGGAAACCGCTGGTCTGCTGGAGTTGGTGCACTTGCCGCCTTATTCGCCACAGCTTAATCCTGATGAGCAAATTTGGAGGCATGTCAAGGCTGAAATCGCCAAGAAGCTTATAGCCAACAAGGTTGATTTCCGACTGGCGGTCGCCGCAGCGTTACTTCAATTGCAGTTCATGAAAGAGACTGTTGCAGCATTTTTTCGGCATCTTGAATGCGGGTTCGTGTGAACCACCCTACTTTACGGCTTAGGATACTGACAATTTCTGAGTCTAGGGCTGTAAACTTAGTTTCAACAACCGTCCGCTGCTGCCATCTTCCAAGACATAAATGTCACCGCCGGCGCTTTGTTCAATTTCTCTTACTCTGCTGCCCCATTCATAGCGAGCAGCTTCTTTTGCGTCCAAGGTAGAAGGGCTGTCGTTGGTAAAAAAGTTTACCCGAACCAGTGCTTCGGCGGACAAGCTGCCCATAAATCCATTTCCGGCCCAGTCGGCAAATTTTTCTCCTTTATATATAATAAATCCTGCAGGACTTATCGCAGGCACCCAATTAGCAATGGGTGAGTAGTATATTGGAATTTCTTCATGATTAGGGATTGTGACGCCAGAGTAGTGGTCACCTTGGGATACTACCGGATAGCCATAGTTTCTGCCGCGCTCAATTAAGTTGAGCTCATCGCCGTGTTTGGGACCCATTTCATGTACCCACAATTTTCCGTTAGCATCAAAATCGATACCTAAAGGGTTACGATGGCCCAAGGTCCAAATTTGATTGGTTACCTCGCCATTGCCGTAAAACGGGTTATCTTTTGGCACACTGCCGTCTTGATTAATTCTGACAACCTTGCCTAAGTTCATTGCCATGTTTTGCGCAGGCGCGAATTTTTCGCGCTCGCCCGATGTGATGAAAAGGTAGCCGTCGGGCGATACCGCTAGCCTGTGGCCATAGTGTCCGTTTCCCGTTATTTTTGGCGATTGTGTCCACACGACTTCTCGTTCATTAAGTGTTGCACTATCAGCGGTAAGTGTAAGTGTAGCGCGTTCAACAAGCGCTCCGCTAAACTTGTCGTCTTTTGGATCGCGCTCAACATAAGACAAAAACACCACGCCATTGTCGGCAAAATCAGGGTGCACAATAATGTCACCAAGGCCGCCTTGCCCTTTGGCATCAACGCTGGGAACGTTGCTTACTTGGAACTGCTTTTTCCCACTTTCATCAATTAGCCATAGGGCGCCGGTCCTTTCAGTTACCAAACCTTGGCCACTTGGCAGTAAAGCCATGGCCCAAGGCATACTAAATGTTTCTAGGACCTCGCCATAAATAGTGGTGTTATCAGTTCCTTGCATGACAACTTTGTCTTGTGCCATAGACAGCGCCGATGCCGCTACTAATAAGCCTGCAAGTGAAAACTTAATCAGCTTGTTCATAATTTAACCTCTTATAAAATTGCGCTTGTGTTTGAATTTCCCAAGATTACGGTCTACGAGCACTCGACACTAATATTAAAAGTTTATTAAGAATAAGGAGTTTTTATGGCAGTCGTGGTCGTTAGTGGCGCTGATCGTGGCATTGGCCTTGAGTTTGCAAAGCAGTATTTAGCTAAAGGCGATAAGGTGTACGCACTGTGTCGCAGCATGAGTATTACGGTTACTTTTTGCATTCAAACGGTGAAGTTTTGCTTTGGTAGTCAAATACCACCTATTTCAATATACAGCATTATTCTGGCCTACAGATCTGGGGGCGGGCGCTTGCGTTCTCGCAAATCGGGGTGGCCGGGGTCGATCTCTCGACAGCGGAGCCAGGTCTGCAAGCCTGATTGGCGCAGGGATGGCACGGTGAGATGGGCTACATGGCGCGTCACGGCATGGCGCGCGCGCGCCCGGCCGAGCTGGTGCCGGGCACTTTGAGCGTGATCACCGCGCGCATGGACTATTTGCTGCGCGACACCGCGCCCGATTGGCAGGCGCTTGAGCTGACGCGCCTG
>Ga0105055_10012569_pt1 | contig 10277 bp, 6 predicted proteins | sample BON03_FD_78090 | JGI IMG/M metagenome (GOLD analysis project Ga0105055, IMG submission 78090) | Freshwater microbial communities from Lake Bonney liftoff mats and glacier meltwater in Antarctica - BON-03 | ecosystem: Environmental > Aquatic > Freshwater > Ice > Glacier meltwater | place: Lake... | reverse complement strand
GTAACGAACGACTACCGACATAAGGCCCCATCGTCCATCCACCACCATATACATTCTGCCTCAGTTTCCTGATTTTGGCCTCGATACCTATCGCAAAGTTTGCATGATACGCTTCGACGTTTTTGTCGTTTTTGACATCCTTCCCCGTAACAATCTTCCGAGGGTCCATGCAACAGTATGTAAACTTCTTGGTCTCTCCTTGTTTCTGTACGGCATCATCCGCCACAACCATAAGAGTGTCGTTTCGCCTTGTTTTATGACAGTGTTGTGTACCATTCATTCTACGCAGTTCGTTCCAAAAAATCACCTGGTCGTCCAACGAAGGACTTTTGACGGACGCACGGATTGCATCACTGAACAGTGTGATCGATTTGTCGTTTTTACACGACACATAGTAGAATCCAGTGTTGCCCTCCCATTCTGCTTTGTTTTGGCAGCTGTCCAGTGTTTTGGCGTCGGTACTCATGGTGTTGACGGAATACACATAGTCGATGCGGTTCGATTGAATCATACGCATAAGGTCTGTGTCGGTGCGGAAAACATCACGCAGGAAAATGTTGTCCGGGTCGCAAAAAATCACGTTATACCCCACCTGCAACAGGTCTCGCACGAAAACAAGTTTTTGTATTGATATAGAATTGAAGCCAGGACTGCGGTATTGACTCTCTGCGCGGTAGTGCGACTGCTGCGGGGTATTAATTTTCACGCTTTTCAGCGCGCCCACGTGTTTGAACAAATCGTCGTCCATTGCGACAACTAACCACTTATACCCAAAGTTACCTGCAAAATGTTCCCAGTTTTCCAATACATACCGATACGCGTAGTTGGAAGCCGTTACAAGAATTGTCTTGGAAAGGTGTGCGTTCCCTCGCGTCTGTATGTTGTACACGCCAGCTGCGTTTCGAATGCAGTCGAGTTCTAGAGACGAGAAACGTGTTGTACCACCCACCTGCTGCCTCTGATCCATTTTTGGAGTAGGCCTTGCAGACCCTCTAAACATATCAGCGGGCACAAGTTGTCCGTCCCATCCATACTTCGACGGGGAATGCGGGAATGTCACGTCGACATTGGTTGCCACCTCGAAATCTCGGGTTTGCCCTATGCCGTGATGTTCACCCTGCAGACGCTTATGGGACGCCAGTGTATGAGCGCCTGGTAGGTTGACGTAAAGAGTGTACAGGGCGTTCTGCTTGCAAAACCATACGAAATAGTGCGTCCACATCGATCGCTTGTCTCCCATGTAAAACCAATCCGACGTTACCAGTCCTGGCAGTCTGATATCTATTTTTTCTACGTCCACTGAATCAATCCACGCCATGAAAGCCTTCCACTGCTTCCAGTGGGGAGAAAACCCGATCGACCCCACCAGCGCGTACAAGAACGGTTCGTGATTGTTAACGATTTCCGCATGTCTGTTTGGTTTTTGAGGTATCAGTGTCTGCCGCTGTAAAGAGATCCCAGCAAGGTCTGTGCGCTCTGCATAAGTCTGCCATGCTGCTTTCAACCATTTGTACCAGTCTTTCGCGAGCTCGATGTCGTCCTCTAATATGATTGCATGGTCGTTTGCCTGCGGACGCCACGCCTCGAACCACGAATTCCGCAGACCTTTCTTCACGTCAGATACTGTATACACCACGTCTCCCGCAGAAAATTCAAAATCACGTGCTACAACAATGCAGGGTAGATTGTGTGGGCTGTGGTCGATGTGGATGAATATGTTCACATTATCTCCCCCGTAATCTGTGTTTTCTAACGAGTCCAGTAAAATTTGCAACGACGCTGCACGGTGTTGGGTCAGCACGACAATCTTCATTCTTGTCACAAACTGCGCGCGGGCGGGGAGGGATGTTTTTTCTGTGGGCATCTTATCCTTCACATACAGATCGATCTTCCTAACTCCCGTCGCCACCTCGGGTTTCAATCTACTAGAATCTGCTGTCACGGGTTTGTACCGCGTTCCTAGCTCGACGTGATGGTGAACAAGCCACTTTTTGATCTTCACTGTTCTGGCAGAGCCGTATACTGTGGAAATCCAGTCATCAACAAACCAATTGTGGAATGCTTCGGGGTAGTACGTGTCAAAAATGTTCAAGTGAGTGCGGTGGACCATGTCATGCGTCAATATCTGGGTGTTTCCCTCGTGGCAGGTAGGCCCAACAACCCCAACATTCGCAGGGTTGAATGCCATGAGTTGATCGATTCCAAGCTGAATCCATCCCGAGGTTTTGAATTGCGTGTCGTCGTTAACACGAACCATGTAATCTGCAGATGACTCGTAAGCGTCCTTCATTAAGGAGTTGAAAGGCAGAGCCGTCCGTCCTCGTGAATCATACGAGTGCACGCGCAGATCCATCCCGTGTACTTTTTTGCTTGCAGCCTCGAACAATGCCCAATTCTGGTTCCAGAACGCGTCATCGCTGTCCACACCAATCAGAATAGTGATATTGTATAGGTCTTGTGTCGTTCTCGTAGTTTCCGATACGCTTTGAACGAACAAATTCATAACAGGTGTGTCCTGTATAGCACCCCATGTGGATTGTGACTTGCTCAGAGCACAAATGTAAATCGAGGGTATATTCCGAACGTTTCTGTGGGGCTTGACGTGTCTTATTTTCATCGTATTTCCAGCCCCAGTTTGCAGCAAGTCAGCATTTCCGCGAGCTGCTGTCACGACGCCTTTGCGCATGTTCTCGATGAAAATCGAACCGAAAAATCCAGCCCACAACAATATGCCACAGAACACAACCCGCATCCACTGGTTCCAGTCGTTGAACATGCCTTCCCGTATGGCAGATGCTTGAATCTTCCCACGCTGTGTTCGTAGATACGTGCCCGCTTCCTCAGAAGATGCGCTGCGCTTTCGGGTAAAACCGCCGCAGGAGTTTTTGTTGCAACCCGCCAAATCATACCTTCTATATACATGTTTTTTTTTTGCTTCTACCGATATGCGTTGCAATGTCCCACTTGGTTGCAACGCTGACAACACACCCCTCCCCTGGCCCAACGCGCAGACGATCGGGGTGGGTGTCATTATACAAAGGGTGGTATAGACCCTTAGGATGCCTCAACTCACAGGTCTGTTCGCAACAGGTTTATGTGGATTGTGGGCATCTCCCCCAAAATTGAATAGCAGTTGTAAGCTCTCCTATGGGTCATCTCCATACTGTACTGGACTACGATCTTAGTTTAGTCTCCAGTCTCCGTCCTCGAGCTCCCTTACGGTGACCCATGCGCAAGTGCTGTCCTCACGCAGGCACATGTCTGTGACAATAATGTTCTTGACTTTCACGCGCGCCTGACGTTTCAGCCTCTCGTTACCCTTGCGCTTGTGCTTTGCTTGTCGGATTTTCCTACCCGCAGGATGCATCTGACAAACCATCCCCTCGTGCATGTCAAGCATGGCGCGCTCGTATCCTGCCTGTGTTGTGATGCGCATTGCAAATACCTTTGACGGAGAGACTACGCCCGACAGAGTGAAATTTTCCCACCCGAACTCCTCCTGTACTTCTTTTCCCCACCGGGTGTTCTTGATTTCCTCTAGCGGACAGGCGTGTGCGAGCACGATTGTCGCATCTCCGAATTCATGCACAATGAATTTGGCTGGAATGCACGGCCGTGGGAGGCGGGGGATGCCGTTTTCAAGAACAGCAGGCATTGGCCCGCAGCCAACAGCACGAGCTCATATACACCTCCGTCTTGATGGGCTGTGTTATACGGCCCATTTTACTCCTCACACTTGTTGCGAGTTATACAGTTATATAAGCATCAACTCGGATGTGGTTCGATAGATTACGCTTGAAGCATATGCCCAAAATGTCCGGGAAGAGGCCACACATGACCAGTGTTTACCTGAGTATGGATTGCGACTCGTGGACACACCCAACAAGTTTTTTCATGCGATCATGTCAAATAATCACCACCTCTCCACATGCATCGCCAACACAAAGTCGTGCGGCAACAACCACTGCGCCGGATGCACATATCCCCTTTGATTCAGAATTCCTTCCCCTAAGACAAGGACATAGCACTTCGCCACAGAGCGTACAGGAAGCACATGCACAACATCTGAGCTCAAGCACAGCCGCAAGCGAACATGACTCATCGCCCACTCCCTCAAGCACAACATCCACTGACAGTTCCAGTTCTACCATGCTTGCAAATACTGAATCCACCCAGCCGGGATCTACTAACACAGTTACCAACAACGCTGTGCTCATGCCAGTCCCCTCAGAACACACCCCGCTATCATTACCACCTGCGTGTGTATTCCTCAAATCTTTACAAGAAACACATTTTCAAGGCTCCCTGTAAGTATGTGTCACATGATAAAAAGTGGGGTACACCGATATGATGGCTCATCTCATATGTCACTTTCAACCAGTATATGTTTATTATGGGCCTTGTTCATAAAAGAGACTAATAGAGTCAAGCCATCAGATGGGTCTACGTCATACTGTATTGGAATAGTGTGCCGCAGACTAGTAAGCCATTTGTCTGCGCGTGTGAGCCCTGTATGCCTTGTTCACCGAGCCATTGTGTGCTGCTGAATTTTGACACGAACTCGCAGTGTGTGTGAGTCCTGACCCGGGTGCCATATGTGTGCACAGGGACACTATATCGGACTTTGAACACGTCACCGCAAACATAACACACAAGCATAAATATTTCGCAGAGCACGCTCCAAAGGTTGTGATATTTTTGCGCAAAAAATTGTGCGAGGGCATCATCAAGGAATATGACACAACTCGGGTACAACAACTCGTACAGATTTGGTACTCGATGAGTTTGACCCGCGGGAAAGATAGCGCTACAAGCGACAATGATCAGTCGTGCTCAGAATTAGCCAAATCTCGCGACATACAGAGCATATGCTGGGACTGTCTCCGTCAATTCGCATGCCCAATCATGGTAAGAAAGAATCCTCCAATTCTTTTCAAAATTAAAAACTCGGGGGCTTTCACACCAGGGATTGGTTTGCTGCAAGCTGTATTGTCTGTACCGCCCTTCCAGGAGTTCTTTGCGACATTCGGACTGGCGAGAACTTCAAAACACCAGTTGTGGGCCATGAAATATATGTCGCATTTGAGCACTGATGTCTCAAACAGAATTTCATTCGAACTTACAACGAAAGCGCATATTGCATATGATATGGCTACTTGTGTCTTTCCGATGATGTTCTTCTATGAGTATTTTCTCAAGAAGAATTTGGGCAAACCAGACGAAAGGGATCATTTGAATTCAATGGTTCTATTCGAGAGCCAAGAACACAGCATCTGCAGCGTTTGTAGACGCGATCAACTCATAATGACAAATACAGACGTGTTTGACGTCGTACCCCCCTGCGTGGATATTCTCTCGCATTTGTCCAGAATTGAATCAAAATCAAATGCTGCTGCTCCATTCGTTTGTAACTGCCTGCCATATTTCGATGACAATCGGCGTCATGTACCTGCTGTCCCTGATTTCAAAAGAATATACACAAGACTCCCAGAGGTGTATATCATACAGATCCACGAACGCAAAACGAATAGCACACCATCGCGTCTATCATCGCCCCCAACTCACAATACCCTACCATTCCATATCAAAATTGACGTGGTTGACAAAGACAAAGGGACTTACACAATGGGGCTTTACACCAAAGACAGCGTCGAGTACTACCAGCTGGTTGCCATGGTGGTCACTTGCCTCCGCAAGTCGGATGAAACCCCGGATTCAACAGCATTTGTGTTGCGCCGTGATGTTTGGTGGACGACAACAGAACAAGTGGAGATGACAAAAGCTAATGAAATGGCAACGATGTATAATGATGATTTCAGACGTTGTTATGATCTATTTTACTACAAACGTCGGAGAACATAGCGTGACTCATATATCCTCGGACCCCCCCATGCGTATATTTGCCGCAACACGCCGCACGGCTGGAGTCGAAGGCATCTGTGCCTCAGTAAGGTCAGTGTCCCCACACTCCTCCGCAGGGGGCTCCCGTTCTAGGACGCGAGCTCATCAATTGTATCATGTTGCTTTTTTTACTTGGCAAAAAAATGTCTGGTAGCTGTACTGGAAGTTCTATGTGCAGCATAGACCTGCCATAAAATAAATCCCCTGAGTGCTGTGTATATACGCAGGTGAACATAAGCACAAATCATACTGTATGCACCGAGAATGCCCGCTTTCCCCGAAAGCTGTGGTGCCCGCGCGCGGTTGGAGACCATACATCCCACTGCTGGCCGCAATGGCAGTCTTCACGATAATTGCTGTAAATATATATGTGATTATGTGCACGCCTAGACCGCGTCAGGGGATGTCACATACCGCACAAGCCCAGCCAATGCCCTTGCTTGTGCCTCGTATACCGCTCTTTTTCGCCCAAATGGCATGTCGATTGGGTGAGTGTAATATAGAGTGAAGAGCAGGCTTCGTCGGTATTTAGATGTTGTCAGTAACGACCCCCCTCAGATCCAATACAATTTATGACTGCACGCCCGTTTAGAGACAATGCGTCGCGACGTCATATGCTCGCTGATGCCGCGGGGGGGTGCTGTTTTCTGCAAAGCCGACCCCTGGGACAAGGCACGGTTGTCTGTAAAGATTGTGCTCACTGCGCTTACGTGGGTCGAAATGGGTTTATCATGTCCCTCCCGCTGCCTCCATGTAGGCTTTGTGACTGCTGGATCGCGGAGTAAATATCTCTGTGTGTCTCGTCCAGCTCGTACATTTCACTTGCAAGCGTTTGTGTGGACACTGTAATTATACACAGACTGCCCCTTCAACGAGGACGCGTTGTGTATGCACCATACAAACAACACCCCCCCCCACGCTTTGTATTTGTGTGAATACATGGCCCACGCGCACTATTGCATGGGGGTATCTATATATACCCCCACAACGCGCCGATTCATGTTAGCATCATCTGGTCAGAATCATCTATTGAAATCCAAGAGAACCCCACAAACTGCGGATAAGCAACGCAGTGGTTTTCCGTATTGACAGCATGATGTCTGTCGTTCGATAGCTCGTTTACTGGTTGGGATGCGGGGCTATTGCTAATCCATGCGGCCTCTGTCATCGAGACCTCGCTCGTGTCCAGCACACCGTTGCTGGATTCTTCCATGGCGTCACTCGCGTTCTCCAATTCGTCGCTTCCGTAGTCCATGGTGTCGCTGTTACAGTCCATATCGGCACTCATGTCCTACGCAGACCACACGCGCATGGCATGGGAGCTGTTGATATACCACGGAGGGGCCGGATTGACTGTCTAGATATTGGAGGAAAAAATGTAACGACACACAAGTGCGACATAGTCTTTGTAGTCCATGGTGTGTGGGGGGGGGTTGTGTCCGTGATCCGCCGTCTGGTCTTCGTTTGCGTCGCTCTTGTGACTTGATGTCGCGATGCGCTGACCGAGATAGTCGACGCGCACTCCCGGGTACACAAATGCTGCGAATATATACCTAGGCATACTCGCCTCGTTCAACGCGGGGTGTATTCTGTGTGCGATCCTTGTGTGTGCTGCGGGCAGGAGGGACCAATGCATGGAGGGGTGGATATGATGCACCGTGTGAAAGCCGTTGTTGAAGGTGAGAAAATTCAGCAGACCCCCTGTAAAGTTCCTGCTCGTATTGAAATTGACCACTGTAGGAGACGTGTCCGTCTCGCTCGGTACGTCACAGCCATCGTGCTGCAGCATGTTCATCGTAACAATGCCCCACTGTGCCGTAATGTGTGGGATGTACACGTAAAGCAGGAAACGCCTCCAATCAAACAGCCCCAGCCCAAGACTGGACAGTATGACTACTCCCCACTCCATACACGTTTTGGTAAAACATTCCTTGTCGTGCGCACTGCCACGCCGCTGCATGTTGAGAAAACGCAAGTCTGCGCGGAACACACTCGGGGCCACCGTTAACTGAAACAGCAGCGCGTTGAGAAGGTGCCACTGGTATCGCATCTTGGTAGTCCGCATGGGGTCCTTGCGCGATTGTGTGTGTCTGTGATGAGAGAGATTGTGACCGGGGATAAATGTAGACACGGGGTGTCCATATGCCATGGACAACACCATCCGAAGAACTTGCTCGTGTGAATGAACTACGAAAACTCGAGCGTGCATCGCGTTATGGGTGATGCAAGCGCACGCGAAACTACAGTAACAAAGTAGCAAGACCCGTAGTGCACCAATATAAACACCCCCACCTGCTCGCCAACACCAAACTAGACACGCAAAATATCCCACAACCCACAGCAACGTCCGCCGATCATGAACATTCCTCAACATCAAACACCTCACTAGCGGTCTCTAATTTGCTCTTGTTCTTATACCGCCTGGTATCGCAACAGGAAGGCTTCCCCCAGTTTTAACTTTAGTTCTTTCTCTCTCCATGGAACACGTTTACACCCTGATGACATCGAGGCTCTGCGCACCAAAGGCACGAAGCAGTATTATCACATTTATTTGTAACAATATAATCAAACCACAATGAATGTTTCTTCACATTCAATCACCGCCCCGATGCCTTACATCCCCTCATCCCCAAATTGCACTACCGACTCCCTCATCTCCATAGCACCTCCACCGCCCCCTTCACCCAATAAAATACTAAGAACCCCTCCCAGCCACATCATAACACAAAAAAAAGATTTCAATGCAGCAATACTTCACATACCCACACATGTAAACTTCTACAATTTGTAGAGACGCACGCCCCGAGCAACTGAATGCATGTAAAAGGACAGAGAGTAGAGCATTTCACCTACATCTACAAACTTCATTGAGGCGAATTCCGCACTCAATAAGTACGCTAGAGCATAAGAAAGCATTGTATGGTCATTATACCGCCCTTCCTCCATTACTGAGCACTCACGAAGCATTGTAATAATACCTTCTGAAGTCATTTTGTCTTGTCCTTTTTTGTAGCCGAGTCTCCACACCAAGTCGTTCAAGTTGGCATATGTGAGACCATGCACTAACTGTTCGGCGTCAATGTTTTTAATTTCCCGCGAGCGCGCAGTTGTGCAATCGTCATTTATGTAGCATAGTGGAAAAGAAGCTCTGATGCGCATCAAGATGTTTGTTTTTGCTTGCACTAGGATGTCTTCTTCTGAACATGACAAATCACCACTCATCGTTGTGACAGTCTTTACTGCCCTTTCGAATAACCCCATCAGATGGGTCCGTTGCATCTCCTCTGTCAGCGCTCCCCTCCATTCTGAAAACATCTTCACCAAGTCCGCTGGCGTTTTTTGTCCCTCAACTGACCCAACTTCTTTTATAAATTTTTCGAATTCAGAAATCTCATTCTTGTCCCTACTTTCACACTTATTCTCCCAATCTTTCCACTTCAAAACCACTTCAGCACAGAGCCCTGAAAACATCTTATTCTCATACTTATATTGTTCATCACCCATTGACGACGAGAAGTTGATTTTCATGCGGGCATACATGAACTTCTCCGAAAAAGCATCTTCTTTGTATAGGTGCTTGAACGAGGCCATATGTTCTTGTATCTCATTGTAAGTATGATTGTATGTATTGTCGAGGACGTTGCAGGTAATAGCATTAACAACGCAAAGAGTGGGTTGCCCTTGTGGATAGAGCATTTTTTGCAGGAGTGTAGCAACACGTCCCCCGCTTTGACCAGATGCTATATTCTCGAGACAGCGTGTTCTGTACAGTATATTTGCAAGCCGCGACTCCATCTTCTCTTCTCTTTGTTATAACATGGACATGCTACATACCCTGGCTGGGATACAATGCACAACCAAACACACAATGATATCTTTCAAACATGTCGACCAGGTGCCCCTGATGAGCCCCTGATATGCCCCTGATACGCCCATGATACGCCCCTTTTACGCCCCTGATACGCCCCTGATACGCCCCTGATACGCCCCAGATAGACCCCAGATAGACCCCTGATACACCCCAGATACGCCCCTGATACGCCTCAGATACGCCTCAGATACGCCCCAGATACGCCCCAGATACGCCCCAGATAGGCCCCAGATACGCCCCAGATACGCCTTGATATGCCCCAGATACGCCCTTGATATGCCCCAGATACGCACCTCTTACGCCCCAGATAGACCCCAGATAGAACCCTGATACACCCCAGATACGCCCCTGATACGCCTCAGATACGCCTCAGATACGCCTCAGATACGCCCCAGATACGCCCCAGATACGCCCCAGATACGCCCCAGATACGCCCCTGATACGCCTCAGATACGCCTCAGATACGCCCCAGATACGCCCCAGATACGCCCCAGATAGGCCCCAG
>Ga0105055_10012568_pt1 | contig 10278 bp, 14 predicted proteins | sample BON03_FD_78090 | JGI IMG/M metagenome (GOLD analysis project Ga0105055, IMG submission 78090) | Freshwater microbial communities from Lake Bonney liftoff mats and glacier meltwater in Antarctica - BON-03 | ecosystem: Environmental > Aquatic > Freshwater > Ice > Glacier meltwater | place: Lake... | reverse complement strand
CAACTAGACCGACTAGTGAAGCGAAACAGTATGTTGACTCATGGACCCCCTCCTCCGATCGGCCCTCCCTCTTTCAGTCAACTTAAATCGTTATGCAACTAAAGTTGCGACACACATAAAGTGTCCATGTCAATCACAAGATTCTCAGACAATGGTGTTGTCGGCAATGGGAACCTTTCGCCCTGGCGTTCCTTTGACGGGCTTGAACTTAGGGCCGGTGGTCTTTGCACTGCGTCCCTGGCGCCCGCCGCATTCTCAACCTCGCACATCACCGCCGCCCCCGCCGTCGATGCCGCCCCCGCGCGCCAAATTGCGCTCTGGACGCTTGTGGTGCTCGTAGCTGACTTGGCGAAGGGAGGTCTTAGTTAAAGAAGTAGTCGACTTGACTGCGGCTATGGAGATGGTTCCTGACACGCCGTGCGTCTTCAGATTTGTAAGTAGTGACATAAACATGGCGTTAAAGCGCTCTGTCATGGCGGGAGAGGGTTTGAGGGAAAGGTCTAGGACAATGTTGTCCAACTTTGCTCCATACATAGTCCACGCATCTGCAGACATGTCTGTATGTTTTACAGCTTCAAAGTTGATGGATGTAGCGTACAAGCTTGTTGGAACGAAGATGGTCCAAAGGCTTCTCCATCGTATTAAGACTGTGGGTCTTGACTTAATCTGCAACCACTTCGAATTGGACGCGTGTGAAGTCCTCATGTTGTTGGAAGGTCAATGCCAAATCAGGTGGATCAAAAAATTTCACGACGGCCTGGGCGACGAAGGACGCGTGCGACTGCACAGATCGAAAAGCGGAGTTGTACAGGTCGCAGTAGCTCATCATGAGTAATTCAGCACCCTTAACTTCAGTAACCAACAGAAAGCCGAAGGTCTCGCGGTTGCGCACAGAAGCTGGCAGCGACGCGACGTGTTGCAGAAATTCATTCTGCTCGTAGCCCTCAATCAAAGATAAAGTGAGGAGCTGATTTGCGTCAATCAAGAAAGGTCAACAGTGTTGCGTCTTCTCAGCCGCCATGGTGATCTTGCAGCGCTCCTGCAGCCCCGACAATGGGGGTAACTCAAGCAGGGCAATCAAATCTACTGACCATGATGCCGACGCTGATTGCTTTAGATGGGCAGATGGGAGTGCCAGCGGCCGGCATGCCCCCACCTTCGACTCCTCGATCTGGCGCAGGTCTCCTCTGTGTTTGCACAAACGAGACCTGTATCCTTCGGAGCCACGCACCCACCACCACAGGACTTCCGTTTTGGATCTCTTGGCATAGACACACATGCTCAACCCGCGCATTCACTCCATGGGCCGGGTCTTAACCCGACACCTCAGCAGACCCTAGCACCCGGATCACAATTGGGGATTACCCCCCAGACTCCTTCCAACCTGCAGTTTTCGTCCAATTCGGGGTCGCCAGCAGCAGCATCACACACTTTACCTGATCAGAAGATCGGGATGCCGCATTAGGTGGCGCGGCGGAAACTCTGCACGGCTTTGGACGAGGTGTTGCCGCTGCTGCAGCAACACACGGGCTAACATCCCGTTCAGGACAACTGGGGTCGCATGCAAGGGACAGGGGCGATTCTGCCATCGTCAGCATTCACCTCATGTGCAAGCATGGCTCAGTTGGTCAGAGCGAGAGACTGTCAATCCCTATGTCGTCGGTTTGATTCCATCTAAAACCCGACGACTCAAATTCCCATGGATTTGAACTTGATAGACCCTCAATCAAGGGTACTAAACTGCTGTTGAAAGTAATAAAAGAAATCATCATCATCATGGACAATACATATGCACTTTCATGAAGCCCCACTGAATGCAAAGCAAATGGCAAACGTGGGCGCAGAGCGCGTTGTCCCAGTAGCTCCAGGCCGCATGTCTTGCTCAAGGATTGACCGTGCAAGCAGCGGCTGATGATGAGCTGGGAAGTCGCAGATCGTTTGACAACTGTTGTATCTCTCACTGCCCGCTAGCGGCATGTCGGGCCATGCAAGCAGCGAGTGCAGGATCACTTGGCAATTTGCCGCGAACACACTGCAGCAACTTACAAGCCTGACAGAATGGGCAAAAGATCAGCCTCAGTTCAGCCGCGGGCCTGGGAGCGACATGTCAGTGACGCAGAATCCTTTACGAAGCTGTTCTAACAGCACGGGACCTGGCCCTTTCAACAGCGATGAACAACTGTACCAGCCCACTCACAATGATCGAGATGGATTCCCGCAGGCGAACCCGGTGGGGTCGCCGCCGCCGACGGCGGAACAGTGCGAGGCTGCGGTCGAGGGAGGATTGTGCCTCGAGAGGCCACACACGATGTCGGGGCATCTCGAGAGTCTGAGCGCGGTGGCGCAGCTCGTGGCAGAGGTCGGGAGGGCATGACTGTAGCGTCAGTGCTTTCACAGGGCACCAATGGAGGTGGCCGCGGTGCAGGTGTTGCAGGAACCAATGCTGCGTCGCATCAATAGCCCAATCAGCCGCAATCTCAGGAAGATTTAAATACTGCAGCATCACAATTATTGCAGCAAACCATGCAGGCAAACGCAGACGCATTGGGCAATGCGCAAGACCGCGAGTTGGGCACATTACAAAATGTAAACAGGCCGCATGTTAAGGCCGACGGAGGGTCAATGTTAGACATAAGAGGTGCGTCGACCCGCTTGTGGCAGATGCCAGGTCCCCACTTTTCACGACATCAGCAAGTGCTAACGTTGTAGGAAGACACTGCCACACGTCGGGCGCGCAAATTGCAACTGGATCAACAACAATCTGTTCATGCGTTGCAATCGGAGGAGAAATTCATGTCCAGACAAGAGATGAGGTTCTCAAAATTGCGAGAACATCGGTCTTCACGGGACCCAGACCTGCTCCTCTCGATCAGGATCCTATGGTCCGGGACCCCATAATGCTGGCCTTCAAATCCATCTCATCCATCACCTTCATCAAATTCATCATTCTTACACAAGAACTTCATGAATCACCCAAGGATCGCTCCCCGGGGTTCTTGACTGGTCCGATGGCACTAGTTGACATCCAGCTGATAGATGTGGAGCCTATGGGAAGTCCAAAACGAACTAGTAGTGATCCCTGGCCACCTATCGATAGCCTCCCTGTTGACAATGACCGGGTTAAACATCTCGGACATACTCACTATACAGGCACCTGGAGGAGACTGGATGCCAGGGTGGATTCCGCCCACCCCTACTGGCACCAACCCTTACTCACGCAAGCTTTCCCTCAACCGACTTGGAGTGGCATCAAAGCCCTCAACACCTCAATGGCCTGGCTGATAAATTACAGAGCTAGAGAGGGTGACCACGGTCTGCTCTTACCCCCCAAGATCTGCCAAGCCACCAGATGGACGGAGCTATACTCTGGCAGGGCAGGTACGGGATTTGGACCGGGAGGGACTCGAGGAGGAGACCGTCGGCCCCCGGACACGGGCTGAGCATATGATGGGCACCGACTGGGCCCTCATGTGGAAACATCCTCAGGGTGTTGACAGATGTGAAGGGCCGCCTCTCTACAGATGGATACGATTGGTGGTCCCTGTCCATAGCCTGCTGGCGAGGGGCAAATACATTTCCTGCGAGCCCAAATCCTACCATCTACTGCCTGCTCGGGATCAACTGCCAGAACTCAGAGGTGTGAACTTCCTGGACCGGCAGCGGATAGGCTCCGACTGGCAACAGAGGTGGATGATGAACTCGAAAGAACTCATGGTGCCACAAGTTATGGAGAGGTACTGCCAGCCCAGGGCTGTTGACACCCATCCAGCCATAGGTATCAAGCACCTGATTTCCAACCTGCTCACGATGAACAAGCCTGCGCACCTAAACCCGCAGCAGTTCGGCACCACTCAGCCCGGCCCAATGGGCCAAAAGAGAGAGCAGACCCCAGGCAGCTTTCTACCACGGACACCCCTCGAGATAGATTCCAGGAAGATAGATATGCCCTGGGGCCCTCCGGATCCCTTCCCTAGGATCTACCAAGTGAAGGCCTCTATATGCTGATTCAAGCTCGCACAGGCTGCATTTTTCAGCTCAAGGTGCCACCTATTCGTACGGTAAGGCTCCTGAAATTGGATATCGGCAAAGCTATCCAAGGATGCCCAGGTGTCTTCGAACTGTACTTTAGCCAGGAGGCACTCAATGACTCGAAATTCCTCAAGGCGTATTGCATCTCAAGTGGAAACCTGCTTCTCATCTCACTGCAATCTCCTACTCTGCCAGACACAACATTTGACACCGCCGTCCAGAAGCACCATCATAGTGCCCTCCGCCAAGACAACCTCCACCCTTCTGCCCCTCCGCCCCCAACCTCCTCTGGATCTAGGGCGCGATCTGCCAAGCCACTCCTGCCTTCGGGCGGGAGTGGCCCATTATGGTAAATCCCGGGGGACCCCCTGCTAAAGGAGCAGGGGGTCCCTCCCCCGGACCCAGTCATGGGTCCGGGGGTAAAGGGGAGGGCGGAGAGGAAAGAAGGGTGGGTCCACCACAGGGAGGAGGCCAAAGAGAGCCGAGACCCTACGAGGCTAAAAAGAGAACGGAGACTTTCGCCAACTCTACACACTATAGGGCGACTCTCGCTGAGTCAATGTGCTTCCAGCGAATGGGCCAGGGTGAAATACGCCCCCAGGAATGCCGATGCTGGAACTCTACCTACGACGATGACTCGAAAGTCTCTGTCGGCGAAGTGTCAGAAGGTCTCGCTCGGCCTTACAGCTAACAGAGACCTAGAGCCCGACGAGGTCATCGCAGTGTTCGGGGAATAGATCACCCTGAGGGGTAGAGTTGCAGCTGAAGCCCAGGAATTGATAATAAACTTTAATACTACATGCACCGTCGGGAAGGGTTTCCAGTATTCGATAAGAAGGAAAATGGCGTCGGAAACTGACCACACGATAGTGAAGCCATCGGCCGACCGTTTCCTGGCTCTTCTACGGGACCACGCAAATGGCGTTAACATTTTCAAAGTGCCCCTACAGGTCAGTCATACGGGAGACAACTTCAAACTTGTCCCTCAATCTTGAGCTCTCCATAAACAGCACCGTCAGACAATGTCGTAAGGCCCTTTTTGCCCCAGAAAGCGCCTTGGACGGATTTCGATGCGGGAGCTGCGGCCGGGTGGGCACATCCACACAGTCTCCGCCGATCTCCACTCCACCGACCATCTTGATGGTACAAAAGGAGACCCCACGGACAAGACGGCCGAGCGATGGCAAATGATATATATGTTTATATGATCCTGATCGATTGGCCCTTGTAACTCGACGTCTGCTGCTCTAGACTCCTGGCAGCATGCAGCATATGAATGAGAGCCTGGAAGAAGTTGGAGGTGATTTCCGCACAATTGAGACCATGACACTTGGAGCATTACACCAAATGTTGCACCTCCACAACTCGCTACAGCACTTCATATATATATGTATATATATATATTAATATGCACATATGTATATATATACATGTATTCGTGTGTGTGCGTCGTGTTTGTGTGTCTCTGTTATGTACATTTTGCACATAACAGATTGCTTCAACTTGCTTCAATCATCTGTCTTGTTAGGTGCGTCCTTGCAAGCTGCGACACCACGTTGGTTACGGAATCCTATGACATATATCACGGCCATCAAGTAGTCGATGCCGATTCCTGGATTCTTCAATCCAGGTGTTGATCCATTAATACTCCTGTTGCCGGTATTCTTCCGGCCATGGGTGAGAAAATATTCGCGTTGGAAGTTGATCTCCAATCGGCTCAAGTAGTCTTGCCAATTGTTGTCGTGAAGGGTTTCACAACAGTTGTCTTCAATTGGCTGATTCATGCTGTCGTGGAACCAAATTTGCATAAAGACTTGGCCATGTTGGAAGAGTGTGGGATCGAATTGTGTTGGAGAGTTTAAACGCCCGAATGGATGAGCTGCGGGAACTATTTTTCCTGCTAATATTCTTTTAAATGCATCGGCCTCATGTTTTGGAGAGGTTTTGTCCCTATTTTTCACCAACCCGTCGCTGTGGCTAAGGTTCGTGGATGTTTGACCGATTACGGCTGCTGAAATGGCTTTTGATCCGCCCGATGTAGATGTGTCCAACGGAATTTCGATTTCCTTTGCCCGCTGCGCCACCAAAAACGTGCAACACCGTTTCCCCACGAGCTCTGCCAGCAATTCGATCTGTATGACAACCGAAATGAGAAAAGTACCCAAATCATAGCATGTGGTGACAACGACTGTAGATCTATACGTATATATACATATATACCTGCGTGTTAGACCATCTCCCGTCGTCCTGTAAGTCCTTGGTGACCTTGGAGTGGTTGAAAACGATCGGTGGTGTGATAGTTCTGTAATCGTCAATCGTTTGTCGAAGCGGCGCCACGGTGGGAGATGTAGGTATACCACCGATGATGGGCTTGATTCTCTTGATCAGCAGCCATCCAGCATTTGATGCTGCTTGTGTTGTGAGCAGCCATCCCTGTGTAGTCGTGTGAATATAAAGGTTTTTATTGATGTGATGCGCAATTCACAATTGACATTCGGGCAAAATTATAAATAATACACGTATATTCAACACTGACCTTCTCGATTGGATCAGCGATGTCACTGCTCTTAATTTCCGCCTCAAAGATTTGTCGAATAATTGCATGCTCCATGACCATAAGTTCTCGCAGTTCCGCTGCGGAGTGTCCCTGTTTTGTGTGATGAATATCATTCGCGTTGTGGTGTGGTGATATACTTGATTGCACACTAATTTATGCATCTGACTTGTTCGTGACTGAAATCAATCAAAGCACCAGTTTGGCAATGCTGTCAACGTCACCTTCGCAATTTCCATACCAGTCGAATTTGGCGCTGTCACCATCCAGGTTACACACATACATACTGACGCCCCCCTGCCCGTTTGATCGCTCGCTCGACACACGCAACCTGTCAGATGAGTATGCTGTCTCACCACCCGGTTGTAATTCTAGCAGTTCTTGTGATTCAACTTCTTCCAGACTTCGCATGTGAAGAGAATTTTGTAGTTTGGTGTTGACTGTATCAAGTTGTTGATTCGTACATTGTAGCTTTGTATTTATATATGTATATATATACATATATATATATATATATATGTGTGTGTGACATGCATCTGTTGATGGAAGAAGTGCTTAAAATACAAAATATTAAATCTTGGCCGCCAGGATTTTTGTAACAAGGGCCAATTGATCAGGAGGTTGCCAAGGTGGCGAGGGGGGGCGGCAGATCCCCGAGTCCCCCAAACCCCGAGCGCGAGGTGGAGAGCGAGGATGCTAAAGCCACAATCTACAAGACCCCAGTCCAACCCATTGTGCCGGAAGAAGCTTCTCTGGTAGAAAGGCAGGAGGAAGGGACGACGATGCGAGAAATTGGTAGAGGGGCGACGAGTGGCCTGACGGAAGAGACCTTGGACACGGAATTCTCCTCCCCGGTCCCCCCAGACCCTCTCCCGGCCCTCCCCCGGACCGATGCTGAGAGCAATAAAGACCATGAGGCCGAGGGACGGAAGTCTCCGGGCAGCCCCTCAAGGAGAGGGATAGAGGGTAGACCCCAAGGGAGGCCAACCCTTCACCTTAGTAAGACTGCAAACAAGCATTGTGAACTTCCACAGACTCAGTGGGGGGAACATGGAGTATGCAGGGTTGTTACTCAGCGAAAGTGCACAGTACCCTCTTCCGCCTGGAGTTGTGAGACGAATACTCGGCTTTGTAGACAGTACGATACACAATTGACTCCAGAGACCTTCACTGCATCCCAACACTCCGCTGCTATCATGGACTCAGCTGACAATATAACCCCCCAGTGGTACATTGAGCCTCTAGAGAGGCACGTTCCGGCACGTCACTGACGTCATGAACTACATTGGACCTAATCTGAGGGCTTGGCACGAGAGTACGGAGGGAGAGGTGACAGCGGCAGGGCTTCTTCTGGCCAAGCTGGCCCCAGAACCAGACAGAGGAAAACCGCTCCCGAATGGCATGACACAGCTGGTGCTGAGGATTGAAAAGGGTGCACTGAAATACTCATGGCCCCACTTAACCGCGTGCCTCGCTAGGTCCTTGGATGCCCGTGACACGATAGCCTCCATCTCCCGTATTTTGGAGGAACTCTCACTGCCCATGACCCAGGTCGTGGCAGATATCCCACCGCCTTCCCAGGCTGGACACACAGACACGGACTCCTCTATGTCAAAGAATCCGATGTTCGGGCTCGGGGGTTCAGAGGTGGAGGGAGGTCCTTAGAGAATGGTTACTGGAAGAAGAGGAGTTTGAAGCTATCCCCAACATAGCCATCGTTTGGGAGGATCCAGCCACAACATATCCCAAACGAGCATAGTCTACCATTAGAGCCTTTTACGATGCACTAAACACCCGGTGACCAACGTCTCTGTCTGGATCCGTAAGCTGAGGAAGAAGGGACGTTCCACCATGGCAGCCCATGGCACAACTCTCATGGGATGCGATGGGACCAGAGCCAAACTCAGACAAGTCAGGAACGAAAAGCTTCTCCTCAACCGTGAGGCCTGGAATGCGGTGGGCATGGCCGTCAAATCTAATAGGTATGTTCACCTGTCAACAGTGGGCCACCTGACTCAAACCATCTCCGACCCGAGGATCTCCTCGTAGAATGTTGGACCCATGGGTTCCGAGGAGGCAGAGAGGAAATCTTGACTTTATTCGAGAAAGGCGATCCCATCATCTGCCTACAAGACCTGAGGATCCTGAAGAACACAGTGGAGGCGGTCAAGCTTGAGCTATACGCCCTCTTTCCCCACTATTGGCTCCATATCTCCACGGCGATAATTAATGGGGTAGGGAGCCAAGATGAACGGGGCAGACATTACAAATTCACAACGTTAACTGCTTTGGATTCTCACTACTTTCCATCTGCAACTCATCTCTCTCTACACCCGGGGTCTTCTAAACTTAGTAAAGGCCCGAAGAGGGGAGGATCACGAAAGCCGCCAACCGCGGGTAGGTCGATCGCTGTCACCACCAAGACAAAGAACGGTGGCAACTTGCAAATTATCAACCTCTACCAATTCACAGCCAATGACAGTGGTCAAAAGGACGTGGTCTAGAAACTTATACATGCCTGGATCAGTCGACACCCAGGTGAACGAGTCATTCTAATTGGGGATATGAATGGCTCCATTTCGGGGGGACGACACAACTACACTCATCCTATGGAAAAAAGCTTAGATGAGACCGATGATAGACTTACGAAATTCTGTGCTAACTCCAAGGGTACCAACTCGTCGCCAGCGGAGTTCACATGGAAAATGGGGGAAGAAACGTGCTAAACTAGACCACGGTATCTCCTGGAAATTTTCCCTCGCAACGCCAAGAGCAGTATTCAATGACACAGCGCACCAAAGGTTCGACCACGCTGTCCTCAGCTTTGGTCTGCCCGCGGAAGAATTTCCCAGAAAACCGCAGCCAGCTAGAAGACCGCTTGCTCCGACGGATAGAACCGTGGCCGACGCAGTTTTCTTCCAAAAACACATACGGGCATGGCAGGAGGCAGTCCAATGCAGGATGCATTTATACTCTGGGGAGATTGATGGCGACGCACTTATGGCAATGCAACGTGCAGACCAAGAAGTGATGAAGGACGAGGTGCTTAACTCTAGCTACGAGAGGCCAAAGCCAGACGACGAGCCAACGATCGCCAACCCGGACGCAGCAAGGAATAGACAGCCGTCAGACATAAGCATTTCTTCCTCGCAGCCGCCTACGTTGAAGCGGTGGACCACAAAGATGGAGAAAGAACTACTTGTGCCACCAATCGGGCATTCGAACACATGGGTCTCCACTCCATGTCTGATGGGGCGAGAAGGGTTATAAGAGGAATGCCCAGATGAGCTGAAGCCCTGAGATCTGAGATCAAGAAGCACCGGGATCTCTTGACAAAACTTGAAGGAAAACAGCATGGCAAAGACAGCCGAAAGAAGGCGAGTGCGCAACAGTTTATTTTTGAGTTTGGAATCAAAGGGGTGCGGAGGGTCCTCCACAAACATAACAAGGCCACTACCATGAGTGAAGTGTACTGGTGATGCCCAATAGGATTCAGATTGGCCTAGAAAGACATGGACACCCCTCTTGCTGACAGAATACAGGCACACGATGTTCTCCCTAGCCTCCAATTATTTATTTTAGTTGCTTTTATTACTGGAAACAGTAGTTTAGAACCCTTGATTGAGGGTCTATATGCTCAAATCCATGTGAATCTGAGGTGACGTGTTTTCGGCCGGAATCGAACCGGGGACCTT
>Ga0105055_10012565_pt1 | contig 10281 bp, 7 predicted proteins | sample BON03_FD_78090 | JGI IMG/M metagenome (GOLD analysis project Ga0105055, IMG submission 78090) | Freshwater microbial communities from Lake Bonney liftoff mats and glacier meltwater in Antarctica - BON-03 | ecosystem: Environmental > Aquatic > Freshwater > Ice > Glacier meltwater | place: Lake... | reverse complement strand
GCCATCTTCGGATATATTAATGTTCGGTTCCTGAAATTACCCAATTCCATTGGCCTAATGTTAATTACCATATTGTTTACCTTGGTAGTTTTCGCTATAAGTGGATTTAATGACACTTTATTAAATGCCGAAAAATATATCATTACCCATATCGATTTTAGAACTGTTCTAATGGATGTAATGTTGAGCTTTCTATTGTTCGCCGGGGCATTGCACACCAACTTTGAGCAGCTAAAAGTGCAACGTTGGCCCGTATTCGCCTTTGCTACCCTTGGGGTTTTAGTTTCCACGTTTCTAGTGGGAACAGCCATGTATTATATTTTACAAATTACCGGTTTACAGGTAGATTATGTTTACTGTCTACTTTTTGGCGCCCTCATATCCCCAACCGATCCCATTGCCGTTCTTGGCATCTTAAAAAAGGCTGGGGTTCCAAAAAAATTGGAGACCAAGATTGTTGGAGAATCCCTGTTCAATGACGGGGTAGGCGTGGTCGTATTCTTGACCATTTTTCAAATTGCTTCCTTTGGAAGAAGTGAAATGGGAGCGAGCGACATTTTTAAACTATTTGGTCAAGAAGTTATCGGTGGACTCGCTTTAGGATTACTTTTAGGATGGGTCACTTTTAGACTCATGAAGTCGATTGATGATTACGATATAGAGGTTATTATTACTTTGGCAGCAGTAATGACGGGAACCGCCATAGCACATCAACTACATCTTCCGGCTCCATTAGCTATGGTTACGGCCGGATTAATTGTCGGCAATGACAAAGTAAGAAACACGGCCATGTCCGAGAATACCGAAATTTATGTGGATAAATTTTGGGAATTGCTGGATATCCTTTTGAACACAGTGCTATTTGTACTTATTGGAATGGAAATTTTGGTCCTTACTATTGAACTTAATTATTTCATAGCAGGTCTAATAGCCATTCCCATTGTATTGGCATGTAGATACCTATCTCTTTTACTCCCCATTAATTTCTTTAAGAAAAAATTGAACTTTGTTCCCAATACCAACATTATTATGACCTGGGGTGGCCTTAGGGGTGGTATTTCCATTGCCCTGGCATTGGGACTTACCGCTGAAATGCACCGAGATCTTTTCTTGGTCATCACCTATGTAGTTGTGGTTTTCTCAATTTTGGTACAGGGCTTAACAGTAGGGAAACTTGTCAATAAGTTATCTAAGTAACACCGTCCAATGATTAAGCCAGGGACTCCAAAGCTAGCCAAGCCATTAAACCACCTCCTGTTTCCAAGGCAGATTCATCAATATTAAAAGTAGGGGTGTGCAATCCAGAAGTAATACCTTTTTCTATATTCCCTACTCCCAATAGATAAAAGCAAGCTTGATTTTTTTGTGTGTAGTAGGCAAAATCCTCAGCAGCCATCCATAAATCCAGATCTACCACATTATCTTCTCCTAGAAATGATATTGCACCTTGTTTCATGGAATGGGTCAAGGCCATATTATTGTTAAGATGTGGATACCCTCTTGGAATATCTACAATGCATTCCGCTCCCATGCCTTCTGCAATCGATTTTATCATTTTCGTGAGTTTTTCTATGGCCTCTGTTCTCCATTCCTCATCGTAGGTCCTAAAAGTACCTTCAATGGTTACCTTGTCCGGTATTACGTTATTGGCACCATCTCCAATAATACGCCCAAAAGACAAAACGCTGGGAGTTTTAGGTGATGCCATTCTACTAACTATTTGTTGGGCAGCTACAATAACATGGGAAGCAATTAGAATGGGATCTATGCATTCCTCCGGTACCGCGGCATGACCGCCTTTACCGATGATGGTTATATAAATCTCGTCCATACTCGCCATAAATAGTCCAGGTCTAAAACCAACCTTCCCGGCTGGAAGATTGGGCATCACATGTTGTCCTAAATGGGGAATTGGGCCTAGGGACTTATAAGCGGCTTCTTTCATAACCAAGGTTGCCCCTCCTGGCATTACTTCTTCCCCGGGTTGAAATAATAATTTTACAGTTCCAGAAAATTCATTCCTAAGCTCAAATAGAATTTTAGCCGTCAGCAACAAAGAAGTCATATGCACATCGTGCCCACAAGCATGCATAACCCCTTTATTTTGGGAAGTGTATTCCACTGTATTTTCTTCATGAATGGGAAGGGCATCCATATCCGCCCTTAAAAGGATGGTTTTTCCTTTAGCCGTTCCATTAATAGTGGCCAATAATCCAGTTTCTGCAACCGATTCAATATCCTGAATCCCAATGGCGGTAAGTTGTTGCCTTACATAGGCACAGGTCTCCTGCTCTTTAAACGAAAGTTCCGGGTGCTGATGAAGATACCTTCGTATGTCTATAAAATCTGAAGAATAGATTTTTGCCAGTTCTTTTATTTTGTCAATTGTATTCATATAACTTCCCGTATAATTCTATTAAACTATAATTTTACAGCTAAAATCCTAGCCCGTGCATCACCCCTTCCGTCCCAATCCACTCATCCTTGGATTGGGCCACCTACCCCTTCTAGGGGAAGGGGCTTTTTAAGCTTCACAATTCTTGAAATTACCCCCTATATACCATTCACTTTGCTCCTTCCCTTGATAAGGGAAGGTGGCTTTTGGACCTTTTTCAGGGACAAAAGTCGGAAGGGATTCACTACAGAACATCAATTTATTCACCCAAGTCACCCCTTCCGTCCCAATCCACTCATCCGTAGATTGGTCCACCTTCCCCTTCTAGGGGAAGGACCTTTTTAATCTTCACTATTCTTGAAATTATCCCTTATTCCCTGTAATACACTGGGCAAATTCTCAAAAACCATTTTATTTTCAAAACGAATAACCTTGAATCCTTTTCTTTTCAAAAATGCAGTTCTTATATCGTCCTTTTCAACGGCGATCGTATTGTTATGCACCTCTCCATCCAATTCTATTATCAAGTTCTCCTGCGCACAATAAAAATCTGTAACATAATTGCCAATTCCATGTTGTCTTCTAAATTTTCTGCCATCCATTTTATTGGCCTTCAACTCATTCCAAAGAAAAGCCTCCGCAGAAGTCAAGTTCTTTCGTAGTTCTATTCTATTGGTTTTGGTTTCAGGTCTATTATGTATTTTTTTAGGCTTCATATCCCTTCCAAATATAATACTCATTTTGCTCCCTCCCTTGACAAAGGAAGGTGGCTTTTGGACCTTTTTCACGGACAAAAGTTGGAAGGGATTTAGCGCAGAACGCCAATTTACCCTCCCAAATCACCCCTTCCGTCCCAATCCACTCGTCTGTGGATTGGTCCACCTTCCCCTTCTAGGGGAAGGACCTAAATGATATCTTTTATGTTTAAAATTACAACCATAAATCAAAACCTTTGCTCCTTCCCTTGATAAGGGAAGGTGGCTTTTGGACCTTTTTCAGGGACAAAAATCGGAAGGGATCAAATACAGAACACCAATTGATTCTGCTAAATTACCCCTTCCCCTTCCACAGGAAAAAACCACAGCTATTTATTGATTATATTCTTATTTCAATCTTCAATTATATAATTCAAAAATTCCGTGCTATTCCACTGCTGGTATTGTTCAGGGACATCCTCTACCATAAACACCCCTAAATTAAGGGTTTCTTCGATAACCTTTCTACCCTCATCAATTCCAAGCACACTTAAAGCAGAGGCATAGGCATCTGCCATAGTCCCATTGGGAGCTATAGTCGATACTTGAATATTGTTGCTTAGGGCCATCCCATTTCTGGGGTCTATTATATGGGAATATCGTTTCCCATCGATCATGACATATTGATAGAAGTCACCGGAAGTGGCCACTGCCTGATTTCTCAACTTTATTTTTTGAAAAACTTCCTCCCCATTTTTATCAAAAAAACTAAATCCTAAAATCCAAAACTCTTTATTGGGCGGGGCATCGCTAACGGTGATATCACCCCCCATATCCACCAACGCTGCTTTTATACCATGCCTTTTCAACAATTTTATAGCCTCATCCGCAGCAAACCCTTTACCTATTCCTCCCACGTCCAATTGCATGCCTTCCTTCCTTAGTTTTATGATATTCCCAACCTGGAATTCCAGATTACCATAACCTATGCTGTTCATGGCGGACAGTATTTCATCAATTAAGGGAAGTTGGCTGTTTTGTCTGGCCTTTCTCCAAAGTTCAATTAATGGCCCTAGCGTAATATCAAAAGCACCATAGGTCTTTTTTGAATAGGCATCAGAAACATATAGGAGGCGAAATAGATCATTACTAGCTGCGAAGTCCATCTTCGGACTACTACTCAGCTTGTTAATTTCACTTTGGGGAAGATAATTGCTTAAAGTACTATTTAAGTCATCTATTCTATTAAATACCATTTCCGCAATGGAGTCTGCCTTAACCTTATTGTTATCCCTGTGGTAAAACACCAAACCAATTTGGGTACCCATTTGCTTATGGGTATATTCAAACCTGGTCTGAGCGGTTAAAAAGGAATGAAATAGATATATTATAATTGGGAGATGGAAAGCTCTACTCATTATTGGGAATTGTAAATCCGCTCACAAAATTACTCTATAGTATCTACAATAGTATCTTTCTCTATAAATACTGTTTTAAGTTCTGGATCTATTCCGTGGTCCAATTGCAAATTGGGCAAGGCTTCTTTTAGCTCGGAGAGTCCCTTATCCGAAATTTGTGTTTCCCATATATAAAGACTTTTTAGTCCCTTTAAATCCTTTAGAACGGCTACACTTTTATCTGTAATCCTAGTTTCATAAGCCTTGAGTACTCTAAGATTTAGAAGACCTTTTAATTTCAAGAATTCTATGTCCGTAATGGGGGTGCGATCTACTTCCAACCATTCCAAATTTTTGCACATCGCTACCAATTCCATTTCCTTTACACCAATGGGGATGCTACTTAAATCCAATTCAACAATATTGTTTGCAATCCGTTTTAAATCGGTAATATTTTTTGTATTGTATTCCGGTGGCAAAAATACGGATATACTGAGTGCTGCCTGTGAATCACTTGATATCCTTTTAATGGTGATGTAATCCGATGTCAAATTTTGCAAGGTACTATCTGCGACCCTGGGAAGTTTTGCCCATGTATTGGTTGCTCCTGGCTTCATCATTTTTTTAACCATTCCCGCCAGAGGTTCATTGTTATCCAAATGACTTAATTTTACGGTGTCCGAGGCTCCCAGAGTTATCCAGCGCTCCAGTATTTGTATTTCATTTTCAGATAATGGTTTCTTACCATCAGGCGGCATATGTTCTTCGTCATCCATAGGTAAACGTAGACGTCTAATAAGCTCGCTCTTCATTGGATCTCCCATAACTATGGAAGGCCCACTTTCACCACCTTCAATTAGCTCACTAATACTGGTCATTAAAAGCTCTCCTTTTTTCTTGTTCGGATTATGACAACCGATACAATTATTATCCAAGACCCTATGTACTATATGTTCATAAATCAAAGGGTTTTCAGGTATTTTTTCCAATGTTTTACTCTTGGGGAGGGCCAAAAAATCTTCCCCATGGGTAATCATTCCCCCATAATGTCCAGTTATTCCTACCAAGAAAATCAATACCACCTGTATGCCTTTGACCAAGTAAGTTTGCTGTAAGTGGTTAGTGCTCAGCCAATACCAAATAACCGCCAAAATAGCTACGCCTGCCCCCATCCATTGGTGCCAAAAAATAAGGTCTCCCTTGGGCACTGTTTCCGTTCCCAAGAAGAATCCGGTAATGGCAGTAATCAAAGCGGACAACGTTGCAACCGTAAGTAAAAGTGTGGGTACTATTCTATTGAAAAGGCCAATTGCAGCTGCCATTAGTAAAAGTACGATGGGAAAATGCAAAATCAAAGGGTGCCAGCGACCCAACCATGCCACAAGACTAGGAAGGTCCATAAAAGATTCAAAAATTAAACAGAAAATAAGAAATACGGTAAGACCGAAAATAACATAATCGACCCAAGGAGAACTATTTTTTTGAGCCATATACTATGTTAAGATATCATTTACAACATTACCCGCAACATCCGTCAGCCTAAACCTACGTCCCTGGTATTTATAAATTAATTGTTCGTGATCCAGTCCTAAATTATTCATGATAGTGGCATGGAAATCGTTGATATGAACCGGGTTTTTTACAATATTATACCCAAACTCATCGGTTTCCCCATAGGTGATACCAGGTTTTATTCCGCCACCGGCCATCCAAATACTAAAAGCTCTAGGATGGTGATCCCTACCATAATTTTTTGGATCAAAATTCCCTTGACAGTAGTTGGTCCTTCCAAACTCTCCGCCCCAAATAACCAAAGTATCCTCCAACATTCCACGTTGTTTCAAATCTAGGATAAGAGCGGCAGAGGCCTGATCAACGTCCTTGGCCTGCCCGGCCATTTCATTGGGTAGATTTCCGTGCTGGTCCCAACCTTGATGGTACAACTGTATAAATCGAACCCCATTTTCCGCAAGCCTTCGGGCTTGTAAACAATTGGCGGCATAGGTGCCGGGTACCTGAGAATCCTCCCCATATAATTTAATTATGGATTCTGGTTCCTTTTTAATATCCATAACATCGGGCACGGACATTTGCATCCTATAGGCCATTTCATACTGCGCTATCCTAGATTCTATCTCATCGTCCCCAGTTTCAACATGATGCATTTTATTGAGTGAAGACACATGATCTAATAAATGCCGCTTATCCGAACGTGAAATCCCATCAGGGTCGTTCAAATATAGCACAGGATCTTTACCAGAGCGCATCAATACACCTTGATGCTTGGAATCCAAGAATCCACTGGACCATAATTTGGAATATAACCCCTGACTATTTCCTTTCCCTCGCGATGTTAGCACTACGAATGAAGGTAAATTTTCATTCTCACTTCCCAGTCCATAACTCATCCATGAACCCATACTAGGTCTTCCCGATTGCTGGCTACCTGTCTGAAAAAAGGTAATTGCCGGGTCATGGTTTATGGCCTCTGTATGCATACTATTAATGATACAGATCTCGTCCGAAATTTTGGCAATATGCGGAAAAAACTCACTTACCCATGCGCCACTTTTTCCATGTTGCGCGAACTTGGCCGCGGAAGGCATCAATGGAAATTTATCCTGCCCAGAGGTCATTCCGGTAAGACGCTGCCCGTTACGTATAGATTCCGGTAAATCCTCCCCCATACGTTTGGTAAGGGTAGGCTTATAGTCAAAAGATTCCAACTGGGACGGTGCCCCGGATTGGAACAAATAAATGACTCGTTTTGCTTTTGGGGCAAAGTGTGGAATTCCAAGCGGCTGACTGGCCAATGGAACTTTACCACCTTTAAATAGATCTGGTATTAATAATGACCCCAAAGCCACAGAACCTATCCCTACACTTAATTGGGAAAAAAAATGCCTCCGGTTTACCTTTAGTGGGTCTTCAGATTTGGTTTTGTCTTTATCCATAATTGTTATTCTTTGGTAATTGTTTCGTCGAGATTGTAAATCACCTGTGCTGTTAACATCAGGGCAGCTGTTTGTTCCGGATCGGTTTCTAAACGCTTATAATCCCCCTGGGCCACCAATTTCTCTGCATTACCTTTGTTATTCAAAAAATTGTCAAGGGCATCGGTATAGTACTCCTCCAAAACCTTTTTTTCTTCCTCTTTGGGGTTCCGTACTAATATACGCCGAAAAACAGTTGTGACCCATTCATGGTCATCCTTGATATCTGTAATGGTATTTTCCGCCAGAACCCTCGCTGCCTCCAACATTTGCACATCATTCTGCAGTGCCAGTGCCTGTAGCGGGGTATTGGTCTTTTGCCTCCTTACCTCGCATATGTCCCTATTGGGCGCATCAAAAATAGACATACTCGGTGGTGGCAAGGTCCTTTTCCATAAGGTGTACAGGGATCTCCTGTACAATTTATTACCTTCATCGGCAATATAAGTAGTAAGCACTCCTCTATTGCCCCCCGCGTTGGTTTCCTCCCATAGTCCTGCTGGTTGGTACGGCTTAACGCTGGGCCCACCTATTTCCCTATTTAACAGTCCACTGGTGGCCAGAAAATAATCGCGTATGATCTCCCCGCTCATCCTAAACCTTGGGGCTCTGGAAAGCCACTTGTTATCGGGGTCCGCCTTTTTGGACTCTTCCGTGGCAATGGAACTTTGTTGATAGGTAGCAGATAGCATTATTTTCTTCAAAAGATACTTGATGTCCCAGCCATGCTCCATAAAATCCCTTGCCAACCAATCCAATAATTGTGGATGGGTGGGCAGGCTGCCCTGTACCCCGAAATCCTCCGAGGTCATTACCAATCCGTTCCCGAACAGCATGCCCCAGACCCGGTTCACGAAGACCCTGGCCGTAAGGGGGTTGTTCTCATCGGTCACCCATTGCGCAAGGCCCAATCTATTTTTTGGAAGATCTTCGGAGAACGGTAGAATTATTTCCGGCGCATTGGGAGCCACTTCCTCTCCCGGGCTGTCATACTCGCCACGATTGAAAATATAAGTTTTTCTAGGTGTGGAATCGTTCATGACCATCACCTTAACATCCTCCCCTTTTGCCTTATTGATAAATGACAAAACTCCTTTGGACTCCTTATCGGTAATAGCTATAAAAGGGGCGTCTGCAAAATATTTCTGGTTGGCCGCTTGTACGGCATCCATGCGCAGCCCTTTTTCATCTACATTATTAAAGAAAGAATAGATTTCAAAATAGTCCCGTTGTTTTAACTGATCATATTTATGGTCATGGCATTTGGCGCATTCCAAGGTAAGACCTAAGATTCCCTTGCCCAGGGTATTGGTTCGATCCACCACATAATAGGATCGGTATTCCTCCTGTATAACACCACCCTCTTGGGTTATGGGATGGTTCCTATTGAACCCCGTGGCCAGGACCTGTTCCCTACTGGCATCCGGCATTAGGTCACCCGCCAGTTGCTGTGTCAAAAAATCGTCATAGGGCAGGTTCTCATTGAACGCGTGAATCACCCAATCTCGCCAGGGCCACATACTCCTAAAACTATCGTCCTGATAGCCATGGGAATCCGCATATCGGGCCACATCCAACCAGACCTGGGTCATCCGCTCCCCATATGCAGGAGAGGCCAAAAACTCATCTACGGCCTGTTCCAATAAATTTCCCGGGGAATCCGAAAGAAACCGTTGTACCTGCTCAGAATTGGGCGGAAGGCCCGTGAGATCCAAACTCATTCTTCGGATCAACGTATGCTCCTCTGCTTTTTTAGAAGGGGCTAGTTCGTTCTCCTCCAACTTCTCTAAGATAAAGGCATCGATCTCGTTCTGTACCCAACCCTCTGTTGCCGTTTTCGGAAGATCCGCTTTCTTTGGCGCGATAAAGGCCCAGTGCTTTTCGAACTTGGCACCTTGTTCTATCCATTTTTTTAGCAGTTTCTTTTCATATGAATTCAATTTCAATTGTGAATCCGGAGGTGGCATAAGTTGCTTGGGGTCATCCGAGACCACATTTTGGTACAACACACTGTTAGCTGGTTTCTCGGCTACAATGGCATATTTCCCTGGATTCTCCGGCAGTTCCGCAAAGGCGGCCTGCTCATGGTCCAGCCTTAGGCCGGCCTTTCTCTTGTTGGCGTCCGGTCCGTGGCAGGTATAGCAATTATCCGAAAGTATAGGTTTAATATGGAAATTATAGTCCACGACCTCTGGCAGTTTCTGATTGACGTACGCATCTTGGGAAGATTTAAAAAATCCCGATTTAAAGGCGAACAGTAAAGCAACTAAGCCCAATAAAATTAATACTATACTTACTTTTTGTTTCATCAGGGAACTACATTTTCATTTGTTCATGTTATGGGAAAGAAAAACTACATATTCTATTACCCGCCATTGAGAAGATACTACTTCTCACTTTACATATATTATATTATTTATACTAAAATAGGAACATATTACGAATTTTCGGTATAATTTTTTCTTAATTATATATAATATTTACGCCTCCTTAATTGCTTTAGTCAAACACTCTACTACAATAATCGCTATTCTCTGGTAATTGTTTCGTCAAGATTATATATCACCTGAGCGGTTAGCATTAGTGCAGCGGTCGTTATTGGATCGGTATCCGACCTTTTATATTCGCCATGGGCAATCAGTTTTTCTGCACTTTCTTTATCATTCAAGAACTTATCCAGTGCATCGGTATAGTATTCCTTCAAAACTCTTTTTTCTTCCTCTTCGGGATTCCGCACCAATATGCGCCGGAAAACGGTGGTTACCCATTGCTGGGAATCTTTGGTTTCCAAAATGGTATTT
>Ga0105055_10012560_pt1 | contig 10283 bp, 8 predicted proteins | sample BON03_FD_78090 | JGI IMG/M metagenome (GOLD analysis project Ga0105055, IMG submission 78090) | Freshwater microbial communities from Lake Bonney liftoff mats and glacier meltwater in Antarctica - BON-03 | ecosystem: Environmental > Aquatic > Freshwater > Ice > Glacier meltwater | place: Lake... | reverse complement strand
AGCCTTTGCGAGCAGGATTCGAACCTTTTAGTATCATTGCCCTATAATGAAAACTACTTCTACCACTGGAGCACAGGAGCAGATAGTTCGGCCATTAGTATCAACGATTCAGGGACTTATACGGTAACCTATGGATCTTATTGCGATAGCATCAGCGAGAGCTTTACTATTGAAAAGCGCCCTTGTTCTTGTGAGCTTTTTATCCCTAATGCCTTTACGCCTAATGGCGATGGCTTAAACGATGAATTTGTTATTGTTAGTCCTTGCGAAGAATTAGAATACGAACTCTTAATTTTTAATCGCTGGGGAACTTTGGTCTATGAGCAAAGCGCAGGCACGCCCAGTTGGGATGGTTACTATAATGGTGAACTGACTCCAGGGGTATATGTGTATAAGATCAATTATCGCGGTCGATCTATGGCTGGTGCCGTGGAGGGGAAGGAGAGTGGTACTTTGACTTTGATTCGGTGAAAAGACAAAGAGACGTAAGACAAAGAGACGAGAGAGAATGGCTGTGGTAGGGATGGATGTTTTTTTCTTCGAGGGGAATTAGCTTAAAGAATTTTGGCTATTGAAAAATGACTTGCTAGAATGGATGTACCCAGGCACCCTGATTGCAGCGAAAAACCCGCAGCGAAAGCCTATAGGGAGCCAGCGAGGAGGATGCGACCAAAGGAAGCACCCGCAGTGCTAGGCGGATTTAGGCTTGCAGCGAGGCTTTGCAGCGGAAAGCGGGTTAGTGCCCCAAAAAAAGCTCAAAAAAAAAGCCTCCCTAAATAGGAGGCTCGTATGGTGGTGACCTTTATTGTTTCTGCATTTTTTGCAGAGCATTTTCGAGAGCTCGTCCGCGCAAATTTCGCGCGAGAATAGTACCATCTGGGCCTACTAAAAAGGTAGCGGGTATTGCGTTTACACCGTATAGACGGGCGGCGGCATTGTTCCAAAATTTAAGGTCGCTTACGTGGGTGTTCCACACTAGGCCGTCTTGTTCAATAGCTTTTTCCCAGTCGGCTTTGTTGCGATCGAGAGAAACACTAAAAACAGTAAAACCTTTACCGTCCTTAAATTCGCTGTCTTTGTAAGTATTATAGGTAGCTACCACATTAGGGTTTTCCATGCGACAAGGGCGGCACCAAGCGGCCCAAAAATCTAGCAATACCATTTGTCCTTTTAGGTCAGAAAGTTTCATGGTTTCCCCCTGCGGGTTAGTCATTACAATATCGGGAGCCTGGTCGCCAATGGAAACACCGCCATCTTGCTCTGCATTACTAATAAAGTCGCTGCTTACAAAGCCAACACCAATAAAGGATAGTGTTGCCAAAAGCATAATAAATAACGGTTTTTTAAATAATTTCATCTTTAATTTTTTAGTTTATTCTGACAATTTTAGCTCCAAGAGCTTTCAAACGTTCGTCAATATTCTCGTAGCCTCTATCTATCTGTTCGATATTATGAATAGTACTGACACCATCGGCGCTTAAAGCAGCAATTAATAATGAAATCCCCGCACGAATGTCAGGACTAGTCATCGTAGTTGCTTTTAAAGCGGTGGTTTTGTCCATACCAATTACCGTGGCACGATGTGGGTCGCATAAAATAATTTGGGCGCCCATATCAATTAGTTTGTCGACAAAGAACAAACGGCTTTCAAACATCTTTTGGTGTATTAATACGCTTCCACGTGCTTGCGTAGAAACTACTAAGGCAATGCTTAAAAGGTCAGGGGTAAAGCCTGGCCAAGGTGCATCGGAAATAGTTAATATTGAACCATCAATAAAAGTTTCGATTTCATAATGTGCCTGTTTAGGAACAATTATGTCGTCGTTATTACGCTGGAGCTTGATGCCCATTTTACGGAAAACTTCGGGGATAATACCGAGCTTTTCGTAGTTAACGTCTTTTATCGTTATTTCTGAACCAGTCATAGCGGCCATGCCAATCCAAGAACCAATTTCAATCATGTCGGGAAGAACGCGGTGGTCGCAACCACCTAATTCCTTTACGCCTTCTATTTGTAAAAGGTTGGAACCAATGCCACTAATCTTTCCGCCCATGCGATTAATCATACCGCAAAGTTGCTGCAGATAAGGTTCGCAAGCGGCGTTATAAATTGTTGTTGTGCCTTCTGCTAACGCCGCCGCCATAACAATATTGGCAGTGCCCGTAACAGAAGCTTCTTCTAAAAGCATGTAGCTTCCTTTTAGTTTTTTGGCTTCAACACCATAAAACGACTCATCTGCTTTATAGCGAAACTTTGCCCCTAGCTTTTGAAAGCCAATAAAATGGGTGTCCAAGCGTCGGCGGCCAATTTTGTCTCCTCCGGGTTTAGGAATATAGCCCTTACCAAAACGGGTAAGTAAGGGGCCTACTATCATAATACTACCACGCAGGGAAGAACCTTTCTCCTTAAACTCGTTAGTTTCTAAGTAGCTAAGATCTAAATCGTCGGCCTTAAAACTGTATACACCATGTCCTTTACGCTGCACCTTTACGCCCAAATCGGCGAGGATATCAATAAGCTTATTTACATCTTGAATATCGGGGATATTGCTAATGGTAACACGTTCGGGAGTAAGTAAGGTGGCACAGATTATTTGCAGCGCTTCGTTTTTTGCGCCTTGTGGTGTGATTGAACCTTTTAGTTCCTGTCCACCGGTAATTTGAAAAGTACCCATTTAGTTTTTATGCTTATGGTTTTTGCGCTTATAGTTACTGTTGCTGTTACTATTATTACTGGGGCGCTTGCGGTTTTTCTTCTGGTTGTAACTGTTGCTGGGAGGCGCTTGCTGTACAAGTTCGCGTTTATCGGCAAAGTTGATATTGCTTAAATCTAGCTGCCCCTCACACATTGTCTTAAGGTTGTCAAGAATTACGGCGTCATCTACGTGATCTTTATTCCAAACAATGTAGTTTTTCTTCATCAAGTTGGCCACTGCTTCGGTAAGAGCGGTTTTCTCCTCTCCTTCGGGCAGGTTGATGGCGTGCTCAATCATTTGACGAGTAATTTGGCCATAATGTCTAAAGCGACGAGACTTTACTGGATAATCTACCTCCTCTGGTTTTTCCAAAAGACTTTCTGGCGCGGGGGGAGGGTAGGGGGCATCTACGTCTAACTTAAAATCAGACATAATGTGCATGTGATCCCAAAGTTTATGATCGGGATCTTCGTCAGTTTCGTATACCTGGGGATTGAGATTGGCAATAATGGCAATTAGGTTTTGCGCTTGCTTATTGCGTTCGTCTCTATTTTCAATAGTCAAAAGGTAATCGACCATGCGCTGCACATTGCGCCCGTATTCTGGAATAATCATGCGCTCACGGCCGGTGTTGTACTCCATGTCCATTTGCTCGTCGTGCCTAATGGCTTCTTTATCCATATAATTTTTATTTGCTCTGCTCAAGGCAGATGGCCAAGATAAGGTGAATCGTGCTAAGCACCAATTCTTTCTAGTTTGGCAAATTTGAGTAATAATTTCTTTTCTCCTACATTATCAAAGGAAATGATAGCCTTTTTGTTGTCGCCTTCGCCCTCCAGTGCTTTAACAATGCCGTGACCGAAACGAGGATGTTTCACGCGTTCCTCACTTTTTAAGTCAGTTAAAGCGGTGAAGTTCCCATGGTGGTTTTGCGGGGCATTTGGGTTAATGCGTTTTAAGTTAGCAGGTACTTCGCGTGGGGCACTGCGCTGTGGGCTGCGCCCGGCAGATGAGCTGGCCGTAGCATTACCGCTAGTGCGCGGACTGCGAGGCGAACGGGTATTGCCGCTGCTGGAGCCAGAATTCCCGCCGCTATTGCTACCGGAATCTTGGCGGAAGCCGCGCATTTCATCGCTATTTAAGAAGGGACTAAATTCAGGAATATTAATGTCGAGGTATTTTTCGTCAATCTCTTCTAGAAACCGACTGGGCTCGCAGTCAATTAGTTTTCCCCAACGATAGCGCATCTGAGCATAACTTAAATAAGCCTGACTTTTGGCACGGGTTAGGGCCACATAAAAAAGGCGCCTTTCTTCTTCAAGATCCGCGCGACTGTTAACGGTCATCATGCTAGGGAAGAGGTTTTCTTCCATTCCTACTATAAATACTACTGGAAATTCTAGTCCTTTCGCCAAGTGAATGGTCATTAAAGAAACCTTATTGGTGTCTTTTGGGTCGTCTTTATCCTGATCGGTAAAAAGGGCAACATCTTTCATAAAGTTATCAAGCAAAGCACTGCCATCCTCCACTTCCTTCTGTCCTTCACAAAAATCCTTTACGGAGTTAAGCAGTTCCTCAATGTTTTCTACGCGACTAATTCCTTCGGGACTTTTATCTTCGCCCAAACTGCGCATTAACCCCGAGGTTTTGGCAATGTGACTTACTACCTCAAAGGCATCTTGCTTTTCCGCTAAAATGCGGTAGCTGCTTATTTTGGTGATAAAATCTTTCAATTTATTTACCGCTCCACGGTTAATGCCTAGGTCGGGATAAAAATCGATGTTATCTATAATGTCCCACAGGCTGCTGCTTTCCTGATTAGCTTTTATGGTGATCCTTTCTACTGTAGTGTCGCCAATCCCTCTTTTGGGGTAATTGATGGCCCTACGCAATGCTTCCTCATCTTTAGGGTTTATCGATAAGCGGCAATAGGCGAGGAGGTCTTTAACCTCTCTGCGCTGATAAAAAGACAGGCCACCGTAAATTCGGTAGGGAATATTTTTTCTACGCAGATTATCTTCCATAGCCCGCGACTGAGCATTGGTGCGGTAAAGAATAGCAAAGTCGCTATAATCTCGGCGCTCATTCATCTGCTTGTCGAAAATGGAGCGGGCTATATAGGCACCTTCATCAGAATCGGATACGGTTTTATGAACGGTGATTTTTTGTCCACCTTCATTTTCGGTAAAAACGTTTTTAGGTAATTGGGTTAAGTTTTTCGCAATCAAGCTATTGGCGGCACCAACAATGTTTTTGGTGCTGCGATAGTTTTGCTCCAATTTATAAACCTGTACTTCGTCGTAGTCTTTCTGGTAGTTAAGAATGTTTTGAATGTTCGCTCCGCGGAAGGCATATATTGATTGGGCATCATCGCCCACCACACAAATGTTCTGAAAACGATTAGCGAGGGCCTTTACAATTAAATACTGTGCACGGTTGGTATCCTGATACTCGTCTACTAGTATATAGCGGAAGCGATTTTGGTATTTAGCAAGGACTTCAGGAAAGTTCTTCAGTATTAAATAAGTGTTTAGAAGAATGTCGTCGAAGTCCATTGCTCCCGATCTGAAGTTTTTCTCGTTGTAGGCATTAAATACTTCACCGAGTTGAGGCATACGAGCAGCGGCATCCTGCTCCATAATTTCGGGACTATTAAAATATTCACGCGGCGTGATAAGTCCGTTTTTAAAAGAAGAAATTCTGCGCGCCACGGCGTTGGTCTTATAAATGTCTTTATCAAGGTTTAACTCTTTAATAACATTGCCAACTGCTTTCTTACTGTCCTCAGAATCGTAAATGGTAAAGTTTGAGGGGTAGCCAATCCGCTCTCCTTCGCTGCGAAGAATCCGGGCGAAAACGGAGTGGAAGGTTCCCATCCAAATGTTTTTCGCTTCCGATGGCCCCACGATTTTACCGATACGATCCTTCATCTCGCGGGCGGCCTTATTGGTAAAAGTTAAGGATAGTATATTAAAAGGATCTACTTTTTTCTCGGCCATAAGATAAGCAATGCGGTAGGTTAAAACACGTGTTTTACCTGAGCCGGCACCGGCTATAACCATTACTGCGCCTTCGGTGGCTTCAACGGCGGCCTTTTGGGAGGGGTTTAATCCAGAAAGAAAATCTGTCACAATTGCGTATATATAAATGTGTAATGCAAAGGTGCTTAAATTTGGGGAGCAATCAAGAATAGCGTTATTCTTAATATCGATTAATTAGATTGGTATAAACCTGAGTACGATTAAAATAATAGCGTCGAATTTTCAGTAAAAGAAAAGATGAGGCTGTGTGGCGCAGCGGCAGAGGGCTGCAGCCAGCAGAGCAGACGCAGTATTTTCTTATTATGGGAAACCCAAATTGGCAGTCCTATCTAAACATTAATCTTCTGCGCCTCCTCTCCTGAAACCTGAGTACGAGTTAAATTTATAGGTTCAGATTTTCTTAAAATTATAATGTCTAAGGCCTTTTCGTGAAGATTTTGCGGGCTAAACTGATTAGAAACAACGTAGTCCTATTTAATTTTTTGCCGAAGCATTTAAGCTTTCGCGTATAAATACCCATTTTTTCACCCCAGATGTCTTGCAATAGGCCGCTACGGCAAGACAACTATCGTCGAGATTCACTGTTTTCAGGCAATCTAATCCCTCAAATTACCTCGAACTCAGATTATTTAATAGTCCACTATTTTTTCGTCAGTTCAGCTTGGGTTCCACTATTCACCGAGGGCCTGAAGCCTAATTTAAAATCGAACTCAAGTTATAAATATCGATTTTATCAGCAATCTATCTAAGTGTTGGCTCCGCTAGGCTTAAGGATTAAATGCTTGCGCCGCTAATGCTTCAAGTGTCTTGACTTCTGGTGAAGAAAAAATAGGGCCTGTTTTATGTGGTTTTAGAGCTTAAATGAGGCTGATTTTTTAACGAATTGATAGCCAAACATTTCGCATGAGTAAAAAACCCTAAAACATTTTTTATCAAGGCCTTGTGGCATTCTTGAATTATATTACATTTGCAGTCCCCAAAAATGAGGGGTTCAAGCAGTTTGTAAGAACTTATATTAAAAAGGTGTATGCCAACGATTCAACAATTAGTACGGAAAGGACGTATTAAGATAACTAAGAAGAGTAAGTCTGCAGCATTGCAGTCTTCGCCACAGCGTCGTGGAGTATGTACGCGTGTGTATACCACCACTCCAAAAAAGCCTAACTCAGCCATGCGTAAGGTAGCGAGGGTGCGTTTAACCAATGGAAATGAGGTAAACGCCTACATTCCCGGAGAAGGTCACAATCTACAGGAGCACAGTATTGTACTAGTGCGCGGTGGTAGAGTGAAAGATTTACCGGGAGTACGTTACCACATTGTTCGTGGTGCCCTAGATACGGCGGGTGTTAATGGTCGTATGCAGCGCCGTTCTAAGTACGGTACGAAACGTCCAAAGGACAAGAAATAATCTTATTAAAAGATTCTCATGAGAAAGGCAAGAGCTAAAAAAAGACCCCTGTTACCCGATCCACGTTTTGGTGATCCATTGGTAACTCGTTTTGTAAATATGATGATGCTAGATGGTAAGAAGAGTGTTTCTTATCGTATTTTCTACGATGCAATCGATATCATTTCTGAGAAAACAGGAGAAGGTAACGGTTTAGAATTGTGGAAAGAAGCGTTAAATAACGTAATGCCACACGTAGAAGTTCGTTCTAAGCGTGTTGGTGGTTCCACATTCCAAATTCCTATCCAAATTCGTCCAGACCGTAAGGTTTCTGTTGCGATGAAATGGTTAATTTCTTACTCTCGTAAGCGCAATGAGAAGGCTATGGCCAATCGTTTAGCGGCAGAGGTAATGGCAGCAGCCAAGGAAGAAGGTGCAGCGGTTAAAAAGAGATTAGATACTCACAAGATGGCGGATGCGAATAAAGCGTTTGCTCACTTCGGTAGATTTTAATTTGTCACAATAGATAAACGAAAATCATGGCAAGAAGAAATTTAAAATACACCCGTAACATTGGTATTGCAGCGCATATCGATGCCGGAAAGACAACGACTACCGAGCGTATTCTTTATTACGGTGGTGTAAGTCATAAAATTGGTGAAGTGCACGATGGTGCGGCCACTATGGATTGGATGGAGCAGGAGCAAGAGCGTGGTATTACTATCACCTCCGCCGCTACTACCCTAACTTGGCCTTACCGTGGTGATGATTACCACGTCAATATTATTGATACTCCAGGTCACGTTGATTTTACCGTAGAGGTAAATCGTTCTTTACGTGTACTGGATGGTTTAGTGTTTTTGTTTAGTGCAGTCGATGGCGTTGAACCTCAGTCTGAAACTAACTGGAGACTAGCAAACAACTACGACGTTCCTCGGATTGGTTTTGTAAATAAAATGGACCGTCAGGGATCTGACTTCCTAAATGTTTGTAAGCAAGTTAAGGAGATGTTAGGAAGCCAAGCCCTTCCTTTACAATTACCAATTGGCGCTGAAGGCGACTTTAAAGGGGTGGTTGATTTAATCAACTTCCGTGGTATTGTTTGGAATGAGGACGATATGGGAATGACTTTTAGCGAAGTTGATATTCCCGCCGACCTAATGGAAGAGGCAACCGAATACAGAGAAAAATTATTAGAGGCAGTAGCAGAATTCGATGATACTTTAATGGAAAAGTATTTCGAAGATCCAGAGTCTTTAACAGAGCGTGAAATTTTAGACGCTTTGCGTGATGCTACTGTTGCCAATAAAGTTGTTCCTATGATGTGTGGGTCGGCTTTTAAAAATAAAGGTGTACAAGCCATGCTTGATATGGTGATGGAATTAATGCCTTCGCCAGTTGATGTTGAGGCAATTATTGGTACGAACCCTGACACGGGTGAGGAAGAAAGACGTAAACCGTCATTTGACGAGCCCTTTAGTGGCTTAGCATTTAAAATTGCTACCGATCCATTTGTAGGGCGTCTGTGTTTTACGCGCGCTTACTCTGGTGTGCTTCCTTCAGGTTCCTATGTTAAAAACACTAGAACCGGTCGTAAAGAGCGTATCTCACGTATCTTCCAAATGCACGCTAACAAGCAAAATCAAATTGACGAGCTAGGAGCGGGCGATATTGGCGCCCTAGTTGGTTTTAAGGATATTAAGACTGGTGATACTTTATGTGCTGAGAATTCACCTATCGTATTGGAATCAATGGATTTCCCGGAGCCTGTAATTGGTTTAGCGGTAGAACCCAAAACCAAAGCTGACGTCGATAAGTTAGGTATGGCCTTAGGTAAACTTACCGAAGAAGATCCTACTTTCCGTGTTCACACCGACGAGGAAACTGGTCAGACAGTAATCAGCGGTATGGGTGAGCTTCACTTAGATATCATTATTGACCGTTTGCGTCGTGAGTTTAAAGTGGAAGTTAACCAAGGAGCACCGCAAGTATCATACAAAGAGGCAATTAATGGAACCGTTGAGCACCGTGAGGTTTACAAGAAACAAACGGGTGGTCGTGGTAAGTTTGCTGACATTGTAGTTACTATAGGGCCAAGCGACTCTGAGGAGCCAGGTTTAGTATTTGAAAACGCTGTCAAGGGTGGTAACGTTCCGAAGGAATTTATTCCATCAATTGAGAAAGGTTTCAAAGAGGCAATGGCGACCGGTGTATTAGCTGGTTATAACATGGATAGTATGAAGGTAGTACTGAGAGACGGTTCTTTCCACCCTGTGGATTCAGATCAATTGTCTTTCGAGGTGGCTGCAAAAATGGCTTTCCGTGCTGCAGTTCCTAAAGCTAATCCAGTATTGCTAGAACCTATAATGCAATTAGAGGTGTTAACCCCTGAAGAGTATATGGGTGAGATTGTAGGTGACTTAAACCGTCGTCGTGGTGTGGTAGAAGGTATGGGTGACCGTAACAATTCAAAAACGATTAAGGCTAAAGTGCCTTTATCAGAAATGTTTGGTTATGTAACAGATTTACGTACTAACTCATCTGGTAGAGCAACATCTACCATGGAATTCTCGCATTTTGCTGAATCTCCAAAGGGTATTGCGGAAGAAGTTATTGCTAAGATTAAAGGAAAAAAAGATTAAGGTTTTATTTAAATAAGATGAGTCAGAAGATCCGCATTAAATTAAAGTCTTACGATCACAACTTGGTAGACAAGTCTGCTGAGAAAATTGTGAAGACCGTAAAGAGTACCGGTGCTATCGTAAACGGTCCGATTCCGCTTCCAACAAACAAGCGAATCTACACTGTATTACGCTCGCCCCACGTAAACAAGAAGTCACGTGAGCAATTTCAACTCTCTTCTTTCAAGCGTTTATTAGATATCTATAGTTCTTCATCAAAGACTATTGACGCTCTAATGAAACTTGAGCTCCCTAGTGGAGTAGAAGTGGAGATTAAAGTTTGATAGATAGAATTTTTTATAATAATTAAATAGATTGTCGAATGCCTGGAATGATCGGTAAAAAGATCGGGATGACAAGCCTCTTTGACGAAAACGGTAAAAACTTACCGTGTACCGTCATAGAAGTGGAAGCCAATGTGGTAACCCAGATTAAGACTGTTGAAATAGACGGTTACGAAGCTATCCAATTTGGATTT
>Ga0105055_10012558_pt1 | contig 10285 bp, 8 predicted proteins | sample BON03_FD_78090 | JGI IMG/M metagenome (GOLD analysis project Ga0105055, IMG submission 78090) | Freshwater microbial communities from Lake Bonney liftoff mats and glacier meltwater in Antarctica - BON-03 | ecosystem: Environmental > Aquatic > Freshwater > Ice > Glacier meltwater | place: Lake... | reverse complement strand
TGGTTTGACCTGGATTATTAAAGAAAGTGCGACGGGTGCCACTGTTATAGTTAGTTGAGAGATTGACTTCCCAGCCCTGATTTGCATAACCGACTCCCAGTTGAGCGACAGAATAGGGCACGAAAGACAGTTGTAAGCCTCGTTCTGCACCTGTCTGGATTTTGGCATCAGTATAAGTGTAGTTGACAAATGTAGACCATTGGGGGCTGAGTTGTTGTTTAAAGCCAATTTCCAAGCCATTGGTAGCAACCTGTCCGATATTCGCCCATTGAGTGATAGTCGAGCTGATTGCTTGGGTGGCTAGGCGATTGTCGATACTACTTCCAAAGTAGGTAATTGTACCTGTAGATGTGGGACTAAAGGCAAGATCGACTCCAGCCGTCCAAGTCGTACCTGTTTCTGGTTTGAGATTGGGATTGGGGAACCAGCCATGTACGGTATCGTAGAGATATAATTGGTCTAGCCCAGGATTGCGTTGTGCGCCAGTTGCCGATGCGCGGAGGGCGATATTGGGGGAAATCTCCCAGCGAGAGCCGATACTGGGATTGATATAACTCCCAAATTGACTGTTAAAATTTTGACGGAAGCCTAAATCTACCGCGATTTTATCGGTAATTTTCCAAGTATCGACGGCGAATAGGGCAGTATTAAAGACGTTACGATTTTCAACATCATTAAACGCAATTCGAGCGGGAACTGTGCTAACTGATGAGCCATTGAGTTGACGATTTTGAAGTTCGCCGCCCCAGCGTAGGGTATTAGTCGAACTAGTTTTCCATATATGATCTACTTTCCCAGTTATCGCTTGGCTATCGAGTTTACCCGTACGACTATTTGCACCACTAGGTCCGAATGTTTCAAAATAATCTTGATTATAACTGAGAGTAGTATTAAGGATTGAGCTTTGGTCGTCGGCTAATTGAGATCGCCAATTCAATCCTAAATTGAGCGTGTCGTGGTTTAACCTATCCCGTTGTAAGGGAAATCCAAAATAAACTAAACCCCGCCGACTAGCAATCTTAGCAACATTAAAATCGAGTTGGTTGCGATCGTTAATTGCCGCAGAAATATTACCAGAGTAACTAATCGCATCGGTATCGGCATTACTCAGATTTCCAGTAACTGGATCGCGGTTTGCTGCACCGATAGGAACGCGATAATTATTATCGATGCGATACTGTTCAACACCGATCCGATAGTTTAATTTACGATCTCCCCCAGTATAACTACCGCGATAATTCTGCCGATCATAAGCACCTAATTCCGCTGATATATTAGTTTGTGGACTGCCATTATAAACATTGGTGATGATATTTACTACGCCACCAAAAGCTTCGGAACCATAGATGATATTACTCGCGCCGCTGGATAATTCAATCCGATCGATCTCACCGACTGGAATACTATTGAGATCCGTAGCACCATGATAAGTATTAATATTCGTCCCGATCGGCCGACCATTGAGTAGGATAATAAATTGGTTGGTTGATACCCCGCGATAGTAAGTTCCGGTATGAATGTCTGCCCCATAGCCGACATCATTAATGGCAAAGCCAGGGAGATTTTTTAACACGTCAGCAACATTTTTCGATCCCTATCGTTCGATCTGTTGACTCTCGATCGTATATATTGGCGATGATTTTGGTAAGTTTAACCGTCGATTTCCAGTTACATTAATTTCGATTTCTGGTTCGGCTGCGTTGGGCGGTACTGGAGTAGCATTCACATGGCGACTTTCTAACAGGATTAAATTTATAGTTGCGATCGTCAATAAGGTAAGCAATAATTTACCTGATGTAGTTGCGATCTGGTTAATGTGTCGATTCAAAATATTTATACCATGCTGAAAGATTTAGGACTTACACCAAAACTCACAGCAGTATTGAAGTCTAGATCGCAAAATCTTGACATGAGCGGATTAAGTCCCGCTAATTATTGTCAATGGGAGGATCGAGCTTGTCAAAAGACAGCCTGTCAAACATCTAGAGCTATCGATCGCGGATGAGAGCATTACAAGATCGATTCCAAATCCGATCGAGTGCCCACCTGTACCACCGAAATCCCCTCACAGGTACGTTTAATCAAGCCACCAAGGACTTTCCCAGGGCCGACTTCGATCGCCTGTTGGATACCTAATTCGGTTAGCTGGAGGGAGATTTCGCGCCACCGGACAGAACCTGTAATTTGGCTGTTGAGATGTTCTTTCAGTTTGCTTGCCTTGGTAGTTGCGATCGGTGAAACATTCGACAGCACTGGGATTTGAGCATCATCAAAATCGACCGCAGCGAGTAAGTACCCAAACTCAGTGGCGGCTGTCGCCATCATCGGCGAATGAAAAGCACCAGAGACATTTAACGGGATGGCTCGTTTAACTTTAATTTGGCTGACTACTGTAGCGATACCTGCGGCTGTTCCCGAAATTACGACTTGGGCGGCACTATTATCATTAGCAATTACCACATCAGGAGTATCGGCGATCGCGGCTTCTAGTTGGGATCGATCGAAACCCAATAAAGCAGTCATCCCACCTTCTGAAGCTAGAGCCATCAACTCAGCTCGACGCTTGACTAGTTGCAATCCTGTCTCAAAGTCGAATACTCCCGCCGCGTACAGCGCGACATATTCACCCAAGCTATGCCCAGCAACTACATCAGGAGTCAATCCCTGTTGTTTGAGTAAATCTACTAGAATACTTTCAATTACATACAAACATGGTTGAGTATAACGAGTATTTGCTAATTTTACTTCATCATTTTGACAAATATCTACTACCGACCAACCCAAGATTTCTACGGCGCGATCGACTGTTTTTTTAGCTGAATCAATAGTTAACAAGTCTACTCCCATGCCGAGCACTTGCGATCCTTGTCCAGGAAATATCCATGCGGTTTTCATATTACTTATTACTGATTATTTCCAACTATTAATTAATTTACTTGCCCCATTTTAAGATGGCAGCACCCCAGCTTAACCCAGCACCGAAGCCAGAAGTAGCGATCGTGTGACCAGATTGAATTTTCCCAGCTCTGACAGCTTCATTTAAGGCGATCGGAATTGAAGCAGCAGAAGTATTACCATATCTAGCAACATTACTAATTACTTTGTCCGCCGGAATATGCAGGCGTTCGGCGACGGCATCCATGATGCGTTGATTGGCTTGGTGCAAAATTAGCCAGTCAATATCGGTACTAGTGAGATTAGCTTGATGGATGACTTTATCGATCGTATCGGGAACGCGATTGATAGCAAACCGATAAACTTCTTTACCACTCATCGTGATATATTGATACTTACCTTGAGTGAGTACAACACCAGGCAATAATTCGCGTAATTCGGGTTTAAAAGCAAGATTCAGGCAAGTATTTTGAGTACCATCGCTTTTGATTTCAAACCCTAGTAATCGATCGATATCTTCAGTACCCTGCATCAGGACGGCACCTGCACCATCACCAAATAATACACAGGTATTGCGATCCGACCAATCTACCCACCGCGATAATAAATCGGCCCCGATGACTAGAATATTTCGGTAGACACCCGATCTCAAGAATTGCGCCGCCGTCACTACCCCAAATAGAAACCCCGAACAAGCCGCCGTCAAGTCAAAAGCTACCGCTTTGGTTGCGCCTAATTGCGCCTGGATCTGACAAGCAGTTCCAAATAGGTCTTCTGAGGATGAAGTTGCTAGTAGAATCAAATCGACATCACAGGCGGCGACTCCAGCCATGACCAGAGCCTGATTAGCCGCCTGTGTAGCGAAACTAGCTAATGACTCGCGATCGTGGCTCACATGCCGTTGTCGAATCCCTGTCCGGCTGGAAATCCACTCATCGGAGGTATCTACTACCTGTGCTAGCTTATCATTGGATACTATCGTCTCTGGAACAGCAGCACCGCATCCAATAAAAGTAACACCCATTGATGTGTGGTTTGATGGCATGTGGATTAGGGGATTAAGTAATAGGGAAAAATCAGGCTAGTCACCAGCAATAATCGATTCTTTTGGTGGTGCTTTATCGCGAGTCGAGGATTGGATCCGATCGATCACGTTTTTATCGACGGCACTTTTGGCTAGACGAATAGCATTTGCGATCGCAAAAGCGTCAGAACTACCATGACTGATAATACATACTCCTTCTACTCCTAATAATAAACCACCCCCATGTTCTGCGGCATCAATTCGCTTTTTCAGACGCTGGAGATTTGGTTTGAGTAGGGCTGTACCCAGTTTACCGTGTAGCCCCCGTGGTAATTCTTCCTTGAGCATCTGTACGACGATATTGCCGACTGCTTCAGCAAACTTGAGCAAGATATTCCCGACAAAACCATCGCAGACAATCACATCAAAATCGCCGGAGAGCACATCGCGCCCTTCCGCATTACCCACAAAATTGATACTTTTATTCCGTTGCAGGCTTTCATGTGCTTTGATTGCAACTTCATTACCTTTGGATTCTTCTTCACCGATATTCAGTAAGCCCACTTTAGGTGATTCAACATCTAGTACATACTGGCTATAGATCGAACCCATCACGGCAAATTGTTCGAGGTATTTGGGGCGGCAATCGACATTCGCGCCCACATCTAAAATTACTACAGATTTATCCGCACGATTTGTCGGAAATACTGCGGCAATTGCAGGTCGATCGATCCCCCGTAATCGTCCTAATCTTAATAATGCGGCTGCCATTGCTGCGCCAGAATGCCCAGCCGAAACTACAGCATCGGCTTTGCCATCTTTGACAAGCTGCATCGCTACATTGATCGAAGCCTTCGGTTTGCGCCGCAGAGCACCCAGAGGTTCTTCGTGCATCTCGATCGTCCCTTCGGCTGGAATGATTTCTAGATTGGGTGCATTTGGGTGTCGATCGAGACAAGCCTGAATTTGAGCCGGATCGCCTACTAGCAATACGTCTACGTCTTCTAATTCTGTTTGAGCGGCGATCGCACCCGCGACGATGGCGGCGGGTGCATCATCCCCACCCATTGCGTCAAGTGCGATGCGTGCGCGAGTTGAAGCCATTGATGCCACTGATAGAAACCATCAAAATTCTAGCAGAATATGGCAGTTCAGCGCACGATCGAACTGTAACAGTCGATCGTTGACAGTTATGATACAACGATTTCAATCGTTGTCAGTGATGGCCCACTGGGGTTGAAATCCCCACCCTGAGAACCTAATTATCAATAGCTGGGCGGGGGACAAAGCCTAGCTATCAATTATCAATTAATTTAACTCCGTCTAATTACTTGCACTCAGCACAGTCACTCGAATCTTATGATAAGATGATCGCTTCTCGATGTTGGATTAATATATTAGTTGTTTGAGGGTCGGTCGAATGGATAGCTTAAAAGGTCGAGATTTATTGAGCATGACAGATCTGAGTGCTGACGAAACACTCACCCTCCTACAACTTGCAGCCGATCTCAAGCAAGCCAAAATCAAGCCTATTTGTCGCAAAACGCTAGGATTACTATTTTACAAAGCTTCGACGCGGACGCGGGTGAGCTTTTTTGTGGCGATGAGCCAGCTAGGCGGGCAAGTAATCGACCTGAATGTGAGTGCGATGCAAATTGGTCGTGGTGAGCCATTAGCAGACACGGCGCGGGTATTAGATCGGTATCTGGATGTGCTGGCAATTCGGACTTTCGCTCATGCTGATGTAGAGACTTATGCTAAATATGCACGGATGCCAATTATTAATGCGTTGACCGATTTGGAGCATCCTTGTCAGGTATTGGCAGATTTACAGACGGTTCAGGAGTGTTTTGGGCAATTAGCAGGGTTAAAACTTGCCTACTTGGGTGATGGAAATAATATGGCACACTCGCTGATGATCGGTTGTGCGACTGTCGGCATGGATATCGCGATCGCTTGTCCGCCCAATTTTACTCCAGACCCGCAGATTGTTGAACGTGCCCGATCGATCGCCACAATTAACGGGACTCAAGTAATAGTCACCCAATCTCCTCAAGAAGCTGTGAGCCAAGCACAGGTGGTTTATACGGATGTGTGGGCGAGTATGGGACAAGAATCTCAATCCGACACGCGGATACCCGTTTTTCAACCATATCAAGTCAATCGTGAGTTGTTGACTCTAGCCGATCCTAACTCGATCGTCCTCCACTGTCTCCCCGCTCATCGGGGTGAAGAAATTACCGATGATGTTCTTGAAGGTAGTAGATCGCGAGTCTGGGATCAAGCCGAGAATCGGATGCACGCCCAAAAAGCTTTACTAGTTAGCGTATTGGGTTGTGACTAATAGATCCACTGGAAGATCCTCGATCGATCGTGACGACGATCTTCCCCACAACCGATAAAATTTCCCGATTTTTAGTCAGGGCGATTAGATCGAAATGACTATTGCTAATACATCACCGACTTTTTGAAAAAGTCGGTGATGTGTCCTAACTGGCTTTCATAGTTGCTAGACTACGCCACTGCTAACTCTAATCCGTGAGAATTGGCATAGCTCCAGACCGTATTTTCTAATAACATCGTCACCGTCATGGCACCGACACCGCCAGGAACGGGGGTAATCCAACTTGCCACATCTTTGACTCGATCGAAATCCACATCGCCAACGAGTCGGGATTTACCAGTCGTCGGATCTGTCAGCCGATTGATCCCGACATCGATAACTACCGCCCCAGGCTTGACCATTTCGGTAGTTATCATCTGTGTTCTACCGACAGCAGCCACCAGGATATCGGCAGATCGACACACAGCCGCGAGATCGGGTGTGCGGGAATGGGCGATCGTCACTGTCGCATCAGCAGCTAATAGCATCAACGCCAGCGGTTTACCGACTAAAATACTCCGACCGATAACCACTGCATGTTTACCTCGAACATCTAATTGATATTCAGCTAATAGGCGCATAACGCCCCCTGGAGTGCAACTTTGCAATCCAGGCTCGCCCCTAACCAAACGACCCAAATTGAGGGCATGGAGTCCATCTACATCCTTGTGAGGAGCGATCTCGTGCAAGAGAGCAACAGCATCTAAATTATCTGGTAGCGGTAATTGAACTAAAATCCCATCTACGCGATCGTCAGCATTTAACTCGTGAATTATCGCGGTCAGTTTTTCCTGACTCACATCAGTGGGGAAGTGCTGTCCAAAAGACCTAATTCCGACCTTAGCACAGGCTTTTTCCTTACCGCCGACATAAGCCGCACTAGCCGGATTATTCCCGATCATCAACACTGCTAATCCAGGCGGACGAGTGATTTTGGTCTGTAATTTAGCAATCTGTTGTTGCAAAGCATCCTGCATCTTTTGAGCTAAAGCTTTACCATCGAGAATTTGACCAGTGTGTGCGCTCATGATTATTTTATCTGTTTAGCTGGGTATGATTACAACTCGCGATCGTTAGCAGTGATAGGTAGTAGAACGATCCGCTCAAAATATCGTTCCGCATTGAAAACAACCGTAAACTAGGAAACGCACCGTGTCGGCTTTGACGAAATTATTAGTGTTAATAATTCTGTCGAATTGTTGTCTAAAGCCCTTTTACCTGTGATTAACTCCATTGCTTCAAAGCAGTAATTGACTTAATTAGTACATATGGGTCAAATTGCCGTTTAACTTTTCCAGATTGGTGCTTTACTCTAGTTAGTAAGAGAAAATCAGGTTTCCTAAGGTAGCAAAAATACTATATATTTGCCTACAACATTACTAATTAACCGCTACGCTAATTGCTTTGGATCGTCACTCTTGCAGTCTAGCAAAGGTTGGGCAAACACAGCTAAATTTTGGCAGCATTCGATCCGATCGCAGCATGACGATCCGGCGATCGGATCTGTACTAGCGATTTATATTCTCGTTCGTGAACACATACTTGTGCAGATTAAATAAAAATTACGTGGACTTATCGTCGTGCCACGCTGGTGACAGTACAGACTCATAGTAGATTATCTTCTTTTCCAGCGGCGCGAGGCTATGAAACCTTGGTGATGCCCAATCCGGTAAAACGTCAATCTTTCTCCTATTGTGCATCTAGAATAATCGACAGATTTGGGGTAGAGCCAGTGATGGTGATGTGGGATACTGCGATCCGCCAAGTGAGGGACAGATCCTCAAACAGAGTATCGGAATAGCGAACATGACTAGATGTTCGCATTCCCGCCTAGCCTTAATTACAGTACTTTTCGACACAGCGGACAAACATTTCGACACCTGTGGGGAGAGCCGTTTCATCAAAGTCAAATCGAGGATGATGATGAGGATAGGCTAGAGATCGCTCTGGGTTTGCCGAACCGAGAAAGAAGTAGCAACCAGGTACTTGTTGCAAGAAGAAGGACATATCTTCTCCGCCCATAGTTTGACATTCAGGGACGATACCTAGTGGGGTCTCGACTAAATCTGTCGCCACCGCTCTGACTAGATCGGTTATTTTTGGGTCGTTGATTGTGGGTGGGTAAAGTTTGACATAATCTAACTTATAAGTTGCCCCATAACTGGCACAAATGCCTGAGACGATCGCTTCAATCCGTTGCTGAAAAAAGTCAGCTAGATCGGGATTAAAATACCTGACTGTCCCTGATAAAGTGGCTGTATCTGCAATGACATTTTTGGCAGTACCAGCATGGAATTCTCCAACCGTGACTACCGCAGACTCGATCGGATTGACACTGCGCGAGACGATCGTTTGCAGCGCAGTAACAATCTGACTACCCAAGACGATCGAGTCCACCGTTTGGTGAGGCATCGCACCATGTCCACCCTTACCTTGGATAGTCAGACTAAATAGCTCCACCCCTGCCATCAGTGCCCCACTCCGCACCCCGATCGTCCCTAATGGTAAGTTATTCCACAGATGTAGCCCGATGATGGCATCGACATCAGGATTTTTGAGTACTCCCGCCTCAATCATCGGTTTGGCACCGCCTGGGCCTTCCTCAGCGGGCTGGAAGATGATTTTGACCATACCTGCAAAGTCATTTTGATGCTGAGACAAATAGTAAGCTGTCATGAGGGCGATCGCCACATGTCCGTCATGTCCGCAAGCGTGCATCACACCATCATGTTGAGACTTATAGGGCACATCATTAGCTTCTTGAATCGGTAAAGCGTCCATGTCCGCCCGAATCGCCAGCGTCTTGAGCCGAAAACTAGTCTTGTGCCCCTGAATCATTGCCACAATTCCAGTTTGGGCAATCCCGATCTGATGGGGAATCTTCCATTCTGTGAGTTTTGCGGCGATCGCGGCTGCGGTGATTCGTTCTTTAAAGCCGAGTTCGGGGTGTTGATGAATCTGCCGTCTGAAGGCGACTAGCTGCGGCTGCAAGGCTTGGATTTCGGGTCGAATCTTATTAGGGTCGATCGACTGAGTAGGAGCGTTAGTGGCAAACATTTGATGGTAGGGGTGAAGACAATACTTCTCGTTTAAGCTAAAAACTAGTTAGTCCGCGTAGGCGGACTTCGCATCACTAGCTGCGATTTCAATCGTCAGTAATCCTTAACCGAGAAGTATTGAGGGGGAATGAGCCAATCTTCAGACCATGATACCAAAAAGCCGAGGGTTGCCCTCGGCTGAACTTTTAGACAGGTAGATTAAATCGGGCGTGGGGATTAAACAGCCTCAATATTTTTTTCACCAGTCCGAATCCGCACGACTTGTTCGACAGGGCTGACAAAAATTTTGCCATCGCCGATTTCACCAGTACGAGCAGCAGAAATGATCTTGTCTACCACCATATCAACTTGACCATCTTCTACCACGACTTCGACTTTGAGTTTTTGGAGAAACTCGACAGTATACTCCGAGCCACGATAGCGTTCTGTTTGTCCCTTTTGTCTGCCAAATCCCCTCACTTCAGATACCGTCATCCCAACGATACCTGCGTTGACGAGCGCGATTTTGACTTCATCTAGCTTGAAAGGGCGAATGATTGCGACGATCTTTTTCAATTTTAGGCACTCCTGAATGTATGTTTATATACTATTTTTAGCTGCACGAACTTGATATTTTGTATCATTGTTAGACCAGCCAAACATGTAACTTTGGCTACAAAATAACAAGATGACAGTCTGCATCGGCATAGATTTTGGCACATCTGGAGCAAGATTAGTCGCGATCGATACCGATCGTAATGTCCTGTGGTGGGGAACTAGAGAGTTATGCGATGGCAAATTGTGGGAAACTCTATTTGCACTGATCCAGGCAATCCCAGTTGCAGTTAAAGCACTGGTAACTCGGATCGCGATCGATGGTACTTCTTCGACAGTATTGTTGTGTGACTCTCAGGGGCGGATCATTGGCACACCAATTCTATATGA
>Ga0105055_10012555_pt1 | contig 10288 bp, 9 predicted proteins | sample BON03_FD_78090 | JGI IMG/M metagenome (GOLD analysis project Ga0105055, IMG submission 78090) | Freshwater microbial communities from Lake Bonney liftoff mats and glacier meltwater in Antarctica - BON-03 | ecosystem: Environmental > Aquatic > Freshwater > Ice > Glacier meltwater | place: Lake... | reverse complement strand
TTTAATCGCTTTTTGACGCAAGTCTTTGAGTTCATGTCTTAAAGCATTACGACGTTTCTTTTCTTCCTCAAGCTCTACTTTATCATGCTGAATTTCTTCTTCAATACTGATGGAGGAATCTAACCATTCTCGTAAAAAACCAACACCAAATACACCACCAATCGCAATATGTGTAGAACTTACGGGTAAACCTAATTGACTAGCAATAATCACAGTAACCGCAGCAGCCATTGCCACTGAAAATGCTCGCATCTGGTCTAATTCGGTAATTTCGCTACCCACGGTTTTTATCAACCTAGGGCCATACAACGCCAAACCTATCGCTATACCAAAAGCACCCACACCCATAACCCAAAAGGGAATGCCCGCACTCGATGATATACCGCCAGTCATCACAGCGTCGTTAATAGCCGCTAGAGGGCCAATTGCATTAGCGACATCATTGGCACCATGGGCAAAACTAAGTAATGCCGCAGCAAAAATAAGCGGAATAGTGAACAATACATTCACACTAGCCCGATCATTAGTTAAGCGATGTAATTTAGCTTTAAGTGATTGTTTAACCATAAAAAAAACAATCACTGCCGCTACAACGCCGAGTAGCGCAGCAGTAGTAAAGCTTGGCTTGTTAGTCACTTCGACAGTAAAGAACATCAAGTCATTAACTAAGGTAATAATATTTGGCCAAATTGTTTTCAAACCTTTAAGTACTAGATAAGTAACAAAAGCCCAGGCCATAAAAGCTACGTAATAGGGTACCCAAATGTACGAGGCACTAATTTTATCTTGACGAAAAATGATGGTTTTTTTAATCGCCAGCAAAAAGCCTGCGGCAATTATGCCGCCGATTAACGGTGAAATTACCCATGAACTGACAATCTTCGCCATGGTTGCCCAATTAACGATACTAAATCCTGCAGCAGCGACCCCAGCCCCCATCACTCCACCCACGATAGAGTGGGTTGTCGATACCGGCGCTTTAGCCATCGTCGCAATATTTAACCATAAGGCGGCAGCCAATAATGCGGCCATCATTGCCCATAAAAAGCTGTCGGTATCGTCACCAAAACCATTAATATCAATAATGCCATTCTTAATTGTTGATACAACATCACCACCAGCGATAATGGCACCACCTGCCTCAAAAATCACTGCGATTAGAATTGCGCCACCCATGGTAAGGGCTTTTGAACCTACGGCTGGGCCGACATTGTTGGCCACATCATTGGCACCAATATTCATCGCCATATAACCACCAAAAACTGCGGCAATAGCTAAGAAAAGGTGATTCGGCACACCGCCACTAGTGGCAAAGCTATACGCTAAAACACTGGCTAAAAAGAATAAGGCAAAGCCTATCCGTGCAAGTTCATTGTGGCTTTTTTTCATTGCCTGCGTTTCAAGGTGATGTATCGTTTTTATTTCCACAATATGTGAACCTTCTATATCAACAGATTGCGGAATTATTACAATATTATGATGGCTTGGCACGATTAATTCGTTTTTTGATCTGTATGTTGTAACTATCACTTGTTAATATTGTCTGCTTATACATACCTCTCAGCGGACATGTTACCAATGAAAAAATATTTGTTTTTATTCTTGCTATTGCTCAGCTTTAGTCTTCAAGCGCGACTTGGGTTAATGGATAGCCTGGGCCTAGGAAATGAATTTGATACGCCACCCGATGTCGATGAAGTTTTTATTTTTTCTGCTCAAGTACAAGATCCTCAGAATCTATTAGTACACTGGAAAATTGCTGAAGGTAATTATCTTTATCGCGACAAAATTCAGTTTGAACTAATTGGTAATGACAATGTTCAACTGTCCGCGTTTTCATTACCCGCCGGTGAAAACAAAATGGATGAGATTTTTGGTTTAAGTGAGGTCTACCACTATGATACTGACACTGTTTTACCTCTTAAGCGTAGTGCAGAAAGCCAACAAATTACACTGAAAGTGCATTATCAAGGCTGCTCAGAAACCTTCAATATTTGTTACCCCCCAACGAATAAATCGATATTACTCACCTTACCGGCAATCTCCGCTAACGATACACAAGCAACTATCAAGGCGATTAATAAAGTGCCGGAGATTCCAATCTTTGCCGAACAAGACCGTATTGCACAAAGTCTAGCTGAAGATAGCTTAATCAAAATCATGCTTGGCTTTTTTGGGCTAGGACTATTGCTTGCTTTCACACCTTGCGTGTTTCCTATGATCCCCATTTTATCAAGCATCATTGTCGGTAGTGGCGAACGTATCACTACCCATCGTGCATTTATTCTATCTTTGAGCTATATATTAGCTATGTCAGTTACCTATACCGCAGCCGGTATCATAACGGGCTTATTAGGAGAAAACCTACAAGCCATGTTCCAAAACCCTTGGATTATCGGTAGTTTTAGTGGGCTATTTGTCATTTTGTCACTCTCGATGTTTGGCCTATTTGAACTGCAATTACCCCATGCATTGCAACACCGACTGCATCAAGTTAGTCATCAGCAACAAGGTGGCAGTATCGCCGGTGCAGGTCTAATGGGTTTATTGTCGGGTTTAATTGTCGGGCCATGTTTGGCTCCGCCGTTGGCTGGTGCGCTTATTTTTATTGGCCAACACGGCGATCCTGTATTGGGCGGCGCAGCTCTATTTATGCTTAGTATGGGTATGGGATTACCACTTTTAATTATTGGCACATCTGCTGGCTCTTTATTACCAAAAGCAGGTGACTGGATGAACACTATCAAAGCCATTTTTGGCATTTTAATGCTGGGACTCGCAATCTGGATGTTAGAACGCATCATTCCCAGCTGGATAAGCTTATTACTCTGGGGTGGTTTACTGATTGTTTCTGCCGTTTATCTAGGTGCATTAAATACCCTTTCTATCGATACCAACGGTTGGGAAAAGTTAAGGAAAGGACTGGGACTTATTTTATTAATCTATGGGAGTCTATTGGTTATTGGAGGTGCTAGTGGCAGCCATAATATTTGGCAACCATTACAGGCCATAGCTAAAACAGAGCAAGGTAATAAACAAGACGTTCACGGCTTAGCATTTACTCAGGTCACTAATTTAACTGAGCTTGAGCAATTACTCGCTCAATCTAAGCGGCCCGCTATGCTTGATTTTTATGCTGACTGGTGTGTGGAATGCAAAAAAATGGAAGCCACCACATTTCAAAATACTAGCGTCGCTGCCGCCCTAACTGGCACCACACTTATACAAATAGACGTTACTAACAACACGGAAGAGCATAAAGCATTATTAAAACACTTCGGCCTATTTGGCCCTCCGACCTTATTATTTTTTGATGCAAACGGTAAAGAGTATTCTCAATACCGTTTCATTGGGGGCGCTAGCGCAACAGAATTGCTCGAACATCTCAATAAACTACCAATAATTCAATCATAATCAAAAAAACGCCACATTTCACCGAACTTAACGACATAAAGCTCATTTTCAGTTAAAAAACTGGACAATAATTAACCGTTGGTGCAAAATTCGTCAATTAATCGACCTTGGCGAAATCATCACAATGGCAAAAATTCTCGTGTTGCACGGTCCCAACCTGAACCTTCTAGGGACGCGCGAGCCCGAGCATTATGGCTCTGATTCCCTGTTAGATATCGCCCAACGCTTAACATCACAAGCCTTTGTAGCTGGTTATCAACTCGAAAATTTCCAATCTAATGCCGAACACGAACTGATCGATAAAATTCATGCATCTGCTACAGATGATACTGATTTTATCATTATCAATCCGGCTGCATTTACCCATACCAGCATTGCTATCCGCGATGCTTTGTCAGCCGTTGAAGTGCCTTTTATTGAAGTGCATCTATCCAATGTGCATGCACGAGAAACATTCCGACATCACTCCTATCTTTCAGACATTGCCCATGGTGTGATCTGTGGTTTAGGAACCCAAGGTTATGAACTCGCTTTACAAGCAGCCATAAAACACACCACTAAATAAGGTTATCTAAATGGATATTCGTAAAATAAAAAAACTGATCGATTTAATACAAGAATCAGATGTTGCAGAGATTGAAATTAAAGAAGGTGAAGAATCAGTACGTATTAGTCGTGCGAGTGCAACAGCACCGATCATGATGGCCTCGTCTTCAATGCAACAATACGCGCCAGCACCAATAGCCCCGCCCGCAGCTGCGGTGATTGAAGCTCCTATCCCCGCTAACTTCGACAAAGCAGTAAAATCGCCAATGGTCGGCACTTTCTATCGTTCATCGTCACCTGAATCTGCTTCATTTATTGAAGTAGGCCAATCAATTGCTGCTGGCGATGTGATTTGTATTATCGAAGCGATGAAAATGTTTAACCAAATTGAATCTGACCGTAGCGGTACTGTTAAAACAATTTTGGTTGAAAATGGGCATCCTGTTGAGTTTGGTGAACCCTTAGTTATCATCGAATAAGCTGTACCGAAAGGTGACTTACACATCTCAACTACGGATAAAAAAACATCATGATCGATAAAATTGTTATTGCCAATCGGGGGGAAATCGCCCTTCGAGTACTTCGCGCCTGTAAAGAATTAGGCATTAGAACAGTCGCTGTTCACTCCGATGTGGATCGCGACTTGAAACACGTTTTATTAGCGGATGAAACCGTATGTATTGGCCCTGCCGCCTCGGCTCAAAGCTACTTGAACGTGCCGGCACTTATCAGTGCTGCTGAGATTACTGATGCATCGGCGATTCATCCTGGCTACGGATTTTTGTCTGAAAACGCAGATTTCGCAGAGCGTGTAGAACAAAGTGGTTTTATCTTTATCGGCCCTAAATCTGAAACTATTCGCCTAATGGGTGACAAAGTATCAGCCATTGCAGCAATGAAAGAAGCCGGCGTACCTTGTGTACCTGGTTCTGATGGCCCTCTTGGTGATGACGATACAACTAATCTTCGTCTAGCTAAAAAAATTGGTTACCCAATCATTATTAAAGCATCAGGTGGTGGCGGTGGTCGTGGCATGCGTGAAGTTCATAGTGAAGCACACCTGTTGAATGCTATTTCATTAACGCGTAGCGAATCCAAACAGTTATTCGCCAACGACATGATTTACATGGAAAAATTTTTAGAAAATCCACGTCATATTGAGTTTCAAGTATTAGCCGATCAACATGGTCATGCCGTTCATCTAGGCGAACGCGACTGTTCAATGCAACGCCGTCATCAAAAGGTAGTCGAAGAAGCTCCTGCACCCGGTATTACGCCAGAATTGCGTGCAAAAATGGGTAAAATCTGTGCCGATGCATGTATACGAATTGGCTATCGTGGCGCCGGCACTTTTGAGTTTTTATTCCAAGATGGTGAGTTTTATTTCATCGAAATGAATACACGTATTCAAGTTGAACATACGATAACAGAACAAATTTCAGGTATTGATTTAGTCGCCGAACAAATTCACATTGCTGCCGGTAGACCGTTACCATTCACTCAGGAAGATATTATTCTTAATGGCCATGCTATCGAATGCCGTATCAATGCTGAAGACTCCAAAACATTCATGCCTAGCCCAGGCTTAATTACCCATTACCATGCACCAGGCGGTGCGGGCATCCGTATGGATTCTCATGTTTACAGTGGCTACCGTGTACCGCCTAACTATGACTCAATGATCGGCAAATTAATCGCCTATGGGCAAACGCGTGAATCTGCGATCGCGCGCATGCAGACGGCGCTCGGTGAAATCGGCATCGAAGGCATCAATACTAACGTTGCTCTACAAAAAGCAATAATGGAAGACACACATTTCCAAATCGGTGGCACCAACATTCACTATCTTGAAAAGAAACTAGGTCTTTAATGGCTTGGATTCAATTTATATTTGATAGCACACCTGATGCGGCGGAGAGATTGTCTGATGCTCTATCGGAATGTGGTGCCGCAGCAGTCACTTTTCAGGACAATGCTGATCAGCCAATTTATGAACCTGAAATAGGCACAACACCACTCTGGGCGGCCACTAACGTGGTCGCCTTGTTTGATGCTGAACAAGATATCGATACCGTCATCAACGCGTTGTCCCATAAACTAAGACCTCAAGCAGTACCAAATTACCGCATCGAAGCTGTTGAAGATAAAGACTGGGTACGCGAATGGATGGATAGTTTCCAACCGATCTGTTTTGGCGAGCGTTTATGGATCTGTCCGAGCTGGCTGTCACCTGTCGAACCCGATGCGGTTAATATTATGCTAGATCCAGGCTTGGCATTTGGTACCGGTACACATCCAACGACAGCATTGTGTCTAAACTGGCTCGATCAAGCCGATGTTAAAGATAAATATGTCATTGATTATGGTTGTGGCTCCGGTATTTTAGCTATTGCTGCGGCCTTGCTCGGTGCCAAAAAGGTCATTGGCGTTGATACCGATCCACAAGCTTTGGAAGCCACCCAAGCTAATGCGGCCCGTAATGGCGTACACATCGAGACTTACTTTCCCGATCAATGTCCTAATGAACCAGCAGACTTAATTATTAGCCAATATTTTGGCCGGACCGTTACAGTCACTTTCGGGACGTTTAGCCCGTTTAACCAAGCTTGGCGCGCCCATTGTGCTATCAGGTATTTTAGATGTGCAAGCCGACGCAGTCAGCCAAAGTTATCAGCCTTGGTTCGATATGCAGCCAGCGGTTTTAAAAGAAGAATGGACTCGTATTGTTGGTCAACGCCATGAAGCTTAACACCAACATCACAGATATAAATCTGTGATGAAAATAGGTCCATACACACTACCAAATAATCTGTTTCTCGCGCCAATGGCAGGTGTAACAGATCGCCCTTTTCGACAATTATGTCGTCGTTTAGGTGCAGGTATGGTGGTATCGGAAATTATTACTGCCAATAAGGCGTTATGGGCGAGTAAAAAATCATTATTACGTGCTAATCATGATGGCGAACCAGAACCTCGTTCAATCCAAATCGCAGGAACGGATCCAAAAATGATGGCTGAAGCGGCTCAACATAACGTTGACCAAGGGGCCCATATTATTGATATCAATATGGGTTGTCCCGCTAAGAAGATTTGTAATGTAATGGCTGGCTCAGCGTTATTACAAAATGAAAAGTTGGTTGGTGAGATATTAGAAGCGGTGGTCAATGCGGTCAACGTACCTGTTACACTCAAAATCCGCACCGGTTGGGATACCTGTAATCGTAACGGCGTAACAATTGCGCGCATCGCCGAACAATCAGGTATTCAAGCTTTAGCAGTACATGGTCGTACTCGCGCCGACGCTTACCAAGGTGAAGCTGAATACAACACTATTGCCGAAATAAAGTCAGCGATTTCTATACCGGTAATTGCTAATGGGGATATTTCTACTCCAGAAAAAGCACAGCAAGTCCTTGCTTATACTCAAGCTGATGCACTGATGATTGGTCGTGCCGCCCAAGGAAATCCGTGGATATTTCAACAGATCAATCACTTCCTATTGCATGGTGAACATCTACCACCACCAACGGTCAATGAAATTAGCCAAACCCTGATCGAACATTTACACACGCTTTATGATTTTTATGGTGAATATTCAGGCGTGCGCATGGCACGTAAACACATTGCTTGGTATAGCAAAGGCTTACGCAATGGCAATCCTTTCCGCCAACAAATGAACACACTTGAACAGCCGCAACAACAACTGGATTTCACCGAGCAGTTTTTTGCTCAACTCGAACAGGATATGATTGCCGCATGAATAACTTAAATGAAACTGCATCCACCTGCTTCAGCCTAGGTGTCTCCGAAGAATTAATTCATCCACCACTAAGTGAATGTGTCGAGACCGCCTTAAAAGATTATTTTAAAAATTTGGATGGCCATCCCGCTGCCAATCTTTACGAGATGCTTTTAGCCGAAGTTGAGGCACCTTTGTTCAAAGCGACACTAGCACATACCCATGGCAATCAAAGCCGCGCTGCTGGGATCTTGGGACTCAACCGTGGCACGCTGCGTAAAAAATTAAAAACTTACGGCTTATGATTTTTTCTTGCCCTTGGCAAAAAAGACCCCTCATAAAGCTGCTCCTCAAATTTTAGAGATTAAAAATGAATAAAATCCAACGTGCATTATTAAGTGTGTCAGACAAAACAGGTGTATTAGAACTCGCTCAAGAATTGACTCGTCTTGGTATCGAATTACTCTCTACGGGTGGTACGGCTAAATTATTACAAGAAGCGGGCTTACCAGTAAAAGAAGTATCAGAACATACCGGCTTTCCTGAAATGATGGATGGCCGTATCAAAACCTTACATCCGAAAATTCACGGTGGCTTATTAGGTCGTCGTGGCATTGATGAAGCGATTATGGCTGAACATGATATTGCGCCTATCGATTTGGTCGTAGTTAACTTATACCCATTTGAAGCAACGATTGTCCGTGAAGATTGCACCTTGCCAATGGCGATTGAAAATATCGATATCGGCGGCCCGACCATGTTACGTGCTGCGGCTAAAAATCATGCTTCTGTCACCGTATTGATTGACCCTAGTGATTATAACCGTGTCCTAACACAAATCGAAGAAACCGGTGGTGTTGATGATGTGACTCGTTTTGATTTAGCCGTAAAAACATTTGAGCACACTGCTCATTATGACGGGGCGATTGCTAACTATTTAGGTAAAATTTCTGAAGCTGGTAATGTTAATTTTCCTCGCACATTTAATAGCCAACTCCATAAAGCGCAAGATATGCGTTATGGTGAAAACCCACATCAGAAAGCAGCATTTTATACTAAAGCTAAACCAGAATCTGGCACGATCAGTGCCGCAATCCAAATTCAGGGTAAAGCGCTGTCATATAACAATATTGCCGATACTGATGCAGCACTTGAATGTGTTAAATCATTTCCTGAAGCACCTGCTTGTGTCATCGTAAAACATGCCAATCCTTGTGGCGTAGCAACAGCCGATAGCTTATTAACGGCCTATGACTTAGCGTATCAAACAGATGCCACTTCGGCGTTTGGCGGCATCATCGCATTTAATCGCGAATTAGATGCTGCAACTGCACAAGCGATTATTGATCGTCAATTTGTTGAAGTGATTATCGCGCCATCTATCAGTGATGAAGCCAAAGCGATTGTCAGCCAAAAAGCCAATATTCGTTTACTTTGCTGTGGTGAATTTCCTGCACAACAAACTCAAGAATTAGACTACAAACGTGTTACTGGCGGTTTGTTGGTTCAAGATCGTGATACGGCTTTAATTACCCAAGACGAACTAAAAGTAGTCACTAAAAAAATACCTACAGCCGACCAAATGATCGACTTATTATTCGCTTGGCGCGTAGCTAAATTTGTTAAATCAAATGCCATCGTTTATGTCAGCAAACAACAAACCGTCGGTATCGGCGCAGGTCAAATGAGTCGTGTAGTCAGTAGTCGCATTGCAGGGATTAAAGCCGAAGATGCGGGTCTGATTGTGCCAGGCGCAGTTATGGCTTCAGATGCCTTCTTCCCGTTCCGTGATGGTTTAGATACCGCCGCTGAGGCAGGCATTAGTGCCGTTATACAACCGGGTGGTTCAATGCGTGATGACGAAGTCATTGCTGCAGCGGATGAACATGGCATTGCGATGGTCTTCACAGGTATGCGTCATTTCCGTCACTAATCAACGCAATAAAAGAGACCTTGGGCGTCATTGACCATATTGGGGCTCTCTTCTCTCAACATTACAAAGACTTAATCGCACAAGGATTGAGCGATTAAGTACCTTATTACCCTTAAAAATACATTTCTCTTACTCACACTAAAGCGGCAACCATTATCAACAGTTTTTTAACAACATAAATATCATCGACGACGTTCAGTTTTTTCACCTCACACATTCAACAGTGTCCGGTTGGGAAGATACCAAAATTACCACATTCAATTTTTCGTCAAATAAACCCCTGTATCTATATCTACTTGTTCGTGTTGAATTAGATTCACCGAAGGAAAATGCGCATTACATCATTCATTACGGTTCTAAAACATTTACTGGGAATGCTGATGATCCTAGTCTATTTAAACAAGTAAGCGATCTTGTTCTAAACTTACGAAATACAACCTCTCGCTATCCTTTGTATATCAACCAACTCAGCTTTATCATTGGGCAAACTTATATCACTCGACATTACATAATGCTTAAACAGCAAATCGAAGCCCTACTTAATAAAGCAGAAAATCTTTCGCTTTGATGACAGCTCTTTTATGATGTCTGCTTCAGTTGGCGATTAAAGCAGAGACATTATGATCAAAGTTGGTATTGTTGGTGGCACAGGTTAC
>Ga0105055_10012552_pt1 | contig 10289 bp, 4 predicted proteins | sample BON03_FD_78090 | JGI IMG/M metagenome (GOLD analysis project Ga0105055, IMG submission 78090) | Freshwater microbial communities from Lake Bonney liftoff mats and glacier meltwater in Antarctica - BON-03 | ecosystem: Environmental > Aquatic > Freshwater > Ice > Glacier meltwater | place: Lake... | reverse complement strand
CATACACATATATATATATATATACAAATATATGTATATACGAATATATGTGTGTATACATATATACATATATTTATATATATATATATATATATGTATATATATATATATATATATTTATATTTATATATATATATATATATATATATATATGTATATGTATATATATGTATATGTGTGTATATATATGTATATATATGTATATATATTTACATATATATATATATGGGTATGAATACATGTACATATAAATGTATATGCATATATATGAAGTATATAACGTGTGCCACAAAATCACAACATATACTTTTAATCAATCTGCATGTGCGACACGGCCCATATATGTGTTCAACACGACTCACTCATGTGTGTCGTGTGCGTGACACGGCTCATTCATGTGTCTGACACGATGCATCCACACACCACCAAACGCACCACACCACGTCTTGAAATATAACATAAAAAATGCATACTCATACTAACCGAACATGCACAGAGAAAGCATCACATTCGCTCGCCACCTTGATCATATTTCTCAAAAGTCAGCTGGCTACTCATTTCATTACACAAAGTGTTATTGGGCCCGACTTTTGAGAAATCATACCAGAGTCTCCAAACGTCGCTGTATTTCGTTCACTATGACGAGAGGGGTTTGCCTATTTTTTTGGGTTACAGCACCAAATCAACAGGAGAGGGAAACAGAGAGAGAGACATAGAGAAGAGAGAGAGAGAGAGAGAGAGATGGACAGCGAGAGCAAGAGAGGGAGAGGAAGAGACCGAGAGAGAAGGCAAGAAAAGGAGAGAGATGGAGAGAGAGTGTGTGTGTGAGAGAGAAAGAGGGTGAAAGAGAGACAGAGAGAGGAAAAAAGGACAGATACCTGTGCGAAAATGAAGAGAGAGAAAGAGACAAAGATAAAGAAAGAAGGGAAAGACACCTGTGCGAAAACAGCAGCTCAACCTGCGCACGTGCGTGCAACGACAAGGGCGGCGGCACATGTCGAGTCACGGGTCGAGTGCCGACCCTGCTTGTCAGCCCCATAGCCGCATCATGACTACACGCGCTGCACGTGCGTGTACCCTCCGCACCACCGCCGCCGTCGTCGCCTCCAGGGACTATGCCGCAGATACGGCGAAGGCAGAGCACAGGGCTGAGCCAATTGCGCACGGTGTCGTGCACTTCTTTCTGCAGCTGGTCGTTGTGGACCTCGCTGTGGAGCAGCGCTGCACGTCGCGCGCACTCTTGCTGCGCCACCGCCGTGTATTGTTTGCAGACACTATCATCGACATACACGCTCAACGCATTTGACGCATCGTCGGATTTGTCATAACTTGCACTCGACGAGTCACGGGCAACGAGCTCTGTGTTGAGCTTCACGAGCACCATGGCCAGTAGACTCACGGCATCCTTCATCATACCTCCCATATACCCTGAGTGATAACACCCTCCACCCGCTGTTCCGATTCCACCGTTCCCACTACTCTGCCCCTCGGTGCCTAAACACAAATCAACCGAAAGGCGAATACTGCCTTTCGAGCCATGGCACACTGTTGGGACCTCCCCCTCCCCCCATGCCCACGGAGTCACACCACTTAACGTGACGAAAGAAACACCGCCTGGCACCCATGCTCGCCTGCCCGCTGTGCCGTTGGCATTGCCAGCGCGGCTGATACTGTGCGCAAAGTCCTTGCGCCCTGCCACTCGCGAAGAGCCAGCACGAGATGTGGAGAGGCTTGGAGCGAGCGCGTGTGGTGCAAGTCGGCAGAGAGTTGGGCTGCCGAGCGCAAATTCGTTCGCACCTTCGATAAGCAGTGTGACGCCTGTTGGCAGCGGCGCTGCGTTCTTTCTGCACGTCTCGATTGCCAAGAGCCACGAGACAGCACTCAGCAAACCACATGTGATGCCATCTACCCTTACCAACGACACCGTTCCCTTGGCCATCGAATCCGCCGCGGTGTCGTCGTGTCCGTTTGCAGGCAGTTGCGAGTCGGCAGACAGGCTGATGTGCTCAAAGCCATCCAGACCCTCCACCAGTCCCTGAGATTCTCCTACGCTAGATTTCTGTCCTCTTTCCCTTCCAACTGCTGCGACGGGGAGTGGCGAGGCGGTAGGGGCCGCTGCAGGAGCATGCACGGCGCCGGCATGCAGATGCACGGCCATCTGACCTCCAGACCTGCCCCGTCCATCCGTGCTTCTTCCTGGAAAGGAGAGGACGAGCAACGCTGTGGCCTCGGCTTTCGCGTGCACGCCGCACGTATGCACGTTATGGCCGGCGAGCGCCTCAAACCCACCATCTCCACCCGCTGGCACCTGCTGTACATCAGTAGCTCCCAGTTCCTGTGCCCAAGCGACAAAGTAATGTAGCAAGCGCGCGTCGCACGTGCGTGTGTCGGTTCCCGCCCGCCACGCTTGCACGGCAGCCTCCAGGCGCTCCACCGCCTTGCCCGCAAAGTCGTCAGCGGCCAGAGCGGCAAAGCAATCGTCCCACGAACCCTCGACGTTGACAAACGAAGCGTCGCTCGAGGTGGATACGGTCCTCGTGCCGCGTGCTGCTTCGCTGCTGGTCATCTCGACTTTCTTCTTTGCGTCCCGGCCTTTTGTCGCCGCCTGGCCGAGCACCTGCAGCTTCACAACCGCAGTTCTTGTCCCTCCCCCCTTTCTCGTGACCGTCAGCTCCACGTTGGTGCCTGGCACCCCCGTCAGCAGAGCTGCAACCTCCTCAAGCTTTTTGCCGAGAACGTCCTGGCCAGCGACCTCCAAGATCTCGTCGTTTGCGCACACGCCCGCCGTGTCCGCTGGGCCCTTCAGCATCACTTCCTGCACGCTTATCCGGGCATGCTTAATGTCCCACACCAGCATCATGCCCGCGCCGCCTTTTTTGTCGGCCATTTTTGACGGCAGGCTGTGGTTACAGACAGTCTCTGACCTCCTTTTGCCTGACACGATCTCCTCCTGTCTATTCAGTGTTCACTCCAATGTCGGGCCCGATGTCACTGTTGACCCCGATGCTTTTTGATGTTTTGGCGCGGTTTGGATTCCTGATTCGGTTGTGATTCGAACGGCAGTCCGGAGGCCGTGACGAAGCACAGCTGAACACAGACGTATTGCAAAGCGTGCTTGGCGCAGACTGCAGCGTGTCTCCACATTGTCGCAACCTGCATTGCTGAGTGCGGCACGATGGAGTTCGATTCCAATGGTGGCTACAATGGCACAATGCTCGACGTGCCGCTGCACAGGGTGTTGCCAGACAAGTGCACAATGTTGGAGGCGGACGCGCTGGGGCGGCTGCCGGCGCGCACCCGGGGGGTGATGGAGTTTGTCATTGACGATCTTGGGCAACGCTCGGCCAAGGCGCAGGGCCTCGGCGCGGTAATTACGACGGTGCGCAAGATGATGTACACGGACCAGCGCCTGTACGTGAACCGCACGGACCGGGCAATCAACGGCATGCTCAAGGTCGGGCGCAAGAACCTCTTTATCCGCGACCATGCGACGGGCAAGATGAATGAGATCAACCCGATGTGCGTGCTTGATTTTTACGTGCACGAGTCTGTGCAGCGTGGCGGCATTGGCAAGCAGCTCTTTGAGGAGATGCTCAGCAGGGAGCGGATGGACCCCTCTCAATTTGGCTACGACAGGCCATCACCCAAGCTGATTGGATTCCTCCGCAAGCACTATGGCCTTGTCGACTTTGATCCCCAACCCAACAACTATGTCGTGTTCAAAGCGTATTTTAACAAGACGAACAGTGCCCGTGGCCCTGCACAGCAGCGTCAACCCAATGCAGGGCGCAGGGCGCCGTATGATACATCGGAGCATGCAGCATGCGGCGTGGGCACAGCGGATGGTGAATCTGCGGGCTGGCAGCGCGCCACACCCAATGATACGTGTGCCAGCAGCAGTTTCTTCATGGGCGGCTCGGGCCGCCCAGGCATCAGGCCTGATGCACTGAACCGCAATGCCCAGGACACACTGAACCGCACTGCTCAAGCTTGCCCGCGGCAACACAGCGACAGTGCGCCCCTCCCCAGCCTCCCACCCCACACCAGACACGCAGAGCCTTTGCCGTATGGCGAGGAGGACTCGAATCGTATTTCTCCTCACTTCAGCGGTGGTGGAAGTACAGGGAACTGGACGTCAAAGTTGGGAACGCTAGCCGCTAATGTACAGCACGACGCGTTGGCCGAGTTTGCCACTTCGCGCCAGGGCACCGGCAGCTCTCAACGTCCTCCACGCACATGGGAGCGTGAGCCGGCGCAACGGCTGGGCGACTCCTTCGGCTTGGCGCCACGTGATAAATCTCTACAGGAAGAAGCAAGCAAATTCGTTTCTAGCCATCGCCCCGCTAGTGGCCGGCGAGCACCCTTCGCGCCTCTTCCATCCGGACTGAACCCGAGTGCCACTGGAGGTGGAATGGGTACACGAGCAGCCCAAAGCCAGTGGCGCACCGCGGGCAGTGAAATCGGCGGTTGGAATCAGAATTCGAACAATGTGGTCGACGCCGATGCGCACTATATGGGAAATGCGAGCAGAAATGTAGCAGGCACCATTGCCTCATTTGCGGCGCAGCGCGGCTATGGAGTGAGTGGCAGTGGAAGTGGAGGGGGCCTCCCGAGTGCCGCTTTGCAAGATAGGCGCGTTGGTGGTCGCCTGTGGTAGGGGCTGAGAGGGGAAAGAGGGAAAGAAGGAAGAGGGGGAGACAGCGAACTAGAGTACGTATGTAAGTGAACCCTCGCGAATCGACTCGGAAAAAGGCCTGAAAACTGGTACTTGGTGAGGATATGTAATAAACCGCGTGGTTCGTTCCATGTGCATTGTGGTGTTGTCAAACTCGTCGAGTCTCCAGAATATCCCGCTGTGATGATATTGAATTTTCCTAAGAATTATGAGAAACCTTAAAAAAAAGTGATGAATTTGATCCTATCATTTTGATTACTGCAACCGGTTCATTACGATGCACGGTGATTCATTTTTTTTGAAGGGCAGGGTATCCTGGAGTTTCGCAAGACATACATACGCTACTCTTGCTCTCTCTGTGTCTCTCTGTCTCTCTCTCTTCTCTCGTGTGAAGGTATTCGAAAACAGGTCTGACAGAGACTGTGGGGTTGTGGAGCGTGCACCCTGTTCAGGCGGGTGACACGCTTCGATCGTAAAGCTTTTACAACAAGGAACGCCGAAGGACAAGTCGGCGCAGTTCTGAAAAAAAAAAAGTGACGGCGCAGTGGGGGGATAACTTGATGTTGCACTTTTGAACTGTGACGGCAAAAAACCTGAAACACACTTTTGGAACAAAAAAATCTAGACTGCGCAATTGTTCGGGAGGAAAAAACTTGACGACGAACTTCGTCGAGAAAAATTCTTGGCAGCACACATTCTCCAAAAAAAACATCTGGTGGCGCCCTGTTCAAAGAGAAAATTCTGGACGGTGCACTTATCCTGAAACAAATCAATGTAGGGTGGCCGGATCCTGACCCTTCACCTGAACCTCGTCGCTGTCTACACCGATCTTCTCCTCTTCCACTTTGAACGGACCCAGCAACTAAACGTCGTTAACATTTGAGGGTAGAGTTTTTATTGAAAACTGATAGTGGGTATCCCAAGGACACGGGGGTTACTTTATTCACCCTAGCAACCCCTGGGAATTCTTTCTTTCTTTTTTTGGTTACGAATACCCAACTTCATCACTGGACTAAGCGGTTGGTGAGCACCCAATTAACCACGTAAGACCCAACATACTGTTCTGGACCGTTGCCGACATACGGATCATAAAAAAAAAAACTGTCGCTATAAAACAAACAACCTGTCGTGTCTGGAAAAAAACATCCTGTCGTGACAAAAAAAATAAACCTATTTTTGGCGCGACGGTTTATTTTTATGGTAATCTGTGATATGAACTCTGGCGGACTGCGAGTGGCGCACAGCGGCTCTGGGGCTAAAGCCTCTCCGCTTGCCGCGCGCCCGTTGATGGCCGACCACCTGCTTTTGCTTTTAGCGGGTAAAAGCAGTTTGTACACAGTTCATAATGTTTGTGGGCTGGCATGCATCCTCGGCGAACAAGTTCCAACAATCAAGTCTCCCTCACTACCAAGGATTATAGCGCCTGGTGGATTGGTGCCCCCCACTATTGTAGGTAAGGCACCCCTCGACCACCTCTTAGTAGCAGATCACAGACCATCCCACCAAATAGACAGAGATCTGACCCACACACTGACATGTACCGTGCCTCAACAGAGAACAACAAGACAATAAGGGCGAACAGGAAACATGGCAAGAGGTGGGTAGGGACGCCACACCTTGAGGTACCGTCGAGACTGATACATAAGTGTAGTATAGTAAATTTAGGGAAGGAACAATTTCAACGACATTCAATGGGTAGGTCCACCGTACCGTACCCGATTCAGGGGAAGTACTGACACATCATCATCATATCTTTGAAAAAATAGTCACAGCATGTACACAGAGCAAGACAGGTGTGGTAGTGTACCTGGGTGGTGTACACGCCCTCCGTGTGGATACCATCATCATACTTTTCTGCCCAAAAATGCGTTTATAACACTCTTTTCAAATGAGATCCTCCCAACGTGTAGTAAACCCCCTGAACTTTCCCGGTGATTACAAATCATTATGTACTATTTCCACCTCTGACACCCAGAGCAAGACTTTCTGAAATTGCTTTTTTGAATCCATTCACCATTTTGATACGGTTGACAAAATGTGTATTTTGATATGGTTGACAAAATGTGTTCCTAGTAGCAATGTTTGGATGCAATGTAACAGTGATGTAGGGGCCAGCATGTACATGACAAGTTTTCATAAGGAGAGGTTGTAGAGTAGATGTGTATTGGACACAAGATATGATGACAACAGATGGTTGGTGTGAGGAACAAGGGTGGGTAGCAAATCTGTGCGCACAGGTATTGTCCTTTTCGTTGTTGATGTATCCTGGCGTGTCATGTATTGTCCCATGCGTGTGTCATAGTGGACAACGTACCCGAGGCATGTTGACTTCCATCAGGAGGAAGAGGAGCTTTTGGACCCAGCGCGAACAGCGATTTTTTTTATTTTAAAATGTTTTGCCGCCACAAAAATAGCCTTCCAACTTACGGTACAGTACGAATGTACACAGGTCACAGGTGGTGTGCAGTAATAAGGATGCCCAGAAGCGCCTGACTGAATCGAACAGCACTCCCGCAATGGACCTTGGACAAATGAATGTTGTTTTGAAGTGGTGTATGTGTTTGTTAGTACTGGATTGAGGAAACTAGTATATTACTGTTTTTGTTGTGTTTTGTTTGTTTGTTTATGACATTTCTTTTTTCCTTTTTGAGTGGGCAAATCTGATTTCAAAATATACTCTCGTTCAGATTTCAGAAAAATTCTCTTTTTTCAGATTTTTAAAGTGAGTGAGTGCGATTTCGCATGGTAGCTTGTTCCTTCCCTAAATTTACTATGTCACGGTTGTTCACAATGGTGGGGTGGCATGTATCCTCGGGCTAACCAACTTTCACAATCAATCTCCCGTGAGCGACATTTCTTTTCTTCTTTCTTAAGTGGGCGGAGGGGAGACCAGTCACGGTGAAGAGAACATATTCTTGGAGTGTGCCAACGCTCCCATACCGTCACCAGAAAATGATGAACCTTCGGCCTCATTCACTTCATGCAAACCGACATTTGAGTTGGTTTTCAACTTGAAGGTCGGTATGTCCGTCTTACTAATAAAGCATGTAATTTCAGACAAAACCAACACGACAAATTGCATGTGTAATTTTCTGGTACGGTGCATCCTTAATATTGATTCAGTATATATGTTCCCGAAATCCAAGGTATTTGACTCGACAGATGTCCTAGTTTTGAAAGTTTGATTTCAACAAAATACTCTCGTTCGGAGTTCAGGAAAATTCTCTTTTTCCAGAGTTTTAAGGTGGGTACGGGTGTATGATTCCGTATGGCGACTGCCAGGTGTGCATGCAGCCGCGACCTGAATTTGACAATGCATTGAGGGGGTTCTGATAGGGGGTCACGCACGGTCACGATCATGGACCAAAAAGAGGCCAAAGTTGTTAACTTTTCTCCTTTTTCTTTTGCCAAATTTCGAATTAAACTTGTACGAGTTTTAGCTTCAAAGGATCAAAGAACTGATCAATGGGTATTAAAACGAAGAAACTAGGGCAACCCTCCCCACATCCTTGGGATACCAACTATCAGTTTGCAATTAAAACTCTCAGGCTACTCGATGAACTTCAGTTGATATTTTCTTTTTTTCTTTTTTTGGGAGGCAAATACCCAACTTAATCACTGGACTACGCAACTGGTGAGTTCCTTTCCTTTCCTTTGGATTTTTTTCTTTTATGGTTTTGTCGCCACACACCTAGAACGCAAACAGGTGGAGGCAAGAAGCCTGGAAGCGCCCCGCTCGAAGGCACTCCCGCAATGGACCATGGACTTAATGACAAATGCATACACATGTATTCAAATAAAAGAGAAACGGAACAAAACACTCTTCAAGAAACACGGAACATGGATGAAGGACACACACCGTGAAACGAGAATCAGTTTTTACAGGTTATTGTATTTTTGATTGTTGCTGTATATATTTCATTGTTTATTTGATGAATTCAAGTTTTTATGATTGATTCATTATTTTATGTTTCTCATGTATTTGGTACATTGAAGTTTTTGTGGTTTATTTGATGTATTGAAATTATAATTAATTGGTGTATTTATTTATGTTAATTGCATTGTTTGGATATTATTTATCATGATTCTTGTTTTACAGTTATCGTTTTTGCCAGTGTTTATTTGCCGCTGGCATTGTTTTATATTGTATTTATGTGCATACACATGAGTATACGTATATTTATATCAAAAAAAATGTTTTACGAGTATTGTTATGTGTGGAGAGGGGAGTGGCAGATTAGTTTGGTTTCAGTGATTTTGTCCATTTATTTTCAAATCATAGGACCTAGATCCTATACAGTTTCCCAGAATGGGGTCGACACCCACATGTCAACTCAGTTACGGAAAAATTATTCGAAACCTCCTCGGTTTGATGTTTTACAACGCACGCAGGCATCTACTAGGACCCCCCTTCATGCGATTTTAAAGTTCAAAATGATGACAAAATTGTGTTTCTACGAGGCAAAAGAGAATGTACCTCCCGCAATGAAACAGTAAAAAAATCGAGGTAGTGCAAGTAACCTAGTACAATCTCACTTTGGATCTCCGCAATTGAAAGAGCTCGAGAGCGGAATAGCACCTCTAGTACCACGAGGCTTCTACCCCACGTGCTGGGGTCTGAACCAACCACCCCCCTTTCAATTTGTGTAGATTGAACAGTCTTGATGTAATCTCATGTATTCAAGTTGAACTTTTTCTTCACATACGTCATGTACTTGATACATTATGATTTGATTTATTTAGCTGTATTTTTTCACACTTGACTGTGTTTTGCATTGTTTTATTTCACATAAGTCTATGTGTATATCAATAGGGATACATTTGTATATTCAAGGTGATGATTCTGAATGTGAATCACACAAAACATGCAGCGCACGAAGCACACATAGAAAGAGAGAAAGAGAAGAAAGCATACACACACTACACAGACTCATAGAAACACTGAGACAAATAGACAAGGAATGTGCGAGGGGGAGACCAAGGCTATTATTGGTAAAGCGTCAAGGTTGGGGATTCACCCTCGGGACATGGATGTCGAAGACTCAACCTAATCACGGTCAGTGTGTTGCTTTGTTGTATTAAACAGATATTGGGGAATTGTTATGTACGGTCCTGGGGCTTCATCGTGAGCGAGCCAAGGGAGACGCACCCACGATCTGAGATCGCTGACGTCCAAACCTCTCCCTGTCCCCCCTTAGATATCTTGGGGTGTCTGGATCCTCACCCTTCGCCTTAACTACGTCGCTGGCTACACTGATCCCCTCCTCTTCCTCTTCGAATGGACCTACAACTACTACGTTGACAACCAGGGGCTTGTGCCCTTGCGGCTCCGTCGTCTGGGCAAGTCCAAAGTTTGTTCAGCCTCATAGGTGAGGGTACTGAGTTATGGCAGGATTTCTTGAAATACAAGGTCACAATTGTCATGAAATCCTCCAATAATATCACAATTCCACTTAACAGACATAATACATTGACTTTTCCACGAAACATAACTGATTCTGGAGAGGTAACATCAGGTCTGACCCGTCATCTTCCACCCGGACCGTCACCGTTCTGGTTGGTGGTGCCAAGACGCACTTGGGTGGCACTGGTATGCGCCACTCAACGGCGCGTG
>Ga0105055_10012548_pt1 | contig 10292 bp, 6 predicted proteins | sample BON03_FD_78090 | JGI IMG/M metagenome (GOLD analysis project Ga0105055, IMG submission 78090) | Freshwater microbial communities from Lake Bonney liftoff mats and glacier meltwater in Antarctica - BON-03 | ecosystem: Environmental > Aquatic > Freshwater > Ice > Glacier meltwater | place: Lake... | reverse complement strand
GCGAAACTCGCTGTACAGGTTACGCATAGGTCTGCACTCCCAATGTTTGCCAAATCTCAGGTAGTCCCGCCTGCACATTGGTACTGCGCACCAGGCCTCGGCGGTGAAGGCTGCCATCCCGATACTCCACGATGGCACCGGGCTTAATGACTCCGGTCTCCGGCAGCACTGGCAGACGCAGACTGACCTCAATCTGGCGTCCGGTGTCAGAGAGAATCGCAATGCCACGCTGGCGGGCCGCCACCGCATCGGTCATCAAGGCATCCACCACCATCGGGGCCAGCGCATTACCTGCTGTGCCTGCGCGGGTCACCTGCCCAAGCACGCCCACCTCCTGACCCGACACAAACACCCGGTTGTAAGCTGGCTTTTCCAGCCAGCGCAGGGATTCGCGCGAGGTGGCGTCCACTGGCAGTTGAAAGTCTGGCGTCATCGTGTGCCAGTCCCACGGCGCTTTGGGGTAACGCGGCAGCACCTTGATCGTCTGCGTAGATGGATGGGGTTGCACATAGCCACCAGCAGCGGCAGCTATTTTGTTGATCGCGCCGATGTAGGTGCCTTGGTGGCTGAACACCCCCGCAGGAATCAACCAGTCCACCAGTCCCCACTGCACGTCCCAGCCCAAAGACACCCCGTTTACGGTGAGCACATCAAGCATGATTTGCTGGGCGGTACGCGCCTGGGTGTTGGTCAAATTGAGCGTCGGCGCATAGGGTGCGTCCAGCAATGCCGTCTTCCCCCTGCCTGCAATCCGTAAATCGTTGCTCCCAAACTCCCGACTGCGCTCAATACTCTCGACCAAGGCCCGGTAGGCAACCCCATTGATCAGGGCCTCGACCTCGACCGGTGCGCCGTTGGACGCTCCCTCTAGGTCCGGCAATGCCCTGCCGGGAAGCGTGGCGCTAAAGCTCCAGGCCCACGAGTCGGCATCCAATCCGAGAGTCATGCTGAAGGTGGGCAGCACAATATTGCCGTCTACTCGGCGCAGAGTGGCGTTGTTGATGATCATGTAAATCCTCCGTATAGGTACCACCACCTTCTGGCCGGTTGGCACAGATCCAGGGTGTCGTTCGCAAATAAAAATGAGTCCTGTGGAACTTGACCAGGCGGCATCAAATAGAAGCCTGGTGTCGGGCAGGTAGCACAGGTCTGGTGCTGGTGGTATCAAAGGAGGGTTCGCTGCAGCGCGCCCGACCCTGGGGCGCATCCCCTCCTGAAACGCCACCTGCCAACCGCGATCTCGCGCCACAGCACGGCCCGCACTGTTGATCGTTCCCAATCGGTGGAGAAACGGTTGCTCCCAGCGCCCGACCAGAGTGGCTTGGTGACTGACCCCGGTACTGACAAAGTCACGGACTCGTGCCGCACCGAATCTGACTGCAACCTGATAGGCAGACTTCAGGTTTGGGCGCACCGCGTGGTCCGCACTCTGAAACGCCATCGAGTTCGCGCCAGGGTGTTGGCTCAATGCATCGTCGAACCAGGACGCCGTGCGGGTGTCGGTCTTTACCGCAGAGAACTGCGCAGCCGATGTTTTCAACAGACGCCGATCCCCTGCAGTCCACTTGTCCTGCGTGCCCAATGGCGATCGAACAGCTACTCGGTGGGGCCCATCAACGCCGAATTCGCCAATCGACGCTTTTTCCCACGCGGCTGTTACACGCGCGACCATGGGGCGCTGGGTTTTGGACTGGTACAGCGCCGTGGACTGCATGGTCATTTCCGGGAACGTAACCGAGGCGGTGCAGGGAACGATGGATCTGGCGCGGCCAACAAAGCTCAGCTCCGCAAAGCTGCCCGCAAATTCGAATGTCCGTGCAGGCGCTGGCCCCGACAGATCACCAAACAGCAGCGTCCAGGGTGGCCCAGCCGCAGGTGTGCGCTCAAAGAACAGGTCCACAGCAGCCACGACTTATCCCCCCAAGATGCCGCTGACCATGCGGGTTTCACCCCCTTCAAAGAGCACCGTGTTCTGAATCTTGATTTCACCAGCACCGGTCAGGTCGGACACGTCACAATCAAAAGCCGTTTCACCATTCCCATTCACTACCCGGGACCACACCGCCACACCACTGTTGGCATTGAGCACTGGCTCTCCCGGCGCGAGGGTCAGAACCCCATCCACTACGGAGCCACTGGGCTTGCACAAAGGCAGTTCAGCCAAGAACCCACTAGCTGGAGCGGCAGTCACCAGTGGCCGCACGCCCGGATAGATACGCACCCGGGCCACACCAGCACCGGTATCCAGAAACGCCACCACGGCACTCAGGCGGGCGTTTTTGAGGTCAAAGGACACCGACAGGGTCATGCCACGAACTCCGCAGAAATGTTATCCGCCAACACGGCCCGGTAGTTGTTGTCAAAGTCGTAGGTCACGACCGTGTATTTGTGGTCCATGCTGATGTACAGAAACTCGTATGCACCCGTGACGGGATCGCTAAACACCTCACGCACCAGCAAGCCGGTTTTCTCATCAAAGAGGCGTACGCGCCGTTGCACCGGGGTGTTGGGCGAGCCCTTGATACCCACCGTCCCCACAATTCGCCCGTTGCCGCCCTGGTAGGCGTTGCGGTAGGCCATCTGCTGTCCTAGATAATGGCCAGTGGCACTGCCGGGTCCCTGCGCCTGCGGGATACTGGAGTCCAGCCGTCCAACGCCAGTCAAATACCGTGCTCCTGGTACGCTGGATGCAGAAGCCTCTGGCACCGCCAGTGAAACCCGCTGCTCGCTGGGCAGCAGGCCCCGATAGGAGATTTCACCGAGGTACAGCTTGGCCCTGAGTTGGGCATCCATCGCATTGATCTCTGCGAGCGTGGCCGTACCTGCAAATATTCCGATACCACCCACCGAACAGTTGGGCCCCCAAGTCGAGGGCCAGGTGGAGCCCATGGTGCTTGGCAAGATCGCCGCAAAATTGGCAGCCTGCACGCTGCCAAGCCACGCACCTTTGTAGAAGAACTGGAACTGCGTGGGCGTAAACACAATGCCAAACAGGGTCGGGCTTGCCACTGGAGTTGGCAACAGAGCCTGACCCGCATAGCCAGCATTGCGCATCAAACCAAAGGGTGTCCCGGCCGCATCGCCGATATCGAGCAGGCAGCCATGTACTCCGTTGGCTGCGTAATTGGAAAACAGCATGATCGTGGCGCGAACGTCCGTCACCAGCGCAAACAGCACCCCTGTGGGGGGAATCGTCACCGAGGGATGGCTAAAACCTGTGTTTCCACCTGGGCACTTGAGGTACTGGCTAACCTGCATCCCATTGCCAACAGCGGTGCGCGCAGCGCCACTGAAATTGGCATGCCGCCCATTGCCGGACAAGTCAGTTGCATAGCCGTTGCCCTCAGTGTCAATGGCGTCCCATGCAGCCAGCGCACTCAACGTCGAAATCGAGTTCCACCAAGCCATGGCTCACCACCACGGGCCGGTAATATCAAAGGCATAGCGGGCTATCTGGCCACTGGAGTCCACACCGCTGCACACCATCAGAAACTTGCGCCCGGCGTACCCGACCACGCCACTGACAACTGCCAGGTCATTGAGTGGCTGATCGTTATGCACCCAAAAGATGCCGGGCATCTTGCCGCGCAGATGGCCAGGCGACTCATGGCGCAAATACACCGGATGCAGAATCAAACCGTAGTCCGGTCCATTGGGCCAAGGTACTCCCGTTTGGTAGCCGCTGATTTGGGACGAGTTGTTGGTGTTGAGCGCAAGAAAACCAGCGCGAATGTAGCCTCCCACTTGCAGGTGGTCACGCATGAGCACCTTGCCGGTGAAGTTCAACGACCGGTTGCAGTAGTTGTTTGCATCGGGGAAGTAGCCTCCCGGGTATGAGTTTGCTGGGGTGTAGGCTTCTGTGGCCATCAGCAGCGTGTTGTACGCATCACCCTGGCGAAAGCTCTCGAAGTCGGTGAAGCAATAACCCCCGCGCGAACGGTAGGCCGCCCCCGACTCGTTAAACAGGTAGAAACCACGGTCATCGCCCACCAGCACCCAGTCCCGGTTGAACTCTTCAGGTGGGTAGCTGTCCGCATTGGAGTCGGTTCGTCTGGCGTAGTACCACTTGTACCAACCGTCGTATGCGGTGCCGCCTGAGCCCGATCCGACCGTGTTTTGCAGCGGCCGAACGGGATCAAATGGCGCCTGTGCGCCCACGACGGTGTCGACATCTGACATGTTCTCGGCCATCAGCACCTTGGCCTTCTTGGCGTAGCTGGCCGTCCAAGCCGGATCCAGCGCGTTGTCCACGCGCAGGTGGGGTCGGTTGCTCAGAATGCTTTTGCTGCGATAGACCCGTTTGTTGGTGGCGCTGAAGGGTTTCTCGAAGTTCAACGGGGCCACCTTGGCACTCAGTGTCCCTGTGGCGGGAGTCACCGGGGTTCCCGTCACGGCAAACGTGAACTCCAAGGCGGTAACGCTGGCAATTCGGAACTCGCCGTTGTATTCAGACTGGTTGGCACCGGCAATCAAGACCACTTGGTCGACCTGGTACAGGTGGCCCACATTGATACGGGCGGTGGCCACCCCGCCTGCAAACGTCAAGGTGTCAATCGCCTTGAGATTGAAGCCATCAACCAAACAGGCATCGAGCAGCGCCGTCATGGCACCTATGGTGTTGGTCAATTGCGGCGCGCCCTGCATGCCCGATGTGAAGTATTTGACTGGAAGTGTCGCCATGGTTTTTCCTCTTTAATCAGTAGATGTGACCGCCGGGCCGAAAGTGCTGGATTTCAGCCGGTTTGAGAATGTTGCTGTTTTCTTCCCCGTCTTCTTCCAAACATCGTTTTTATCGCGTCTTCTTCCTGCTTGATTGCGACACTTTTGCGCAACCCTCCTAGAGTCAAATGACCCCGTCAGAGAGGCCGTTCGGTCGTCGATCTCGCTATGTCAGATTCACCCTGGAAATCCCGTTTTCCCGCATTTTCAAACCGGCCAAATTTCTACACGTTCGCGCTGGCGGCCACAGTAGAGGACAGAGCTGCGCTGCGCTACGGTCTGTCTGTGCAAAGTCTCAGGGTCGGTCCACGTCGCCACGGACGAGGATGGTGAATTTGTCGTTGATGACGCTCTCAGGGCCCTGCTGAATCGTGCGAACAATCCACACTGGAAACAACGCGCCCACGGTGTTGAAGCGAAGCACGTTGCCCACCGCCCAACCGCTGCCCCAACCAATGCCTCTGATCGTGAAATACGGACTGCCTGTAGCTGGGTTCAGTGGCGATGTGTCGGTCGCAATCGTGCCGCTGGAAATGGTGCCCACGTGCTCACCGATGACATCAAAAGTTGTGGTGTTGGTGAAGCGCAGCGCCCACTTTTCTGTGACGGCCCCTTTGTTGGTCACGGCTAAGGGAGCGAGGATGTCGTTGTAAGTGCCTGGAGCGACGGAACCCACCACCGTATCGGCGTAGGTGACGGCATCCCAGGTGGCCTGATCGAACAGGACAGAGACCCGGGCCTTCAAGTCCTGCCCGACCAGAGCGCTGGAGATGAAACTGCCCGGGAACGGATAGGCGTGGGTGACTTGCCGGGTGAACGCCAACTGTCCGTTGATCTGCACATCGGAGACCTGCACCATGTCCTCAATGCGGTGCTCAACGGTCACCGGCTGGACGTAACCACTGACGGACGTGAACGTCACCTTACCTGCTTCCAGATCAGCGCTGTAGCCAGTATTAATGACCTGTCCATCTGCGCCGATGACACGCACCCGGCTCAGGCGCACGCGTGCGCAGTTGACGACCTGACCGTTTGACACCGTGGCCGTGACGCTGGCCGTGTGGCCCAGCACGGCAAACCCACCGGGGCGAAAGATGGACACCTTGCCGTCTTGGGGCAGCCGCACAGGGTCCAGTCCCAGAATGTCCGCATCCAGCGGCAGGTAAGTGAAGCCCACCGCGTTGAAGCGAATGGTGTTGGCAAAAACTGGTGCGGGTTTGAATACCTTGCCGTCGGTGCCCACATTCGCGGCCGAGTACCAAACTTGTGTTTCGTTGCCTGCTGCCGTAACCATGGATCCAAAGCGCAGGCGAACCACGCCTGTGTCGTAATCCACGTGGCCTGAGACATCCGTCCCAACGAAGTCACCCGCCGTGTTGGCCGAAACATTAATAAGGCCACCAGCCAGACGTGTTGCCAGGACTTGCACAGACCCGGTGCGCAGCGGTGCCACTGGTGCCCGGAAGGTGACCTCGTCGACCGGGCGACCATCCATTGATGTAAGTAGCGATTTGACCGACACCAAGGAAGACGCCGCCGTTGCCCACGCATCCAGTGTCACTTCACCAGACTGGTAGTTCAGCGTGCCCGCCTTGGTGGCATTGCCGGTGGCCACGTCCAGGCTGTAGTACAGGTTCCCCGCGCGGTCAAAGTATGTGCGCCCGCCCAGCGTGAAGTTCACACTGCCCGGCACAATGTTCTCGGAATACTGGTTGGTCAGGTCGAACTTGAGGGCACTGGTGGTGATGGGTGCGCTGATGGCCGAGTCCGCATCCATGGTGCGGTATTTCACACTCGCACGCGACGACTCGTCGTTGGGCATGTTGGCCCCGACGGGGTAGTATTCCCAGCCTTGGAACAGCCACCGTCGCATTGCAATACCCTGGGCGTTGTTACCAAGCGGAACCCAGGCATAGAGCGCCCGGGGCATCCCCACGGTGGTCTCCGTTTTGAGGCTGAGGATTCCGGTGACGTAGTCCACTGTGCCGTAATCTGCGCCCAAGGTATCTTTCAAACGCCCCAGTCCGTTGTCGCGCACCGTCTTGTACGGGTCGCGAGGCGGAAACATGGTCATCGTGACCGGGTCATAGGGGTTGTAGAGCAGGTTCCAGGTCACTTCCACCGTGTTGGGGCGAAGATTAGCCTTGGACAGCGTCAGCGGCACATTCCCGTTGATGTCCCGCAAAGGTGCCGGAAACTCCTGCACATCCGGCGGGCCATACGCATAGTCCACCGTGTAGACCTGGCCACCGGCTGGAAGCAAGGTGGGCTCAAGATTGATGAGCCCCGTCTGGTACCGCAAAGTGCCTGTCGCGCTGCCGGTAATGTTGCCCTTGCCATCGTCCGTGGCGGTACGCGCCGTGCCATCGTTCCACCTAATGACGACCGTACCGGGCGTGATGCCCGTCTGGGCCAATTGCAGCGGGATTTTGAGGGGTGGCAGTGTGCTTGAGGCGCGGTTGATGTAGTTGACCCGGGATCCCCAGTTCAAGATGATTTCACCGCCCACATCCGGCAAAGCACCCAGCGTCACGGCCACCGTGCCAGTGATATAGCTCACCGTGCCCGCGCCATAGGCCACATCAGAGCCCACCAGCTTGCCACCGCCGTTGTCGCGCAAGTCGTACCATTTGCCGTTGGATCGGTAGCTCACCCGGGTGGTGCCCGGTGCTGGTGGTGGACTGATAGTCTGGATGTAGTTGTAGGCCCGGGTCTCCTGAAACACAAAAATGCCTGCGGAGTCGGCCAGTTGCAGCGGAGCACCAGCGGCCTTGTAGGTGATGGTCTTGCTGCCACCGATGGACGGGGACGAAGGTGCCAGCGTGGCCGTACCGCGCGCGTAGTCCACGGTGCCAATGACAGTCGTTCCCTGCAAAAGATCGCCAGACGAATCGGTGAGAGCACCACCGGAGTAGGCAATGTTGAGCGTTCCCGGAAAGACCGGATTGCCAAAGTACAGCGCCACGTTGGGGTTGAAGCCGATGGACGTGGTGATGGAGACAAAGCCGTTCGAGGAATCGACCACCGTGTCGTACTCACCGGCTGCGTTAGCATCAATGACGGGGATTTCAGTCTGCGCACTGGGCACCAATTGCGTAAAGATTGATTTGGCCTTGGCACTCAAGCTGCCCATGCTCACCGGCTCAGTCAGTGGCACCACACCGAAATACTGGGCAGCATCGGCCACCGTCGTGTCACGTACCAGCGCGGAGGGGGCCGTCTTGCGAAAGAACTCGTTGGGGGGTGACCCGATGAAGTCAAAACGCAGCGCATCACTCAGGTCGGCCGTGACAACGAGCGCCTTGTATTCCTGTCCGTTTTCCTTGATGAAGGTACGCAGCACTGAGGCCGTGCGGGTGACACGAACGTACTGCAGCTTCTCCGTGCTGATGCCTTCGTTTTGCACAATCAATATCGTGTGACCAATGGCTGGGGCGGTGCTGTTGGGCATTTGAAACAACTGAATCGAACGCTGACCAATTATGTGGTTCTCAAACAGGAAACCAGCCCATGCGGGTCCGGGTGCCAAGTAAGCCTCGACGCGCTTTTTGGCTGAATCTCGCCGGTCAAACACTTCCTTGGTACTGAATAACGTCACGCTCACATTGGGGTCACTCGGCGGATCGGCCACGATCACGTTGGAGCCCAGGTAAGTGTCGGTGTCGGGGGTCTGCACACTCACATGCACTTTGCGCAGATTGACGCGGCCTCCTGCCCGGTCTAACTCCGAGATGTCGGGGAAGATGGCGTTGCTGGTGGCGTCCTGAATGACGTTGGCAGTGGGCGCGCCGCCCCCTTCAGCCACGTCGAGCATGACTTGAGATGCGACCAACTTGATGTCGCCGGTAAGAATTGGCATTCAGAGACTCCGGAAGGACGAGGCAATAGGTTCAGATTTGCATCAGGCGCAGGGTGATGCGATAAAAGTCAGACTCCGACCGTGCCGGGAATCCCTTGACGGGTTCTGCTTCCACGGCGGTCTCCGAGTGACGAAAGGCAACTGTGAACACGCGTGCGTCAAGCAGCGTCAACTCAAAACTGCCTGTGGTAGCTGCCAGTGGCAATGCAGCCCACGCGTGCAAGGCGTTCACCACCTGGCGCGTGACCCATGCCATGTCTGCAGCGCCCGTCAGGGTCACAGGTCTGCCAGCCTGGCGCACAGCCGACTGCACCAAGAGCGCACCATTGAGCAAGTAAGACAGGGTGGACACCGCAGGACTCCAGGCGTGTTCGTCAATCCACAGAAGATCGTCAGGCAGGGCTAACGTGGCCCCATCGGTGAGGTTTTTAAGTTGCATGGCAGAAATTAGTAAAAGTAGGAAAACGAGGTCGACTTCAGGCAGCTCGTCTGCATGCCGATCGTGATCAGGCCGCCCGCATCAGGCAGCCCGCATTTGGGCGCTTTGCAGGAGTTGCAGCAGCCGCCCCTCATCGCGCTCGTCAATCTGGGCACTGACCTGGCGACCGCTAGCGGCCAATTCCACGCGCACCGTGCGGGTTGGGCCTGGCGGTACATCTAGCACGGGGCGCGCCAGGCTGGGTCCCATTGACGCTGGACCGACCAGGCCGCCTGAAGCAAATCCCTGAACGTGTTGGGCCAAGGCCTGTGCTGGCAGGGTCAGGTTGTTGAGCGACTCAAACAGCCCTGAACCAAACCTGGCGACAGCACCCCGGTTAACGACAAACTCACCCGGAGTCAGCATCGCTGGCACGGTGTCTGACTTCGCTATGCCGCCACCCCGGTAAAACTCGCCCTGGTGCTGCTCCATGTAGTCCATCAGATCGCGCTCTACATCCTTACCCCACATCAGCGGCTGCGCCATGGCTTGTCGCCAGGTCTGTTTGATGGCATCGACCTTTTGGCGTTCATTGGAGGTGAGCGTTTTGCGCGAGACCATAGCCTCCAGTTGAGCCCGGTCCGTATGGGCCTGCTCGCCGTAGCCTTTCAAGGTGTCCCACTCAAAACCGATACTCAGGGACGCGCCATAGTGGGCACGCATCCAGTTGGTGTACTCGCGCATGCTTTTCAGGCCGAGCTCAATCATTTGCTGCGCCTGCGCCGCGTCTTTGTTGCGCTTGATCACATTGGACGGATTGGACGCGTGGTTAACCGGTCCACCAGTGGCGAATTTGGCAACCCCGGCCAAGCTGCCACGCATGCCACCAGCCATACTGTTGGCCAGCTTTGCCAAGACACCCCCGCCGTACTTGCGCACGGCAGCCTTGCGAAGCACAAAGGCACCGGCATCCAGTGTGCGTGGCACCGTGTCCTGATCGCCCGAGCCTGGTACCGCGCCGCCACTCATCCGTGAGAATGCTGCAGAGGCCGCAGAGACTGAGCCACCGTCTGCAAAATGTGCCAGACCACCGGGTACACCACTGCCCACGAGTCCACCCGTAGCTTTGGTTTCCACCTTGGTCACGTAAATAGTGTGCGTGCTCGAGGTGTTTTGACCGTTGAGGCTTTGAATCTGGGACCGTGCTGCGTCCGCATTGGTACTGACGTTGTGTTTGGACTCGGTATTGATCCGGTCCAGCGCACGGATCATGCCTTCGACGTTGGTGATGGAGGC
>Ga0105055_10012543_pt1 | contig 10295 bp, 8 predicted proteins | sample BON03_FD_78090 | JGI IMG/M metagenome (GOLD analysis project Ga0105055, IMG submission 78090) | Freshwater microbial communities from Lake Bonney liftoff mats and glacier meltwater in Antarctica - BON-03 | ecosystem: Environmental > Aquatic > Freshwater > Ice > Glacier meltwater | place: Lake... | reverse complement strand
TCTTTCTCTCTCCTCTCTCTCTCTCTTCTCGCTCTCTCTCCTCTCTCTCTCTGTATATTACGCCCTCTATCTCGCCCTCTGCCCCCTTCCACCCCTTCCCTTTCCCACATCTTGCTCGCTAGCTGGCGCTCTCTCTCTACATGCGTGCGTGCTAGTACACACGATTCTTATGCTTGCGATGAAGGTCATTACTTGTGTATATTGGGGTCCTATTGGGTACGATGGTGTGGGGGGAAAACTGTCCTTGTATTTTCCAGGTAGGTGAAAGTATTTGGGTGTATGGTGGAAGTAGCGGTGGGAAAAGGTCGAATGTTCTTTGGCGTATCACTCATGAATGTCCCGAGGAAGAGGGGGGTGCTCTCTTGCCGGGCGAGACAACACGTGAAAATGGGTCGGGGTCGGATGTTCGAAGAGGTCAATTTAAAGTGGAAGAGGTCAACAAGGATGTCATTGGCGACTCGCAGGGGGGTGGGAGAACATCCATTAATCTGGGGGAACGCGAACACGGGCCAGGCGATTTGATGTGGCATGCTGCAGCTGCTGTGTTTGATCGCTTTCTTATTGTTTATGGAGGCAGACGCGCACCCCCGCATTCGCTTGCTTGTGCACAATCGTCTGCTCGTCAATCTGCTGGCAACAACAGCAGTAGCGCAAGCGCTCATCACCAAACGAAACATGTCAAAGTTGTCAGTGGAGTGGACAAAGAAGACGAGGAAGCAGGAGGAGCAGAAGGAGGAGGAAAAGGAGGAGGAGAAGGAGGAGGAGGAGAAGAAAGAGGAGGAAAAAGCAGAAGTATGAAAGAGGATGTGTATGTATTCGATACGCTCAAACAACGTTGGATCACCTTCGAAATGTCCGCGCACGGTAAGTCGTTGTTAAATTTCAGATCTCATTGTGACTGTCGCTGTGTCAAATTTCAGAATACCCTTGTATGCCTGCCGGTGTGTGATTGCGAATGGGTCCAAGTGAGTTTAGGTGTGTCCATGTCCCGAGGTGGTGAAAATAATTCTGTAGATAGCAGCGTTTCAAAAATTCGAATACGACAGACAGCTTGAGTATATGGGGTGGCTACGATTAGTAGGCTCCTTCAAATTATAGGTCTCTTTTGCAGAATATCGTCTCTTTTATAGGTCTCTTTTGCAAAAGAGACCTATAATTTTAAGGAGCCTACTAGTCGCAGCCATCCCATAGAATTCTGAACCCAAAACAAATGCAGGCTCTACCTCTCGCCCCCCCACGTCTCGATTTCGGCACACATTGACGCCAATTGGCCTGCCAGTCTCCTCCTCCGTTTCTTCCTCCTCTGCAGTGCTTTCTTCACCTGTTGATTCTCAAAAATCGCAAGTGTTGCTGGTTCTCGGAGGACTGCCATTGCAATCTGACGATGCGCACAAGGAGAGCAACACAGTTTCTCCATGGTCGCTTGTTTGCACATGGCAGCCCTCGACTCAAGAGAGGGGGGAGGGAGATGAGGCCCAGGGATCCCTGGGCCGTGGACAGGGCCGCGAATCGCAAGAGAATGGGGAGAATGGTAATTTGAAAATAGAATGGCGCAAACTTGATATAGAGTCTGCTTCTGCTTCGTGGTCTGGCGTCTTGGGCGGCAGGCAAGGTGAGGCAGGAATCCCTGGAGAGGAAGGCCGGGATCAGGTGGGATGGATTGGCCATACGGCGTGTGAGGATTATGAGGGACAAGTGTTGGTGTTTGGGGGTACTGCGTGCACTTGGCAGGGTTTGGTATCAGGCGATGCGCGCGATGGTTGCCCGTCGGCAGAGTTGTCAGCGTCGCCAACGTTGCTGCGGTTGCGACTCAGGCAAGCATCACACGGGTGTGATGTTGCAGACCCCGCGCAGGGTTTGATGTTGCAGGTTGAGGAAATGTTGCCGGTGTGTAGTCAAGGCGGGGAGGGGGAAGGTCCACGTACGCGTTTTGCTCATGCTTCGTGTGTTGTCAAGGGCAGCAGGGGAGAGGGGGTTTTGGTAGTGCAGGGTGGTTGTGTGTTTGAAATGGGTGTGGGCAACGTGTGTGAAAAGTTTTATCTCATGGATCTTGAAACGCATCTGTGGAGAAGCCTTTTGCTGTCGCGAGCGGCCGATGGGAATGACCGTCAATCCTTGGCGGTTGAGGGTAGAGGTCGAAGACGAGAGGCAATGGCGGATCTAGCTATGGTGAGTGTGCGTTTCTTGCGACGGGATCTTGTGTACGTGTGCGATTGTGTGTGTCTGTCTATCTGTCAGTTGGTCCATCTGTCAGTCAATGTGTTTTTTTGTTGAAACGGTGTTGACTGTGCGTGTGCGTGTACGTGTGCGGTGGGAGTTTGTTTGTGAGTAGCTTGTGTGTTTGTGTGCACACGTGTGCTTTTACACAGTAAGTGCGTGTGTGCGGTGCTGAATCTAAGTTTGTGCCATTACGTGGTGTGGTTGCAGATCAAGCACGTATTTGTCCCGTGGCCTGCACGAGGTGGCCAAGAGCAGGTGCTTTCTGCAACTGTGACAATGGATGAGCATGACGGGAAGGGTAAGCCAGAAGGGGGGGGGGGGGAGACACACGCGCAGACGATATTGAGTATAGGTGGAGAGCTTGGTTGCTTTTCGTTTGGAGCTGTTCGAACACCTCTTGTCACACGCTTCATAATTGAGAGTTTGTAAAGAAAACACATTTGTTTTCCCTTCCTGTGTTTTGAGACCTCAGCGGCAATTCTCACCATCTTGCTGAAGTACACGCCCAGGAAGGAGTGGGTCCCTGCAAACGCGATCAAAACTGAGCGTCAACATCAAAAGAGATGTGAAAAAGGGCTTCATTGGCAGGGTGGGGGGGCGCCACTGCTAAGAGACCAAGTGGCGGCAGAGGCGCGAATGCATCCCAGATGGATGACAGACGCTGGTCTCGCCAGCATCGCGTCTAAACTTCACGTGCGCGGCCTCCTTTCTTTGCCACCGTTCGCGGCAAGCAGGCTCACGAACAAGACATGTTTACGACACACACCACCTAAATACGACGTTCACTTTTTTGCGCCTCCCCCTCCGATAGTTGCGTCAATCGTTCCTCGGAGGCTCCGTCGACTTTGCGCCACACGCCCTCTCTCCACACGTTTTCAAGCGTTTCACTTGACTCAAAGATTATCCCCAAACCCTCGAAAAACGTCGTCTGATACGGCCTGAGACTACCAAAATCCGTCATGATGATGATGATGATGCTGAGCAGCAACACGAAGGCCGCGCTGATCCAAAAAGGGGCACGATTCCAGTGCGACGGCCTCCCGTGCATCATCGGATCGTGATTCAACAGCATCCGGTAGTGATGACGAGGAACAATGGGGCCAACAAGAATGGCAGGCGATCGGAAGGATGGGGGCAATCTAAAGAAACGTATTGTGCCCAGCCTGCGGCGTTCGAACTGCTTCAATTGAAAAGGAACCGGGGGGGTACTATCGGTCACTGTCAGTTTTCATACAGTATATCTTGTCCATTTGCCAGTGGAAATTGATTCACTTTTTTCTGCGAGTCCTGAACACCCAGGGAAATGGCCCAAAATTTCTGCAAATTTGAACATGCTGTCGGAGATGCTAGCACACCTCCAAAAAAGTTTGCCGGCGTCGACGCCGGCAAATCTTTTTCGTGGGCCGACATGCACTGTTCTGATCATGTACCTCAGTTCTGGAATTCATGTTCACCACATACTAATGTATGAAAAAGAGACATCCAAAAAAATCACTACTTAGGCCGGAGCTTGATTCATAGAACATTGACATTCTTGCTCTTGTTGACTAATGTATATTAAGTACTCTTCTTCGGAGCATCAATACCCCAAAACGCCGAAGCTCGATAGGATTTCTTGCAAATCCGGAACTTTTTTGTTCAATCTCGAGATGAACAGTACAAATATGAAAACCCAAATTCTACCGTCAGGTTGTTGTTGCGGTGAGTTGCACAAATTTTCCTCAACTTTTAGCACGAAATAGAAAGAAGTTCGCACTTGCTTGTATCTGAATTCCCTCCGTACATGGCCATATAAGTGAGGAAATCCAATACACAAAATCCTCACGAGTCGACGATTAAGTTTACTTACACTATTCATAATACTAAAAGAAGCGAGAATGTCAAAGTTCGGTGTATTCAGAGGGAAAGTTTAGACCTAAACGCGTATCGCAGCGGCGATTTTGGCGGAAGATCTGGACGCAGAGAACTGTTTCCCCACTGAATACAGTGGGTACGCTTGTGCTGCTGCCGCTGCTGTTGCTGCTGTTGCTGCTGTGTGAAGCGAACGATAGTGGTACAGTCTCCCGACGACAAACTTCGTCGAACTGAGATCGAATGACGTGGGAACCACGGCTGGCGAACGCGGGCTCATTCCAGGGAAAGTTTAGACCTCAACGCGGTGGTGTAAAGTGCAATGGCAGAGACTGGAGAGTCGAGAAGATGGCGAATGTCGGCATGGATTTGAAGAGAGGATGCCTCTTCATGTTTACATGGCACACTATTGTAAATTAGAAAGGGGTCTTTATGGACGTGACGTCTGATGCGTGACTGACGTTACCAATCAATTTTGCGTTTCAGCTCCGACCCCACTAGGCCACTTTCATGGGTTAGACCAGCTGCGGCTTCTTGGAATCGGAAATTGAATATTTATCAATTGGAGTCCGGTCAAAATCAATAGCAAAATGGATTTCAGCCCGACCATTGGCAAAAAAACTGGAGTTGAGTTTCAACGATGTCCGTATGAGTCGCAGCTGATTTCGGGTGCCACCGCACGCCAATTGATGTCCAGACGAAGTTCATTTTGAATTTTATTCCAATACTAAAAACTTTTAATTCCACATTTCCTTTGAAATTGCAGTATTTATCATGATTTATCGAACTGGTCTCATATTAGGTAAACTCGAGGTATGGGGTGGCTACGGTCAGTAGGATCGATTAAATTATATGTCTCTTTTGCAGAATATCGTCTCTTTTATAGGGCTCTTTTGCAAAAGAGACCTATAATTTTATCGATCCTACTAGCCAAAGCCACCCCATAGTACTACGAAAGGGTGTATCATGATGTGCCAATGCGCTCACGGAATCAAATTCAGGGCGTGGGGGCGAAGTCAAATCCCAACGCCCACCTACTGAAATTGATGTGGATTTCCGAAACGGAAATAATTTTATGTGTCAATTATTGTCCGTTTGTAATTAAGTATGCTCGTAATAGTTTCCGACAGAGAACCTTGGCACCGCAAGCACCAAAATATGCCCAGCATGCTTGCTAGCGCGCTCAGGAAGAGATACAGGAATCGGGACAGTGCAACTCGTCCAAAACATCAAAAACCCCAGCCAAATTTTGATTGGCTTGTTCGATATTTTTGAAATAAGATGTCATTTTATGAATTTCCGGGAAAAGTTGGACTGTGAGGCCCATGCAAAGAAAAGCTACAATTTGGACCCACCATAACCAGACCAGACACCCTTCCTGCACTCCTTTTTTTACAAGTTTAATACGCCATTGACTCTCCCCAACCTGCACCCCACAACTCTCGACTACCACATACGGTTCGCAACCGACGTATTCAAGATACGTCGGTCTTCATTCTGTCCTTCTCCCTCTCATGGCCTCACAACCTCCCAAAAACCGTGAACTTGAACATGCCTTTAGAAATATGATGAGAAAAATCATTAGCGACCTGTGGAAAGGACAACTCTATAATGTGGCTTTCATACCTGCTGGACAGCGGCTTACTGGGAGAAAGGCCTCATACATCCAAATTGCCAGGGAACATCTACAACGCTTAGAGATCGTTAATCCAGCCCAGTTTCAGTTTTCACGTACCTCCCACAAACAAATCCCACATCTTCGACTCCGAACCCATGCCACCAGCTACATTCCTTCTCACCTCCACCTTAGCAACAGTCACACCTTTTTATGAACCTAAGACCTGAGCGCAAAACCCTAAACCCTGCACCCTGAACCTTAAATCCCAAACCCTAGAATTACTGGCAGGTGAGTCACTATAACAAACCTTGAACCCTAAACCCTAAACCCTAAACCCTAAATCCTAAACCCTAAACCCTAAACCCTGACGCTCTACTGCGAATCATAAGTGAATTCAGGACCCGATGAAGCCCGTATGAAGAGTCGGAACGGTATTGCTCCTCGTGTCTTCCCCTGCAAATCCTTGAAAATGAGACTCACAGCCTCCTTCATGCCTCTACTTCTCCCTACTCGCCCAACCAGCCATCCAAAGCCGCATGCTCAACCTACGACGATTCGATCTATGGGCATGGGCATCTTATACAGACACCCAAAAAGTAGCTATGTTAATCGGATCTATCCCAACCAAACTTGAAAGACAACATGAGAAGGCGAATCTCAAAAATACACTGTTTCTTAGTTAAATAACGAAAGGGGTATTTTCCTGAAAACAATTCTTTGTTCGACTCTCGCAAATATTTCGTGTTTTAGTCAGGAATTTTGTGACGAACTTGGATCAAAAAAAATTTAACAATTTGTTTAAAAAATGACTCTCAAAACTGGCACGGACGGTGGTTCTCCTAAAGGTGGTGTCCGTTCCAGTTTTTGAGAGTCACGGCGCGTGCACGCGCGCGCGCCAAGACCACAGATGGACGTGGGATGTTAAGACACAGTGACCCAACCAAGAATGGGGACAATTGAAATTTTTTTTTTTTGTTTTTGGCGGAAAAATTGGTCGAAACTTTTTTGTCCAATTACTTTCTGCCCAGCAAAACTGTTCGCAACGGCGAATGCAGCGCATTGGAACTAGGAAGAATCTTGTAGAAACTGAACCCAAAACGAAAATGGGCCAATTTGGCGTCCGTTCTTGGAAAAAAAAATCTTGATTTTATTTTTTGTTGTGAAAATGCTCAGATAATTTTTTCCGCAAAAATATTGAAGTGGGCCCATTCAATCTGTTCACAATTGAGAGCCTGGCTTACTCATGATAAAATCGAAACACAACCCATCAAAGAAATGGAGTCTTGTCGAGTTTCTCCTGCGGGGAAAATGAAAAAAAGATGTATGTCAGAATACAAAACTTATGATCCCTCTGTTGCCGTACATTGAGGGGAATGGGGTATTTTTAAGATTCGGGTTCTCCTCACCTTTTCCACATTCACACTACTTATTTACTCAATTCAATCCCACTCTCACCTAGCCCTACCCCCTGTATTCCCCTTTACCTCCCCCCCCGCCACTACCCCCTTCCTTCCTCCCCTGGATGATACTCACCGCCAAGTATGTCAGAGTCCGTTTGAAGAACATGAATGCTCCTCTTTGACATATGTAACGCAGGATGGCATATGGACTGTCTCCTCCCACCCCTCACCACCATCCCAATTGGGACCTGGAAGTGTCCCCTATTTACCCCTCACCACCCCTTACCTTAGACAGCAACACGACACTCACCACCCCTTACCCTAGGCAGCAACACGACACCTTTGCCTTCCCTCCCTCATTCTCGATTTCAACTCCGATTGAAAAAACAATACCCCGCTGTCATTAAACCGCATCCCTGGAATACCCACTACCATTTACCAATAAGAAAACTGTACTCTCGAATTCTCCTACCTGAATTTCAGCTCAACACCCATATGCACGCCTATGATATGGGGTCAGAGTTTAAAAATCAAGTCTAGTACGGGGTTCGCCATGGGTTGAGTTGGGCCCTTGATCCAAACGGCTTCCTGAGAACTTTTGTCCTTCTGGTTTTTTTCTTGGATTTTGTTTTTTTAGGGGATGGGTCCTTGCGGACCCGTCCCCGGAAATGAGGACTTCGTTTCCGCCTCTAGTTACTGCTGTGTTAATTGCACTTAAGGGTTTTGAGTCACCAGGCAGTCGTCGAGCGAGAACCCCAACCTGAGGCTGCAGTCTCGTTAAGAAAAATAGTCACGTTCGTGACATGACCTAGTTCTAGAACAGAGTTTCTAGTTTACAAGTCGTTCTATAACGAGACCGCAGCCTCAGGTTGGGGTTCTCGCTCGTCGTATAGGAGTAATAGGTGCGCTGGTTTATTTCCTTCCACCAGAGACCGTCGGGGCGTTCATCAAGTTCCAATATCGTGCCGATCTTTTCGCACAATTCCAATTTTCGTTAACTTTTCTTCGAATCATTTTCAAATTTATGTGGCTATATTTTCAAAGTGTCACGCTCCAGTTTTGTCTGTTTCAGAGTTCCTTTCCTTTTCCCCGAAAATTCAATTCCCAATTTATTTCGACATCGTGTATATATGTATGTTCATACAGGTCAAAAGTGCAAATTTCATGCTTTTCCACATCCTAAGTCTTATTTTTTGACCATTTTCACATATTCTGACCAATGGTTTTGGTTTATCTACCTTTTTCCACAATTACAAATTGTTCTTTTTCGAATTTCAAGTTTGCAAATTGCCATGACAATTTTTGTCCTGTTTTTCACAATTTCAAGTCACGTTTTTCCACTTGATTTTAGCCTTTATGTCCGCTTTTTTCACTAATCATTATTATCGTGTCCATTTTTCCTGGCACCATTTTATTTTGGTCCGCTTTTTTCCTGTCTTTTTGTTCAAGTTTTTATGGCGGTTTTTTTTTCAACTTTTTTGCAATTTTCGAAAGTTTTTTTATCAATTTTTATTTGTATGGTTTTTTATGATTATTTTTTTGTTTTTTAATCTCTCATGTCCTTCCCATGCGAGTCATTGCCACTTTGGTCGACCAATTTGCGCGCATTTCATGTTGAGTTAGGGGTGGCGATAGGTGTGTGCGTAGGGTGTGCATTGGGGGTGTGAATTGGGGGTGTGCATAGGGGTGTTGATGGGGGGGTGTTGATAGGGGGGTGTGCGTTGGGGGTGTGTGCATAAAGAATGCATACCCCAGTACAAATGACTATAAGCCAATGCACACCCCCATACAAATCCTGGTGACTCTGGTCCGATCCAGTGGGCGGGCGGCGACGTCGGGCTAAAGCCCTCCGCCGCCGCCCGCCCCGGACAAACTTTGCTCTCCCTAGCCGGCCCGGTAGCGCACTGAGACATCGAGAAGTAGCAGATTGCCCTGAGGTAGCGGACTCCGTAGATTCCAGAACCTGCCCACAAACGACAGCTAACGTCGACGGTTTACGCTACTCCCCTGATGACCCCCACTACGGATTTGGGCCTGTCCATATGTCTCTCTATGTTTGAGTTACGTGAGACTGGTGACTGGGACCTCGGTCCCCCAGCACGGGCGAGGGCGGAGACTGGTGGAGCTGACCAATGGGTGTTGAAGCGGAGGGAATTCCCAGGGTTTGCCATCGTGATTGAAATAACGCCCGCATCCCTGGGATACCCACTATCAGTCACGGTTTATAACGACCGCATCCCTGGGATACCCACTATCAGTCACGGTTTTCAATAAAACTCTACTCTCAAAACTACGATTTGGGCCTGTCCATACGCCGGCGTGTCTCTATGTTCGAGCATGTCGACTGGTGACTGGCACCTCTTCCCCTTGCATGGGCGAAGGCGGAAACTGGTGGAGCTGACCGAGGGTTGTTATAGCGGAGTGGATTCCCAGGGTTTGCCAGGGTGTAGTAACCCCTGTATCCTTGGGATACGCACCATCAGTTTTCAATAAAAACTTTACTCTCAAAAGCCTAATGATAGGGAAAGGAAACTGTAGGATCATTACGAGACATCCAAAAGAACCACTACTTATCAGGTGACTTTCACAGATTAGACGAGCTGCTATTCTGAATCGGAAATCATGATATCTTTATTAATTGGCTCGGGGTCCAGGCGAAATTGATTCCAAAACTATTGGTGTCTGGGTGAAGTTAATCCCGGGCACCTATTACATTCCAATGAGTACAAATCTGGAAATCACAGTCCACATCAATCACAGTAGGATATCGCAGGGTTAAATCTCTCTTTTCAACATGAACGAAGAGTGTGAACCTTGAAAGAGACCTATTACAATTTATTCCTGATTAATTAAGCTCTGACTCGGATTTCCAGTCCAATCCTTCATGATCTCGAGTCTCAGGCTCAGGCTCGGCAGCCCTGGTGGGGCGGTGGAGAGGCCCTTCCGCCCCACGGTCCAAATCAACAATTTGCCTGATAATTATCCTAATACAAGGGCTAATTTGAACCCCATTTTATGGGACTCCAATATAGTTCCTGGGTGAGGGGGGTTTCAATGTACTTATTGCTCTCAGACGATTGTTCCAGCGATTCAAGAAAAATTCTCTCAGATCAGAGCGCGAAACTGTATTGGTCGGTAAAGGATATCGTGCTATTTTCCAGTCAAGGAACTTCAACTGTAATTCAAAATGGGGCGCGCGGCGGCGA
>Ga0105055_10012538_pt1 | contig 10299 bp, 9 predicted proteins | sample BON03_FD_78090 | JGI IMG/M metagenome (GOLD analysis project Ga0105055, IMG submission 78090) | Freshwater microbial communities from Lake Bonney liftoff mats and glacier meltwater in Antarctica - BON-03 | ecosystem: Environmental > Aquatic > Freshwater > Ice > Glacier meltwater | place: Lake... | reverse complement strand
CAATGCAGCGGCGACACGACCAGGGCGCGGCGCCCGAACGCACCCGGCTTGAGGCGGATCGGTCGCAGGTGCGGCACGCGGGCCGGATCGGCGACGCCAAGGTGGGTCTGGTCGCACCACAGCAACGGTTGTGCCCCCCCGGTCCAGCGTGCCCACCACATCGCCCGGGCGCAGCATTTCCACCGCGACCGCACCACGCGGCGTGTCGATCATCGTGCCCGGCGTGAAACAGGGTATCCCGGCCGCGCGCAGTTGCGCCGGGCCGGACATCCGATTGAACAGCACCCCCTCCAGCAGCACCGTCTCGCCGTTGGGAAAGGTCCGCAGCGTATTTCCGCCCCCGGCATCGCTGGCCACCACGTCCCAGACCCGGACCGGATTGCCGTTGGCGTTCGTCAGGTTGGTAACGTCAAGCTGATCGTTGGAGAACCCCTCGCCATTCCCGTCCTCGATGTCGAAGTCGGCGATCGTGCCGGGGCCAGAGCCGTCGTCGAATGCCAAGGTATCGTTGCCTCTCCCGCCGCTCGGCGTGTCGGAGCCCGCGCCGCCAGCCAGTTCATCGTTGCCCGCCTCGCCGGTAATGCTGTCGTTGCCCGCGCCACCGTCGACGGAACCGTTGCCGTCGTCCGCCGTTTCGCTGTCATCGCCCGCAAGGCCCGAGATACTGTCGCTGGCCGTCGTGCCGGAAATGGTATCGTTGCCGGAACTGCCGGTTATCGTTGCCATATCTGCCTCGGTGTTGACTTTTTGTCAGGATTTGTTCCAGGGGCGGCATTCATCGTCAATCACGGTAAGCAGGAACCGCCAATCGATGGAAAACAGTGACGCCGTCGCCATGTCTGCCGGCACCGCACGCGCGGGAAATTGCGCACGAATTGACTCAACGGATGACATATCCCGCCCAACCGCGTAGTGTTTCCTCCAAGCGGCGCGAAACGGCCGCAAGAATGAGGCGGGTTCAAAGCAGGAAAGGCTTTTCCATGGACATCCATACCCGACGCGCGGTTCTGGCCGGCGCGGCATCCACCCTGGCGTTCGGCGCGGCCTGTTCCAACGGGCTGGGCAGCCGGGGCCCCGAAACCATCGACGCGCGCGTCGCCAGTTCCCTGAGCTATCTCTATTCCAACTATCCTGCCACCCAGGATCTGCGCGACAAGTCGGCGGGCATTCTGGTGATGCCGCTGGTGACGGAGGCGGGCCTCGGGATCGGCGGCAGCTATGGGCGCGGCGCGCTGCAGGTGGCCGGTTCCAGCATCGACTACTATTCGGCCACCCAGGCCAGCCTCGGCTTTCAGATCGGCGCCCAGCAATACGCCCACGTCCTGTTCTTCATGACCAATGACTCGCTTTTCAACTTCCGCAATTCCCCCGGCTGGTCAGCAGGGGCCGATGTGCAATATGCGGCGAACGATCAGGCAGGCAACCTTTCGGCCACTACCACCACCTCGCTGTCGCCGGTGATCGCGGTGATCTTCGGCCAGGCGGGGCTGATCGCGGGGGCCACGGTGAAGGGCACGAAATACAACCGCATCATCCCCTGAGGCGTTTCACCCCCTGGCCCCCGGTCGGGCACGAGATGGCATACCATCGAAAAACAGGGATCGCAAAACCCCCGCCCCAGGGGCGATTTCCGATTCCGCTCGAAGGCTTGTCGCTCTAGTCTTGCGCGAATCCCATCCGGAGCCCCGCGCGATGCCCCTGACCCTGAACCCCAACATGGCTTCAACGACGCCGCCCCCGGTGATGGAGGCGCGGCGCTGGCTGGCCGGTGTCAGCTTCACGCCCGAGCGTCCGTTGATCAACGTCAGCCAGGCCGCCCCCGTGGCCCCGCCGCCCCGGGCGATGCGCGCCGCCATGGCCGACATCATCATGAACCTGCCCGAGGCGCATCTCTACGGCCCGGTTCTGGGCCTGCCCGATCTGCGCGCCGAAGTGGCGGCGCAATGGTGCGCCGCCTATGGCGGAGCCGTGCGCGCCGAACAGGTGGCCATCACCTCGGGCTGCAATCAGGCATTCACGGCGGTGATGAGCACCATCGCCGGGCAAGGCGATGAAGTCATCCTGCCAACCCCATGGTATTTCAACCATAAAATGTGGCTCGACATGAACGGCATTACCGCCGTGCCGCTTGCCACAGGCGCCGGCCTGATCCCCGATGCCGACACCTGCGCCGCCCTGATCACGCCACGCACCCGCGCCATCGTGCTGGTCACGCCCAACAATCCGGGTGGCACGGAATACCCCGCCGAAACGGTTCGCGCCTTCGCCATGCTGGCCCGCGCCCACGGCCTGCCCCTGCTGGTCGATGAAACCTACCGCGATTTCGACAGCCGGGCCGGTGCCCCCCATGACCTGTTCACCGATCCCGACTGGGACGAGGTGCTGATCCAGCTCTACAGCTTTTCCAAGGCCTACCGTCTCACCGGCCACCGGGTCGGCGCGCTCACCGCCAGCCCGGCGCGCCTGGCAGAGGTGGAAAAGTTCCTCGACACCGTCACGATCTGCCCCAACCAGCTGGGCCAGCACGCCGCCCTCTGGGGCATGCGGAACCTGTCGCAGTGGCTGGCGGGTGAGCGAGCCGAGATCCTCGACCGCCGCGCCGCCATCGAGCAGGGCTTTGCCCGCCTGCCCGGCTGGACGCTCCTGGGCTGCGGCGCCTATTTCGCCTATGTCGAACATCCGTTCGCCATACCCTCGGACACCCTGGCCCAGAGGCTGGTTCAGGATTCAGGCGTGCTGTTGCTGCCGGGCACCATGTTCACGCCCGACGGCGACGCCGCAGGCCGGCGCCAGCTGCGCATCGCCTTCGCCAATGTCGACCGGGCGGGCATCGACCGGCTTTTCGACAGGCTCGCACCCCTGCGCTATAACGTCTCGGGAAAAACCTGAATCGCCAATACCCTGCCGCGCTTCGCGCTCTCGGGGCATTTGCGATACCTTGTGTCTCACAGTCTTTCCCGAGACGCTTTGCCGACCACGCCCGGTTTCTTCTTTGCCAAAATACTCCCGCGCGGAGCGCATCCGACAGGTGCCCCGCACGCCCGTTCAGAGATTGCGGAACTGGTGCTCCTGACGCGGGGTCCAGCGCACGGTCACGGCGAACCCGTCTTCGCCCTGCACCTCGGCCTCGACCACCCCCTGCTCGTGAAGCCAGGCCCGCCTGCGCGCCTCATCGAAGCCCAGGGTCAGGTTGCGGATGATCCGCTCGTCATCCAACGCGGCTGTGACGGCGTCGTAAAAGCCCTCCAGCCCCGCCCCCGTCAAAGCCGAAATCGCCAGCACGTTGTCGTCGCGCCCGGCCTAGGTTTCCACGGCGGCGCGGGTTTCGGCTTCCAGCGCGTCGATCTTGTTCCACAACTCCAGCTGCGGGATCGCGGCATCCACCCCCAGCTGTTTCAGGATTGCGCGCACATCCTCGGCCTGTTCTTCGGTGTTGGGGTGGGCAATGTCGCGCACATGGCAGATCAGATCGGCGCTCAGCACCTCCTCGAGGGTGGCGCGGAACGCCGCCACCAGCTGGGTCGGCAGATCCGAGATGAACCCCACCGTGTCGGAAAAGATCACCTTCTTGCCAGAGGCCAGTTCGACGCCGCGCATCGTCGGGTCCAGGGTGGCGAACAACATGTCCTTGGCAAACACGTCAGCGCCAGTCATGTGGTTGAACAACGTCGATTTTCCGGCATTGGTATAGCCCACGAGGGCCACCACCGGAAACGGCACCTTGGCGCGCGCGGCGCGGTGCAGTTCGCGGGTTTTCACCACCTTGCCCAGTTGCTTTTTCAGGCGCACCAACTGGTCGTCGATGGCCCGCCTGTCAGACTCGATCTGGGTTTCGCCGGGGCCGCCGACAAAGCCGAACCCACCGCGCTGCCGCTCAAGGTGGGTCCAGGCCCGCACAAGGCGGGTGCGCTGATAGGAAAGCGCCGCCATTTCCACCTGCAACACGCCTTCGCTGGTACGGGCGCGGTCGGAAAAGATTTCCAGGATCAGCCCCGTGCGATCCAGAAGCTTGACCTTCCATTCCTTCTCAAGGTTGCGCTGCTGCACCGGCGACACCGGACCGTCGATCAGCACCAGCCCCACCTCGGCATCGTGCAGCCGCGCCTTCAGTTCGGCGATCTTGCCCTTGCCGAACAACATGCCGGGATGCAGCTTGGGCAGGCGCACCACCTCGCCGCCCACAAGGTCGAGGTTGGGCAGCGCGGTGGCCAGCGCCATGGCTTCGGCCAGTGCCACTTCGGGCACCCGGCGGGCGCGGTCGGACTTGATTTCAGGATGCAGCACCCAGGCGCGCATCGCCCCGACGCCGGTCACTTCCATGGCTATTCTTCGCCGTCGTAGAGATTGATCGGCGCCGAGGGCATGATCGTCGAGATCGCATGTTTATAGACCAGCTGCGATTGCCCGTCGCGGCGCAGAAGCACGCAGAAGTTGTCAAACCAGGTGATAACCCCCTGCAATTTCACGCCGTTGATCAGGAAAATCGTGACCGGAACCTTGGTCTTGCGCACATGATTCAAAAACGCGTCTTGCAAATTCTGTCTGTCGCCAGCCATTTCCCTGTCCACACCTTTTTTATTGGCCCACCCCATCAAGCGGCGGGCATTCCTCAAACGCGATCAATATGCCGGGCCTTGGGCCGGGAATCCAGCGCTAATAGGGGGTTGGCGCAAATCGGCCCATGGCCGTGTCAGCGGCGCCAGAAATCGGGGTTCAGCAGGGCGATCAGGGCCAGCGTCTCCATCCGGCCCAGCACCATGGCAAAGGCGAAGATCGCGCGCGCCGGGTTGTCCAGATCGCCCATGATGATCGGCTCGCCCGCCGCCAGCGTCACCAGCGGGCCGGTGGTGGACAGGGCCGCAATGGTCAGGACGGTGGCCTTTTCAAAGCCGATCCCGGCCAGACTGAACGCCAGCATCACCAGGGCGATGGACAGGGCGAACAGCATGAAGAACACCCAGGCCGCATAGGCGCCCTGACGCCGGATGCGCCGTGCCACCTTGCCGGCCCCCCCGACCGAGGTGGCATGGACCAGCTTCTCCAACTCGCGCACCCCGTGCTTGTAAAGCGCATAGATGCGCAGCAGCTTGACGCCCCCCGCCGTCGTTGCCACGCCGCCCCCGATCAGCGCCAGCCCCATCAGCACCATCCCCGGCGTGGTCAGCCCCGACCACTTTGTCGCGGTGTCCCACTCGGCACTCTCGAACCCGGTGGTGGTCAGGAACGACAGCGCCGTGAACACCGCGCCCCAGAGTGCGCGCAGCGCCCGTTCGAGGTTCAGGGTGCCTCCTGACAACTCATAGGCGCCGACGAAATGGCGCAGCATCAGAAACAGCGGCAGCGCGGTGATCAGGAACAGCCCCATACGCATTTCCGGATCGCCCAGCAGGCCACGCCAGCCCTGCTTGCCGCTGTCACTGGAAAAGGTCAGGCGCGAGACGGCGAAGAACAGGAACAGAAAGATCAGCATCTCGCCCGCAAGCCCGGCCTGCCCGCCCTGCCCTGTGGTGATGCCGCTGGTCGACAGCGTCGACATGGCGCGGCACACCGCCGCCAGCGGCGTTTCCCCGGCGATCAGCAGCCCGACCCACAGCGCCAGCGTCAGCCCGCCATAGATCGGCGCAAGGCGCATGGTGAAGCGGATCAGCCGCTCCGAGCCATCGGCGACGCGGGTGATCTGGCTGGCCGACGAACTGGTGCCGTCGCCGATGGTGCCGTCCGACAGCACCTCGAAGCCCCCGAGGTTCATCGGCGCGATCAGCGCCACCGCCGTCACCCAGATCAGCAGCCCCCCCAGCCAGCCGACCAGCGCACGCCACAGATGCAGGCTGTCGGGCAGGCGCCGGGGTTCGTAGAGGGTGGCGCCGGTGGTGGTCATCGACGACACCATCTCGAACCAGGCGCTGGAAAACCGGGTGGTGCCCAGGGCCTCGTAAAACGGCACCGCCAGCATGGCCGGGATCAGCGTGAAGGCGGCGATCAGCGTGATCAGATAGCCGCGCGCGCGCCTGCGCACCACCAACCGGTCGGTGGCCAGGGCAATTATCGCCGTGATCACGCAGGACAGCAGGCAGGCATAGAGGAACACCCGCGCCACATGCAGATCGCGGATCGCATAGGCATGGGCGGCCGGCACGACCATCGCGATGCTGCCCAGTCCCATAAGGATGACGATCAGCGGCAGACGGACCAGCAGGCGTTCAATCATCGGGCCATCAGCCCCCCATCAGAAGAAGTCAATGCTGACCTGAAACAGCCGCTCGACCTCGGGCACATCGCCGGACATGGCGAAAAGGACGATGATGTCCCCCTCTTCGATCCTTGTGCCGCCGCTGGGGGTGATCACCTTGTCGCCCTTCTGCACCGCCCCCACCAGCGCGCCTTCGGGAAATTCGATGTCGCGCACCAGCTGCCCGGCGATGGGCGAGGTGGACAGCACCTGCGCCTCGATCACCTCGGCCTCGGCATCGCCGATGGAATAGACGCTGCGCACCCGGCCCTGGCGGATATGGCGCAGGATCGACGACACGGTGGTACTGCGGGGGTTGATGAACGCGTCGATGTCCAGCGGACCCATCAGCGATTGCAGCGTCGGGTCGTTGACCAGACAGATCGCCATCTTGCAGCCCGCCGCCTTGGCCCGCACGGCGGCCAGCACGTTCACCTTGTCGTCGTCCGTCACCGCCAGCACCGCGTCGGCCTTGGAGATGCTGGCCTCGTTCAGCAGCTCCATGTTCAGTCCGTCGCCGTGCAGCACGATGGTGCGCTCCAACAGATCGGCGGCGCGTTCGGCAATCGGGCGCGAGCGTTCGATCACCTTGACGCGCACCCGCTCGGCCTGTTTTTCCAGCGCCGAGGCGACGGCAAGGCCGACGTTGCCGCCGCCGATGATCACGACGCGCTTCTGTTTGACAAAGCTCTTGCCGAAGATTTCCAGCGTGCGGGTCACGTCGTCGCGGTGGCTCAGCACGTAGATCTGGTCGTCCTCGTACAACTGATCGCCCGCATCGGGGGCGAACAGCGCGCCGTTGCGCCGCACCCCGACGACAAGGGCGCGCAGGGTGGAAAACAGGTCGGTCAACTGGCGCAGGGGCGTGTTCAGCACCGGACATTCGGGGTCAAGCGACAGGCCCAGAAGCTGGGTCTGCCCGCCCAGAAAGCTTTGGGTGTCAAAGGCCACGGGGGCGGCAAGGCGGCGCAGCGCTGCCTCGGCCACCTCGCGCTCGGGGGAAATCACCACGTCGATGGGCATGTGATCGCGCCGGTACAGATCGGAATAGATCGCGTTGAGATAGCTCTGCGAGCGCAGGCGCGCGATCTTGCGGGGCACCGAGAACACCGAATGCGCCACCTGGCATGTCACCATGTTCACCTCGTCCGAATGGGTCGCGGCGATCACCATGTCGGCGTCGCGCGCGCCCGCCCGGTCCAGCACATCGGGATAGCTGGCAAAGCCCGCCACCCCCTGAACGTCCAGCGTGTCGGTGGCGCGGCGCACCAGATCGGCGTTGTTGTCGACCACGGTCACGTCGTTGCGTTCGCCCGACAGGTGCTTGGCGATCTGCCACCCCACCTGACCCGCGCCACAGATGATGACCTTCATCCCGTTTCCCTTTCGGCGTCGCGACCGTGCCGTCTGGACAAGGGCCGCATTCGGTGAGACCCTTCGCCCATTGGAATGCAGTCATGGCAACAAGGGCAACAGGACGCAATGCAAAAGCGGCTGACGTTGGGAGTGCTGGCGCTGGTTTCGGCCTGCGCACCCTATACCGGATACTACAAGGCGGGTGAGACAGTGGCGCGGCTGAACGCCGATGTGACCGCCTGCGAGGTGCGTGGCGCGCAGGACGTGCCACCCAACACCCAGATCCGCCGCACCCCTGTGGAACTGATCCCGGCGCGCGAAATCTGCAATCGCGCGGGCGAATGCACGGTGATCCCGGCGCGGATCGAGGGCGGCGAGGTCTATTCCTATGACGCCAACACCGATCTGCGCAGGCGGGTTGTGGGCCAGTGCATGGCGGCCAGAGGCTATGCGCGGGTCAGCGTGCCGCAATGTTCGCCCGAAGTGGCGAAGGTGGCCGTGGCCCGCGCCCCCGCCGTGCTGCCGCCCCTGGGCCCCGACCTCTGCTTTGCCCGGGCCCCCGACCGCAGCCCGGTGTTCGTCACCACGGCGCCGGCGCGTTAGGTCTGGACGGCGTTTCAAGGGGCGGATCGCCCGATCCCGGTTGCCCTTTGCGTGTGATCGGCGGGGAAAACCGGATCCCGGTTTCCGAAACCCCGCTTCATCCCTCGACATCCTCGATATGGGCGATGCGGCTGCCCAGCTTGTTGCTTGTCACCACGTTCAGCGATTTCAGCTTGCGGTGCAGCGCGCTGCGCTCCATCCCGACAAAGCTGGCGGTGCGGCTGATGTTGCCGCCGAAGCGGTTGATCTGGGTCAGCAGGTATTCCCGCTCGAACAATTCGCGCGCCTCGCGCAGCGGCAGGGTGGCCAGGCTGCCCGACAGCACGACGCGCCCCTCTTCCTCGGTGGCCGGTTCCATGCCCGGCAGTTCGCTGGCCGAAATATCGCCCTTGTCGGCGCCCAGGATCAGCACCCGTTCGACCACGTTCTTCAACTGGCGCACGTTGCCGGGCCACAGCATGGTCTGCAACAGCGCGATCGCCTCGTCGCTGATGCGGCGCAGGGGCAGGCCCTGGGTCTTGTTGAACATTGCGATGAAATGGTTCGCCAGTTCGGGAATGTCCTCGCGCCGTTCGTCCAGCGCGGGCACCGCCACGGGAACGACGGCAAGGCGGTGGAACAGTTCCTGACGAAAGCGGCCCAGCCGGATCTCCTGGGTCAGGTCGCGGTTGGTGGAACTGATCACCCGCATGTCGACCCTGATCTTCTCGCCGCCGCCCACCCGGGTGAAAGACTGGTCGACCAGCACGCGCAGGATCTTGCTCTGGGTGCCAAGGGGCATGTCCGCCACTTCGTCAAAGAACAGGATGCCGCCATCGGCCTGTTCCAGAAGCCCCGGTTCGACCCCCCGATCACTGGATTCGCGGCCGAACAGCACCTCCTCCATGCGCTCGGGTTCGACGGTGGCGCTGCTGACCGTGACAAAGGGCGCGCCCGCGCGGTTGGAATTGGCATGGATGTAACGTGCCGCCACCTCCTTGCCGCAGCCCGCAGGGCCGGTCAGCATCACCCGGCCGTTGGATTTCGTGACCTTGTCGAGGTTCGATTTCAAACCCTTGAACGACGAACTTGATCCGATCATCTCGGACACCGTGCCGTCGCGGCGTTTCAGTTCGACGTTCTCGCGGCGCAACCTGCTGGTTTCCATCGCCCGCCCGATCACCACTGTCAACTGGTCGATGTTGAACGGTTTCTCGATGAAGTCATAGGCGCCCTGCTTGATCGCGGCGACCGCGATTTCCACGTTGCCGTGCCCCGAAATGATGATGATCGGCACCCCGGGATGGTCGCGCTTGGTGGCTTTCAGGATGTCGATCCCGTCCATCCGGCTGTCCTTCAGCCAGATGTCGAGGATCATCAGCGACGGCAGTTCCTTGGCGATCTGCGCCATGCAGTCGTCGGAATTGCCCGCCAGCCGGGTGGTATAGCCCTCGTCCTTGAGAATATCGGAAATCAGTTCCCGAATGTCCCGTTCGTCGTCCACGATCAGAATATCGCCCATATCGCATCGCCTTTCATTCTGCTGTCTCTGCGTCCAGTGCGCCCGCGTCGGCCTGGGCCAGACGGGGCAATCGAATGTCTGCCCGGGCGCCACGGTGCCCGGTGTCGTCGAACGGCTCGGCGTCGGTCAGAACCAACGTGCCGCCATGTTCCTCGATGATCTTCTTGACGATGGGCAGGCCCAGGCCGGTGCCCGCCGAGCGCGTCGTCACATAGGGCTCGAACAACCGTGCGCGGTCTTCGGGCAGGCCGATGCCATTGTCGGAGATGCTGATGCGGATCTCGTTCGCATCCGCCGCCATCATCACACGCACCTCGGGCACATGCCCGTCTGGGCGGTGCTTTTCATAAAGGCTTTCAATGGCTTCCCCGGCGTTCTTGATCAGGTTCGTCACCGCCTGGCCGATCATCGTGTCGTCGAATTCCGCCATCACAGGACCATCGGGAATATCCGCCACCAGCCGCACTTCGCCGCCCCGCGCCTCTTCCAGCGTCAGCGCGTCGCGCAGCAGTCTGGCGATGTCGTGCATCCGACGCTCGGGCTGGGGCATCCGGGCGAACTTGCTGAACTCGTCGACGATGCGGCGCAGATCGCCGGTCTGGCGCACGAT
>Ga0105055_10012528_pt1 | contig 10307 bp, 7 predicted proteins | sample BON03_FD_78090 | JGI IMG/M metagenome (GOLD analysis project Ga0105055, IMG submission 78090) | Freshwater microbial communities from Lake Bonney liftoff mats and glacier meltwater in Antarctica - BON-03 | ecosystem: Environmental > Aquatic > Freshwater > Ice > Glacier meltwater | place: Lake... | reverse complement strand
CCCTGCTGCGGGCCTTCCAGCCCTCACAGACCTGGCTCGCACTCACGCCGAGCATCTTGCCCACTCCTCTGCCCGAGGCCCCGTGGCAGATGGATTCCAGCACATCGTCAAACATCCCTTTGCGGCGCTTGATTTCGGCGTAGGAATTGAGCCGCACCTCCTGTTCCCGGCCGTCTGGCCCTATTTTGCGCACCCGGCGCTTGTCGATGAATTCCGTGCCTTCCGAGGTGCGGATCCTCACCGGCTCCGTTCCGGCCCTCCGGTAAAGGCCGCCTTCCTGCGGGCGATAGCTTGTTCCGCAGAGCATACTCACCTCATCTGTAATCATTTGCAACAATCCCTCCCGGACCATGTCTCGCACGGTTCGTTGGAATAAATCGCGGCTCTCTTCGTTCCCGGCTTGCGCCGGCCCTGGCTGATTGATAGTTTTTTTAATGGTGCTGGTTGGTTCGAAATTCCTCTTGCCTCCTTCGGGTTGCGGATGGATTCTGACATCAACTTCTTTAAGCACGCCTTGATTATGTTTATCTCAAACCTTCCCTCGTCCCCCTCCACCAAATTCCTCCAAAAGGATCGTTCGCAAAAAAGACGCCATCAACAGCCCCGTTGGCAGGTGCTTGCGGTCATTGCCCTCGGATTGATGATGGTGAGCACGAACTTAGAAGCTGAGGAGCAATTCGATATTGACTGGTCAAACCTGGAAGGTTCCTCGTTATCTCAGAGACTCGATCTTGATTACCGAATCTTGCTCCCTAAACTTCTCCCCGGCAGTATTTTAACCGGCCCCGAAACCGAGCCACCCAACCCCTTTCCCGGTTCGGGATCCTCACTCTACGTGACTACTGAGACTCCTGATAACCAGTGGTTTCGTCTCTTGGGCCGGCCCTTTGCCGAACAAGATGCTGCTCAGGGAGCTTTGGAGTTCGAGTTTCATCTCGTCAAGGGAGCGATCCAGCTTCTCCTCGGACGCTGCGACCAACCCTGGATTCCCGAAGACAGCTCCACCTATGCTGTTACCGAACTCATAGTCACAGTTAGTTTTGCCCCGGATCAAGAAGTCAAAATCCGCGGACGGTCTTATCAGACGGGATTAATTAGCACCTTATCGGCCGGAGAAAATTATCGCTTCATGGTCAAATGGGATATGTCCACACCGGAGAGGTTCGCCTACTTTCTCAACGGAGAGCCTCTCACGCCGCTGACAGGTCCACCTGCCCAGAGCTTCTATGACGTGTCTGCCGACACCGGAATCAATGCCTTCCGGATCGCTCTGGGCTCATCCGAAGATCGTAAGGGCTCATTTTTCCTTGGACGCATCTCGGCCCGCTCCCTACCGGTGGATCTTATCAGTCCAGAGGGCCTGATCGAAAAATAATTGTCCGCTATTCAACCGACGCGAAGTCTGTCAAAAAATCTGTTCTCTGGCGGGTTGTACTGGTAATTTGTTATTACCAGATCAATATCTTTGACTCCGCATCCCGGTCTGGCGTGTTGCAGGGATGAAAAACAAAACGGCCTTTCTTTTTCCCTCCTCCTCGTAACCCCGGTTGCCGTCCACGCCGATGTCGCGCTGGTCACCGACGGCAAGCCCGTCGCTGAGATCGTTGTCGCGGAGGATGCTTCCGGGAGTGTTCGCACGGCCGCCGATGAACTCCAGAAGCATTTGCAAGCCATGTCGGGAGCGAAGCTGGCCATCGTCCATCACCCGACAAAAGAAGTCGCCAATCAGGTCTTTGTAGGCAAAGGCGCGGTGCCGAAGGAACTGGGGTTTTCCCTGGACGGTGTCAAAGCGGACGGCTTTCGCATTGTCGCTGAGAATAATCATCTGATCCTGGCCGGGAATGAGTTTGATAATTTTCCCGAGTCGACCGATAAATTCATAAACCTTCCGAGACCGCAATTGCAGCCGTATTGGGAAAAGCTCATTGGGGAAAAATGGAGATGGCCTCCTATTAATTTTGGCGGTTACCATAAGGATCTGGAATCTCATTACCATGACGGAACCGGCACGCTCTATGCCGTCTATGAATTTCTGGAGCAATTGGGCCTGCGGTGGTATGCGCCCATTCCCGAATTGGGAATTGTCACGCCCGAACTGAAAGACATCAAGGCGAAGTCGCAGTCCATCACGAAGGAGCCGGAGTTCCCAGTTCGCAATTTTGTGGACTGCAAAGTTCTAAATTCGATGGACGAGTTTCTCTGGTATAAAGCGATGAAGGTAGGGGGAGACCGGTTTGTTCCGATCTATCATAGCTTCAGCGGACCGATGAAACTGTATAATACAGAGCAGCCCCAGGAATATTACGGCAAAATCAACGGGAAAGTTGACTATAACATCCCACGCTTGTCCAACCCACTGCTGCGGGACGATACGGTCAGGTATTTGCAGAAAGTTGAGGAACATTTACCGGGGATGGATTACATTTCCATCGGGCAGCCGGATGGCTGGTCTCAACTTGATAGCGATGACGTCGCCGCGGGCTGGGACAAACTGGAGCAAAGAGGGCAGTGGGGCCGCTACAGTGACTATGCGTGGGATTTCAATCTGGATCTCCGGGATCGCCTGATGAAACTCTTTCCGGATAAGAAATTCACCGTCTTTGCTTATGGTATCACGAGCCGGATTCCCTCAAATCTTGAGAAAGTGCCCGATAATGTGACCGTGGCGTTCACGCAAACGAGTGCATCCTGGATGCTGCCCGAACGGAAGCAAGAACTTGAGAGGCGCAACGAATGGATTGCGCACATGAGCAGTCCTGATCAGCTTTATATCTGGGAGTATTACCTGCAACATGTCACGCACTACAACCTGCCTCCTATTCCCGTCATATTTCCGGAACTGATGAAGGAAAGTTTCGCCGGTCTCTACGATCATAGCTTGGGATTCATAGCGGAGATCGGCTGGACCTCGAGCGGCGATCCGCGTCCACCCGAAGGCTATCCGGACCTGGCGCGTCCCTGGATCAGCCATATCATGCTCTACCTCCACAACAAACTCTGTTGGGATCGGAACCTGGATATCCGGGCGACCCTGGATGAATATTACACCCTCTTTTACGGACCGGCCAAAAAGGAAATGAAGGAGTTCTTTGAGTTTGCGGAATCTGTTTGGATGCGGCCGCTGCCCCGCCAGGTCACCGCGACTGGTGGATTTCTCAAGCAGGAGGATGTGGATCGCTACTTTGATCTCTTGCAGCGCGCGAAGGAGAAAGCCGGCGACACAGTCTATGGAAAACGTATTGATGGCATCCGGATGGAAATGGACCGTCTCAGCCTGCTTTTCGAAAAATTAAAGCGCACGGGACCGAATTTTCAAATCGGGGTTTCTAAAGAAAAGCCGCTCATAGATGGCGATCTCAACAAGCCGTTTTGGCGGGAACAAGATCCGGAAAGACATGGTTTCCACCCGCTCCGCGATATGCGGACAGGCGAAAAGCCGGAGCATGTGGAAACCAAAGTTTCCTTCCGTTGGATCAACGACAATAGCGCCCTCATCGTCGGCATCGAGTGCATGGAACCTAAAATGAACAACCTTACAGAAACGAGCAAAGTCGAGGATTCGTCGTCCATCTTCGCCGACGACATGGTCGAAATCAGGTTGGAGACTGCCGCAGGCATCCGCCCGCTGATTGGAGTAAACTCGGCCGGGGTCGTCTTCGATGAATGCTCCACCGAACGCCTGGAGGATTTGCCCGGCTTTTATAAAGTCGGCAAAGTCGCGGTTAAGAAATATCCAGATCGATGGACAGTTGAGATCCAGATCGATGCCAAGCCAATCTCCGGTGAACGTCCCACGACGTTTTATCCCTGGGGTGTGAATATCAATCGCCAGCGCATGGCCGGGAACGAACCGGAACATTATATGCTCTCGCCCAGTGGTACGAATTTTCGGGAGCCGACTTGTATGGCGAACATCTTTGTCCGGAAGTAATCGAAATGGAAAATCGGCGATTGACATCAAAAGGATCCTGGCAGCCTGTCGGACGCACGCATCTCCGAAAAGTGCAAAGACGCATCTTCACAGGTGCGTGGGCATCTTGCCCGCTTTCTAATCCTGCGGGCGAGACGCCCCATCTTCCACGGGAGCGTGGGCATCCTGCCCGCTTTCTAATCCTGCGGGCGAGACGCCCGCGCTCCTTTGGTTTGCACTTTTCGAAGATTCGCCCAGTAAGAACTTATTTGCCTTTTTGGTTTGGCCGCTGAACCGGAAAGCACGTTACAATCCCATTACATGAATCCCATACAAATCACGACCGAGGTTTGGGCGGAGTCCGGCGGACCGATCCTCAAGGAAGCCCTGCGGCTGGAGGCACGGACATGGCATCAGATACACCAACCGCCGTCACGGCTTCAGGATTGGCTGAAGGCCCGCAGGAAATTGCGGCGCGACCTCCTGGACGCCGCCGGTTCATTTCCGCCCGCCCCCGACCTCCAGCTCCGCGAGCATGGCAGCATCGGACAGAAGGGATATCGCATCACAAAGGTGACCTATCAAAGCCGTCCGGGACTGCGGGTGACGGCACTGCTTTTTCGGCCCGCCGGTCCCGGCCCGTTCCCGGCAGTCCTGAACATGCACGGCCATTGGGCGCAGGGAAAAATCGCTTCGGTTGTTGCCCGGCGCTGCCAGATTCTTGCCAAGGAAGGATTTGTCGTCTTGAGCGTCGATGCCATCGGCGCCGGCGAAAGGGCGACTCTCCCCGGCGAATTTGAGTATCATGGCCAGCATCAGGCCACGTCACTTTTTTCGGCTGGCGAAACCCTCCTCGGCACGCAGCTCTACGACAACATGCGGGGGATTGATCTGCTCCAGTCCTTGGATGATGTCGATGGGTCGCGCATCGGGGCCACCGGCGGGGGAAACCAAACCCTGTGGGTCTCAGCACTTGATGAGCGCATCAAGGCATCCGTCCCCGTTGTTTCCATCGGCACCATGGAATCCTATGTGACAAACTACAACTGCTGGTGCGAAACGCTGCCCGACGCCTTGAAACTCACGGCAACATGGGAACTTCTGGGCCTCATCGCGCCGAATCCCCTGCTGATCCTGACGGCCGCAAAAGAAAAGAACGCGGCCTTTTGCCTCAGGAAATGTTCCGCTCGCACGCCGCCGCAAAGAAGGTTTACGGGCTCTACGACGCAGAGGATAAAATCTCCTGCCAAGTCATTGACGGCCCGCACTGGAAAGACTGCATTTTTCATAATGCCTCCATCTATAGCGTGGACCAGATTCATGGTATGTCCTTGTCAGGATGGGTTTGGAAGATCGGGGGGAGAGATCTCGGACAGCAGAGTTTCCGCCGTGCGCAGCACCCGCAGGCAGGCTTCGGGCGTCAGGCATTGCCCGGATTCGCCTTCATATCCGCCCTCGTGGTAGGCGCGGGGGGGCGCGAGGTAGCTGGAATAGCTGTTGCAGTTGTAGAGTATCCAGGTTTGCGGAAAAGGCGAATTCCACTTGATCTGAAGTCCCGGTTCGCACAGGAGTTCTCCTGGGGCCGAGACCCACGCGATGGGCCCCAGCGAAAAAGCGAGCATCTCAACCTGATAGCCCTGCTCGAAGAGCGTGGTGTTCCACAACGAGAGCGCATTGCCACGGGCCGTGTCTCCTTCAACGGGAAAGCGAGTCGGCAGGAGGAGTTCGTGGCGCGCGACGGCCAGGCGCGGATTGACGACCAGCGGCGCGGCGCCGGCGAGCACGCGGAGGCTTTCGGCGCAGAGGGAGGCTGCCATCTCCTCCATACGGTCGAATCCGGCAAATAAGCCTCGGGGATGCAGGTCGCCGCAGGCTCCCTGCAGGAACAGCGCAGGCGCTCCGAGCTCCTCCTCGAGACGGCGTACGAGGGCTCCGCAATAATCGGCGCTGATCAAGTTCGCGGCAATCCCGACCGTTACCGGATGCGCTGCGTATTGAACCGCGGTCACCAGAACTGATCCGTCCGGTCGCACGAGCTGGAGCGCATCCAATTCCCGATCTGCTACACCGTGCGTTTGCTGAGCCAGTTCCGGGCGTTCTCGCACCAGGCTCGGATTGTAGAATCGCGCCTGGCCGTCCGGTTCGATCAGACGTCGGTTGAAGTTCTCGCATGCCCAGCCACGCGCGTAGCGCAGGGAGACGGGCGTCCGGTTCGCATCGGCTTCGATGATAGCTTCGGCAATCTGTTTCGCCAAAAACGTCAGATAGGTCTCGTCCCTGTGTAGGAGAAAGGTCTTTTTGGAGAATCGGGTATGGGGACCATTATGGGTGTGCGTGCAACTGATGGCCAAATGCTCTGGAGAGCCGATGCCAGCGCGCCGAAGGTGTTCACGCACGGCCCGAGTTGTTTCGGCTTCGATACCGATCAGGTCGCAACTCACGATCGCGGCCCAGATCGGGCCGTCCGCCAGCACGAGCGTCCGCGCCGCGAGAGGATCGTGGATCCCCTCGCTCTGGTATTCTCCGTTGCCTGCAAGGAAGACATCTGGAGCCGGTGTAATGTCGCGTCGTGCAAATCCTGCCAGCATAGCGTTGTTCTCCTGAAGCCCCGCCACTCTCTTCAGCGGATCATAATCGTTGTGCCGTTAAAGACCAATTCCAGAACATCCCGATTCTTATTGACCGAACCTCGACCAGAGTTCCGCAAAGCGTTCCGGAACGGCAAGTTCGTCGCTGCCGGTTGGCGAAAAGGCCGCGCGTTCGACTTTGCCGTCCCGGACGCGCTGACGGCCGACGTTGAAATACCAGGGAAAATCCGCGGTCGGGGGACGTCCGTCGACGCCCACAAGCGGATCCAGCAGGCGGGCACCCTGCCCCGCCAGCGGTACACGGATCTCTGCGCTCCAGTAGCCCTCCCCATGAAAAACAGCCGCTTCCGCGCCCGAGACCCAGGCCGTGTTAGTGACTCCTTCGCCGCAATCGGCATCGATGAGGATTCCGGCTGGATTCACGGTGATCCGGTAATAGGAATGACTGGACGTCTCCAACAACAACTCGACAAAATCGCCGGCCCGAATCCCTTCCTTCCCGTTTTTCGGATCGCCGAGAGATAGATTTTGAAGGTCCGGCTCCTCGCAATAGACCCCGAACACCAGATACCCGGCGCGCACGAACACCCGGAACTGGGTCGCCAGCGTCGGGACTTCGCCGGTCTGGAGATCGACCAGGGGCTGAAACCGATCCATGGGTGGCCAGTGCCGTTCATCATCGATCCGCCCATCCAGAGTTTTTCCGTCCAATTCCCACCGGATTCCGGCGATGTGGGAATAATCGTTGCCCAGGGCGCGCAGTTTCGGAACATTTTCGCGCTTGCGTCCCGCCACCTCTGCGAAGGATTCGAGCAGGAGGTAATCCGCCACGAGCTGAATCCTGGCGGCGTAGACGCTCTCCGGTGGGGCCGCTTTGCGGGCCTCTTCGAACAATGCCTGCGCGCGGCGGATGGGCTCCAGATCCGAGCGCATCCGAGCCGCGTTGCGCTCGCTGTACTCGATAAACGCCTTCATCGCGTCGCGCGCCGGCCCGTAAAACAACGTATAATACTCTTCGAGCAACGCCTCGAGGTCCTGATTTACGTCCCACCAGAGCCTTGTGGTGACGTAAAGGTTGAGGTGCTGGATCGCGAACTCGTGGTACGGCTGCTCTGTCCGGTGTGTGTAGACCCCGGCCCGTTCCCCGCGGACATCTTCCTTCAGCTCGCGAAGATTCGCGGCGATCAGGTGCGGGAAATACTCCGGCAAACCGCGTGAAACCGGCCTTGCCTGGGTGTAGAAATGCCCGGTCGCATAGAGTTCCCGCGAAGGCAGCACAGCGAGCCAGGCTTTGCGTTTCTGTTGCCAAACTTTGCGAGCTTCCGGGTCGTCATAGCGACCGGCACTGATCAGAACCGCGAGGTTCGGGCTCATCTGCGCGATGTTCCGAGGTGGATCTTGGTAGGTAGCGTAGGCTAGACCGCTGACCTTGCGGTCGGGGTGAGTCTTGTACAGTTCCACAGCCAAGCGGTTGACATATCCCCAGACATAATTCGAAAAGCGGCCTGATTGTCCCATTTCAGGAACGAGTTGCTTCTGGCAGTCCGCGCATTCGCAGAGTGCTACACTGTATCCGTCCACCGGATCGATGCTCAGCATGGGTTCGTCGTAATGGTCGAACATCGCGCGGGCATAGCGCAGATGGTTTTCGAACAGGCCCGGAGAGGAAAGGCATGGAGCGCCCTGGATACCCTTATGTGTCGTTGCACGCACGCCATCCCACAGGGCGTAATGGTCGGGATGTTCTCGTTTATATTCGTCTCGGCCATGCACAAACTTCATGCCGTGTACGGCTTGCGACTGCGGCCAGAGACCGCTGCCGTTGTAGATCCCCAGTCGAAGAGCCCATAGGTAATCCTCGCGCGTCCAGCGTTGCGTGTTCCAGAATTCAATCTGCCGCAGTTCGAAATCGGGTCGAACTGTCCGGTCCTCCACTGTCGAAACAAGATCTGCCTTTCGGGGAATAATCTCACCGATGTCGCCTGGGAAATACCAGCGAACGCCCAGTCCGCGAAGGAAGTCGTAGACGGCGTTGAGCGTTCCGGTGTCGTCTTCGAAGTAGACCCCGAGGGCATCGAAGGGTTTGGAATTGACATCGTACGCAATGCTGAACGTATTACCCGTGATTTTGTCCCATTCCTGTTCCACGCGTTGCGTTTCCGCGGCGCCGCGGTCACGCCGGTAGGGCTCGATTGGCTCAAAATCTCGGTTCGGTCCGGCCAGAAGCAACCAGTTCGGTCCCGACGCAATCCGATACGCGCCGTACTTCAGGTCGTTGACCTCCACGCCAAGTCGGTCCGCATGGGTGCCGCCGCCGACATAAATCGCTGCGGATCCCGCGCTGGGTTCGGTGACAATCGGCAGGACTGCGCCGGAAATCTTTTCGATGTAGGTCTGCAATTCGTGCGCCGCGAACCGAGTCATCCGTGCGGGGTTTTCCGTAATGACAATTTCAGCCCGAGGCTGTCCGCCTCGCACCAGTTCGAACGAGGATGCCGAGTAGGCAGTCGTCAGACTGGCCAGTCCCAGAGTGAGACCGCGATGGAGAGCTTGGAATAGGGTCATGGTATGTCCTTGTGTAACGGTTCACGGCTTTTTCAAGTAGCTCAGGAATCCACTTGCCGTGTGCGAATTACTGGGTGGGTTATGACAAAATTACTGGGTGGGTTATGACAACCCAAATCAACAATATGAATAATAGCCTCTTTTCTCAAAAAGTGCAAGCACTAACCTAACTTCTGTCGGCGACGGTACAAAACCGGAATTCTCGCCTGTTCAAAACCGGACTCGTCGTTACAGGCTGAAAGCCCCTAAAATAGGGGGCCAAACGTCTTTTGGAGGGTGGTCAACGACCCAGAAATTGGTGTTTGGATGGTGTACGATGGTGACGGATTTGCGGGAGGTTGTGGCGATTTCATAATTCTGGCCCAGAAAGTCGATGGTGTGGTCGTTATTGACCCGGCGCTGTGCACGCAGAGCGAGGAGTAGATCCAGCAGGCTTGGAGCGGGAGTCGGGCGGATGGCGGCTTTGTTTTCAAGCATGGCTTTTTCCCAAACTTCAAGGGGAACCATGCCGGTGCTTCGTTGGGTGGTTCGGTTCTGGCGCGCGATCTCCATTTGGAGGATATCGTCAGCGTGCTCCCAAGTATGCACCCTTGCATGGGTCAGGAGAGTGACGAGACGTTTCTGAAACGTGCCAAATTGGCGTGCGATCTTGCCCTTGGCTTGGGGAGTGGGCGCAACGAGGTGAGCCACGCCTAGGCCCAGAAGGGCGCGTTGGAACTCACTCTTGGGATCGCTGTGGTCGTTGCTGGAGATTGGACCAAAGAGGCTGAGCCCATCGGTGTAGATGGCTTCCGGGAGACCGTGCGTTTGGAATGCGTTGCGGAAGTGGCAGAAGTGGTTCCAGGTGGTCTCGGCGGAGACAAAACGGCCTGCAACGTTGAAGCCGGAGTGATCGTCAACGGTGAGCAGAAGGATCTGTTTGGTGAGCGCGGGCCACCATTGGTGGATGGAACTGTCGTGTTGATAAAGTTCGCCGATTCGCGCACGGCGGAAGCGGCGGTAGGTCCGTTTTCGCGCTTTCTTTTTGAAGTTGTTTGTAAGTCACTCCACTAGAGGAGGATCAAAAGAATATTGATTTCATGAAGATGGCTACAATTTTACCCGAAGGGCATCGAGGATTCTTTGTTGGTCGGCTTGTGGGGTGGTCACTTTCTGGAACTCCACCCCGGCCATCACGAGGTTTTCACGTCGGATTGCACAGAGACGTTCGATCACATTGCGCATGGTCCACTGTCGGTGTTTGT
>Ga0105055_10012526_pt1 | contig 10308 bp, 11 predicted proteins | sample BON03_FD_78090 | JGI IMG/M metagenome (GOLD analysis project Ga0105055, IMG submission 78090) | Freshwater microbial communities from Lake Bonney liftoff mats and glacier meltwater in Antarctica - BON-03 | ecosystem: Environmental > Aquatic > Freshwater > Ice > Glacier meltwater | place: Lake... | reverse complement strand
TGCGATCGTGTCATCGAGCGGCTACCCTAGCATTTTGTTGAATGTTCCACAACCCAGCGTAGATGCTATTAAGAGCTAATAACTCATCATGAGTACCAGCTTCGACTAATTGTCCCTGTTCCATCACATAAATTTGGTGGGCATTGCGGATCGTCGAGAGACGATGAGCGATCGCAATTGTGGTTCGATTGAGTGTGATTCGATCGAGCGATCTTTGAATTGCTGCTTCAGTTTCATTATCTACCGCCGATGTAGCTTCATCTAGAATTAAAATTGGTGGGTTCTTTAAAACCGCACGAGCGATCGCAATTCGTTGGCGTTGTCCCCCAGATAATTTTTGTCCCCTTTCCCCGACAATTGTGTCGTAACGTTCTGGTAATCGATCGATAAAATCGTCAGCTTCGGCAATTTTGGCAGCGGCGATGACTGATGCTAGATCTGCATCAGGACTACCATAAGCAATATTTTCTCGCACCGAACCGTGGAATAAAAATATATCTTGACTAACCAATCCGATCGATCGACGCAAATCGGCTAAATGTAAATCCTGGATATTAATCCCATCTAAAGTAATCTCTCCCGACTGAATTTCATAGAGTCGTAGCAATAGTTTTACTAACGTACTTTTGCCCGAACCTGTGGCACCGACGATCGCGATTGTTTGTCCGGCAGGAATTTTTAGTGATAGTTCTTTGATGACAGTCGATCGATCTGGATAAGAAAAAGTTACATTTTTTAGTTCGATTTCGCCGCGTATATTTAGTAGAGATATATTACCAGAATCGATCGCGATCGGTGTATCTAATAAGTCCAGCACCCGATTGGCTGAAGCCATCCCCCTTTGATAGAGATCTAATGTCTCACCTAACCGCGTTAGCGGCCATAATAACCGTTGGGTAAGATAGATCAAGATACTGTAACTACCTACACCTAATTGACCATTTACAGCCGCAAATCCGCCGAGTAGCAGTGTCATCGTAAAGCTGAAGAGAACAGCCATCCGAATTAACGGTACAAATGCCGCACTAACTTTGATCGCCCGGCGATTGCTCTGACGATATGCTTCGCTATCAGCGCGGACTCGATCGAGTTCATAAGATTCGGTAGTGAAACTTTTGATCGTCGTAATACCGCCTAAATTATTTGCCAGCCGACCATTTAATAAGCCAACTTTTTCGCGGACATTGGCATAGTAAGGTGCAAGTTTTTCCTGAAATAAAATCGAGCCAATAATAATAATTGGAATCGGGACGATCGACCACCAAGCCAGTGATGGTGCTAGCACAAAGAATACTCCACTAATAACGATCGCATTAGTAACTACTTGAATAATTTCATTAGCCCCAACATCTAAAAATCGCTCTAGCTGATTGATATCATCGCCCAGAATTGCCATCAGATTACCAGTACTTTGGTTTTCAAAGTAAGCCAGATCTAACTGTTGAATGTGTCCATAGGCATCGAGTCGGAGATTGTGCTGAATTTTTTGGGAGAGATTGCGCCATAGATTGGTATAAACATATTGGGATAGTGATTCCAAGATCCAGATGACGACAGTAATCATAGTCAGAACGATTAATTGTTGTTCGACATTACGAATCCCTAATGTAGCGATAAAAGAATCTTGTTTTTTAACAACGACATCGACAGCCATCCCAATCAAGATTTCTGGAGCGACATCACACAGTTTATTGAAAATTGATGAAATGGCTGCTTGCCAAGTTTCCCCGCGATATTGTTGCCCATAGGCTAATAATCTGTGGAGGGGATGAGAGTTACTATTCATGTATTCGGCTAACTTTTGCACTCCTTCTCATGTTAGACGCTATCGGCTACTTGTAATTCGACTACGCTCGTCACAAGTGTTGCCTCGATCTCGTCAAAGGGTAGCCTCTCCTCTAGAACATCGAACTGCTAGAAAAATGACAATCCACTGGTAATTCTGGTTTCTAGTCAGACGGGAGATCGCTGTTTGCGGTACGATCGAGATATATTTTTTAGCCAATCCACAAACTCACTATGGCAGATCCAATTACTCCAGAAATTAGCGATCGTATCTGCAAACACATGAATGACGATCATGCCACCGCAGTACTCACCTACGCCCATGTCTACGGTAAGTCCCCAGCCGCCCAGACAGCCGCCATGAGTGCGATCGATCCCTTGGGGATGGATCTGACTGCTCAAGTCGATGGTATCACCGTCAGCCTTCGGATTCCATTCGATCGAGAATTGACAGATTCCGAAGACGCTCACCAAGTTCTGATTACCATGATTAAAGCAGCCCGCAAACTTGCAACCTAAATCCTTAGAGTAGAGCCTAAAGCCTTACCAGGTGTGGACGACACGACAAAAATATCAGTTTTCCACACCTACCAAATTTTTGAGAATCTGAGATGATGTAAATAGCTCAGAAATAGCTTAAGGAAACCAACATGAACTTTTCCATCCAAGCGATTTATAACTGGTATCGCGATTTACTACGTAATCCTAAATATCGATGGTGGGTAGTAGCTGGATCTCTGCTATATATTGTTAGTCCGATCGATATTTCTCCCGATATTTTCCCGATAATTGGTTGGCTCGATGATGGTATTATCATCTCTTTGTTGATTGCTGAAGTATCACAAATCGCTAAGGAAAAATTGCAGTCCCAAAATGTTAGAGCCGATAAACAACCGACAACTGTTGAAGATGCTCCAATTGACGTAAAAGCCGTACAAGTTGATTAGTGCTGACAGAAACCTGACTTCTAGTAGAAGTCGGGTTTCTCAATATCTACTTCCGATTGCGGGCAGGAATCCGTTCCCCGTGCTCTAGCTTGACTAGCAGCCGATCGCAGACCCCCCAGGCAATCGCCCCGACTACCACTATTCCGATCGAGATTAAGGCTGGCTCTAGGGTATTTTCACTGCCAACTAGAGCTAAAATTGTCGTCCCGACCCAGGCGATGAGGGAAATAACAATAATCGCCTGTTTAGCAGTTTTAAGATTCTTCAAGGCAGTACTGCAACTGTGACAATCTTCTGTATGGCTATGATAGCGATCGAGTAGTTGCTCTATAGATAACGCTGGCTCAAGAGTTTGCCCTGGGAAAGGATCGGCTTGAAAATTATTCAGCCACTGATGATACTCAAACACGAAGGTATCGGCTTTAGTAGGTAGATAAAATGTCTGACTAAAATTCTTGCTACCGCCACCTTTGGCTAAATATCGTTCCTGATAGTGCAGAAATATTTGATCGTCTTCAAGAATCGCATTATTACTAATGTGCGAATACCATTGGGGCGTAGATTTAATCAAAAATGCGGGAATTTTGCTAGCGAATTTAAATGGGAATCTAGCAAAAACCCGACATTCACCCTTGCGGATCGGCGTAGCATAAACCACCGTAATTGTCTCGCCTAATTGCTTGGATGTCAGTTCATGCCACATTAAACATGGTGCGATAAAAGTGGTATTCTGTCTGCCTAGTGTGCCCTTACGCGGTCCCTCTGCCCAAGTACCTGTAAATCCAGATTTAGTTGATGAAGTGACTTCTAATTCTACCGGACTAGCATTCGATCGCTTGCCAACGCTATTGTGATGAGTAAATGGTAAATGGCTCGGATCGAGGACATTTTCCAATAAAGTTAGGGCATCATATGGTAAATCGCGAAAGGTATTTAACATCACCCAGCCATCGGTAGGTTTCCCATCCACCATCGGTACCGGAATCAGCGGTACTGGTGTCTGCTCGGCGATTGTGGGCGTACCTGGGTAGATAAATAACAATCCTTGCTCTACCGCAGTTGGCCATGATTTTACGCAAGCACGACGGGATGTTTCGGCTTTAGCTTCGGGTAATTGTTGGGGAATCCGATCGCAAGTACCACTACCTGTAAATGCCCAACCGTGATAGGGACATTCGAGTAAGCCATCTTCAGCAATTCTCCCCTCAGACAGTCTAGCTAAACGATGGGGACATCGATCGTCAAATGCTCTCCATGCTTGAGCTGGAGCATCCCACCAGATGACGAGATCTCGATCGAGTAGTGTAAATGGTGTGGGTTTAAGTTTATCTAGATCCTCAATATAGAATACCGGATACCATGACTCGCTTGGATCGAATCGTGTCGGCTCGTCCCCACCTGGCGTTACTCGATCTACTTGTAGTGCTGTTGTCATAATCGATGCCCCACCCAGTACAACTTACTTGATTTACAGTTCTTTACATTTAGGATAACAATCGATCGCCAATCGATGCAATCTCACTAGCCTGACTTTACACATTCTCCAGATCCCCATTAACATCCGTTTTGCTGTGTACTGTCTAGCTTCACCCTTTTTCAAGTCTCGATCGGGGAGATCTCCAGGATTTGGAGACTTGGGAAGCAGCCGACTTAGATATAATGCTATTAACGAGCCACTAGCCACTAACTCATGGATACTAAAGCTTTTAAAAGATCGCTCAATAACTCAGACAACTATCATCGCAAAGGATTCGGACATCAAGCCGATGTTGCGGTTGTTCTAGAATCAGAATATCAAAGCGATCTGATCCAAGAAATTCGCGATCGAAACTACACTCTCACTCGCGGTGATGTGACAATTAGATTAGCTGAATCTTTTGGCTTTTGTTGGGGTGTCGAAAGAGCTGTGGCGATCGCCTATGAAACCCGCCAACATTTTCCCACCGAGCAAATTTGGATCACGAATGAAATCATTCATAACCCTTCTGTCAATCAACGATTGCGAGATATGAAAGTCAATTTTATTCAAGTAGAAAACGGTAGTAAAAATTTTAATATTATTGATAGTGGCGATGTCGTGATTTTACCTGCATTCGGTGCCAGCGTTCAAGAGATGCAGCTACTTAATGATAAAGGATGTACGATCGTCGATACGACTTGTCCATGGGTATCTAAGGTCTGGAACACGATCGAGAAACATAAGAAAAAGGACTATACTTCAATTATTCACGGTCAATATAAACATGAAGAAACTGTTGCTACTAGTTCCTTTGCTAACAAGTATTTAGTTATCCTAAATATGTCAGAAGCTAACTATGTTGCTGACTATATCCTCAGTAATGGTGATACTTCAGCAGATAAAAATCATCGTCGAAATGAATTTTTAGCCAAGTTTAGCAAGGCTTATTCCGTCGGCTTCGATCCAGATGTAGATTTAGCAAGAGTCGGGATTGCCAATCAGACTACCATGCTCAAGACTGAAACCGAAGCGATCGGCAAACTATTCGAGCGGACGATGATGAAAAAGTATAGCACCGCTGAATTGAACGAGCATTTCCAAAGCTTTAATACCATCTGTGATGCCACCCAGGAACGTCAAGATGCCATGTTTAAATTAGTAGATGAACCTCTTGACCTGATGGTCGTGATTGGCGGCTATAACTCATCCAATACCACACATCTTCAGGAAATCTCGATCGAGCATCAAATTCCTTCGTATCATATCGACAGTGATATCCGTATTTTGGCTGATAATCAGATCGAACATAAACCCCTATCTCAAGCACTAGAAATTACTAAAAATTGGCTTCCAGCAGGCAAAATAGTAGTAGGAGTCACATCCGGAGCATCCACACCCGACAAAGTAGTAGAAGATGCAATCGAGCGGATATTTGCGACTAAACGCGGAGCTAGTAACGATGGTAATCCGACCCATTAAGATGTTTGCGTCTGGAAATTTGAACTAGAGATTCAGTAAGTTTCAAATTTCAACACTACCGGACAAAATCGGAACGGACTAAGAAAAATTCCTCTTTTCTTAATATTTAATAAAGGTAGTGTTTTCTACTCAAATTAGCAGGTTATCATATTACTTATGAATTGAGGTGCAATGCGTGCTCCACACACTAATAGCTCTGGCGATCGTTACTTTATTACTGCTGGCTTGCTCGTGGCTAAGTTATGACCAGCGACTGCAATCACGCAATCGGCGGCTGACAGTGACAGATTCTAGCTCTCATCGACGATCTAAACGGATCGCTAGAGATCCTGAAGAGCAGTACATTGAGGGTGTCGGCTATGTAATTGGCGATCTGAGTTGTAATTATAATGCCAGATCGCCTCATATTCGCTGCGCTGTAAATCCAGATGGCCTCTGTCAAGATTGTCGTCATTATCATCAGAAGGAAGAATAAGTTATGTGTCGATCCTCATCACTGAAAAACCTCGTCTTTTGGAGACAAGATATCTAGTAACAAGGTTGGTTTTAAATACCCACATTGATTTGAGCGGTGAAAACACGATCGATAATTCGATCGTAATATCGACCCTGTTCGATGAATAAAATTCAGATCCAAAGTCTGTCTTGTGAAGGAGATAACGCTAGATCGTCTAATTTATAATTGATAGATCGGCTAATGACATCAGTATCTAATCGATCGAGTAAATACTGTGAAATTTCAATTAGCTGGCTTGGCGATTTAGATGCAGACAATCGTCTGCGTCATCGCTCTAATGTTCATGAATGGGGCGGATCTGGTTTTATCTTTTCACATGGACTCATTAGCTTTTGATGAGAGTGGCCCAGAAATAGAAGAAGTCATCACGATCTCAACGACAACTATGGATTTTGAGCTAGCCGACATCTTAGATCTCGACAGCTTAGATTTTGATGTAGAAGAATTAGCCGACAGCCGCAAGCAAAATCGCTCTATCTCCTAGAGTTAAGACATTGCCCAAGACAGGGTAATTTAGTCAGTAATTTAGCCATACCACGGCTCAAAACTTGGCTGAGATCGCTATAATTGGTTGCGACAATGGTAAATTCCGAATTGGGATGCTACACCAACAACTATTGCGATCGTCATCAAATGAAATCCATCTCAAATAACAGACTTCCTCACACATTTAGAATCCGGCCCCGACTGTCGATCTCTCTACTGTGTGCGGGAATAGTGGCGATCTTTTTGCCGCAGTGGATTTATTGGGCAACTCGCGTTCTGTGTGTTTGGGATGTGGTGATGATTTCCTTTCTGGGTTTGACATGGCGATTAATGTTTCGTGCTACCCCAGAAATGATGCAACGATCTGCTCTCCAAGAGGATGAAGGACGTTATACGATTTTGAGCTTGATTACGGTGACTGCCTGTATCAGTCTTGTAGCTGTTGTCTTAATCCCCCACGAGAAGGGAATCTCAACTCCAATTCTGGTCATGCACCTGGGGATATCTATCGCCACAATTATTGGATCGTGGCTGTTGGTGCATACTATTTTCACTCAACACTACGCTCATGTCTACTATCAGGGAGATAAGACACTTGAGGAACGTCAATCGACAGGTTTAAACTTTCCTAACGAATTAGAGCCAGATTATTGGGATTTTTTATATTTCTCGTTTGTAATTGGCATGACTAGTCAAGTGTCAGACATCAGCGTTACCTCCCGACAGATGAGGCGGTTGAGCTTAATGCACGGTATTTTATCATTCTTTTTCAATACTACGATTTTAGCGATCTCGATTAATATCGTTGCCGGAGTAATCTAAGTAACAGATTTTGGTGTTATGGCGGGGTATAACAGATCTGCGGCTTTGGAGGTAACTTTATTGTAACTACAGATATCTATTTGAGATCCACAACCAGATGCTTACGTTGCACTCTAATTAAACGAGTAAAGGTTGGGAATGTTGGGCGGACAGCAACAGCCAAGATTTTCGATCTCATGAATGGCTCTAATTCAACAATGGGCACCATAAATGTGCCCAACCTACTTGAGACAATCGCATACTGGTGCTAAATTGGCAAAGTGAACCAGTCAACACACACAGGCTCCCTAAAATTAGCTCCGACGGCTGGATCTCGATGGCATAAATTTAGTGCGGTATCCCCCACTCAAACAAATGGCCAAAATCGGCTAAGATGCCAACTATCGGATTGCCCACCAACAAATCGCCGTTGACAAGTTCAACATCTCAAGCCTAACTTAATTTTATGCAGAATCGGTTCTCAGACAACTTCTCTAGCGATCGATCCGGTATTGACAATGCGTCTGGGTTCTATAACAAAACCAGAACTGTTGGACAGGGCAATCAAGCTTGGGTATTAATGGCAATTATTGGGCTGGGTTTGGTAGGTGGGGTTGGTTCGCGGCTGTATTATTTACAGTTAAGCCAAGGTACAAAAAATCGTCAAATTGCTGAAACCAATCGAGTCAGAACCGTTGCCAAGCCACCCGTTCGCGGTAATATTTACGATCGTAAAGGAAGACTCCTCGCCGGAAATAGGTTGTCTTACTCAATTTTTATTTGGCCCCTAGCTACTAAACGAGAAGATTGGCTCAATAATCGCCGCCGGATTGCCGAAATTTTGAATCTGGACGAGGAACTAATTCAAGCCAAACTTACAGGTGTAACCACAAATTCTACCAATCGGGTGAGGATCGTTCGCGACCTCACCGAAGCACAGATTACCAGACTGCGAGAGTACGGTGCTGACAAAGAAGGTATCGATGTCGATATCGAATCAGTCCGCTATTATCCTGGCGGTCAACTTGCCGCTCACGTCCTCGGCTACACGGGGGAAATGAACGAGGACGAACTCAACAAACGTCGCTCCCAAGGCTACCGACTGGGAGATGTCACTGGTAAAATGGGCTTAGAATCAACCCTAGAATCTCGGTTGCGCGGCGAGTGGGGTGGTACCCAAGTAGAAGTAGATGCAGCAGGTAGATTACAGCAATTTTTGGGACAAAAAGTCTCTAAATCAGGGCAAGATGTGACCATCACCATCGATCTCGAACTTCAAAAAGTTGCTGAAGATGCCATGGGTAATCATAAAGCCGCAATCGTGGCAATGGATCCCAGAACTGGCGAAATTTTAGCGATGGCTAGTCGCCCTGCTTTCGATCCAAATGCTTTCACTGGGCGGATTTCTCCAGCAGTGTGGAAGCAAATCCAAGCGCAAGATCACCCCTTTGTCAATCGCGCTCTAAGTTCCTTTCCACCTGCGAGTCCGTTCAAAATTGTCATGACTACCGCCGCCTTAGAATCTGGAAAATTTAAGCCCGATACCATTCTGCAAACTTACCCATCATTACGAATTGGTGGCATTACCTTTGCCGATTGGAATCATGCTGGATTTGGGCCACTAGGCTTTCCTGGTGCCCTCAAATGGAGTAGCAATACTTTCTTCTATCAAGTCGCACAGCGCGTAGGTGGGCCGATATTGATTGATTGGACGCGCAAATATGGATATGGCAAAAGAACGGGAATCGAACTACCAGAAGAGGCGAAGGGTTTTGTAGCTGATGATACCTGGAAGCAAAAAAATTATAAGACGCAGTGGTCGATCGGCGATACGATTAATATGTCGATCGGTCAAGGTTTTCTCCAAGCTACGCCGCTTCAGGTGGCTGGGATGTTTACCGTTCTAGCTAATGGTGGGTATCATGTTCAACCTCATCTAGTCAAAGATCCGGCAAAACGAGCATGGCGAGAATCGATGAATCTCAAACCAAGCACAATCGCAACTATCCGTAAAGGTCTACGTGAAGTGGTAGATGGCGGTACGGGTGCGGTGATGAATTCGGAGACAATTCCCAAAGCTGCGGGGAAAACTGGTACTGCCACAGCACCCCCTGGCCCGAATCATGTGTGGTTTGGTTCCTATGCACCTGCGGACAAACCCGAAATTGTCGTTGTAGCATTTGGCGAACATACGGGTGGCGGTGGTGGTAAAACTGCTGCGCCGATGGTATTGAAGGTGATGGAGGCTTACTTTAATGGTGGGAAACCTTTGCCAACTGCATTGGATGGTAAGAAGTTAGCACCCATAAAAGTTCCCAAGCGTCAGTAGACCCAAGAGTAGGAGCACCCCAAGCTTTTGACCATCAGCTCATCAAGACAGAAGGGCTGGAGAAGAGGTCAGATCTACGACTTTAACTTCTTCGGCTTGAGATTTTGACTAAAGAATCCCGTCGTCGTGACCCAAGCTTCGGCTGCGGCTTCAGGAGCATAATTTTCTCGCCGATCGCTCATGAAGCCATGTCCGGCTTTGGGAAAAAGATTGAGAATATAGCGTTTCTTGGCTGTGGATAGAGCCGCAGCAACTCTACCATGCTCGTCAGCGGCGATGAGTTGGTCTTCACTACCGTACATGAGCATGATGGGCGATTGCATTGCGGAGCTGCGATCGAGTATCGATTTTGCCCTAGGGGATTACCTGCGGTGGCATCGATCCCCCACCGTAAAAGGAGATCGCCGCTTTGATTTTGGTGGGCAAGACAGCGTTAGTGAGGAAGGCGGATCTTCCGCCCATACGAAAGCCAATTACGCCAATTCCATTGGCATTGATTTCAGAT
>Ga0105055_10012523_pt1 | contig 10311 bp, 13 predicted proteins | sample BON03_FD_78090 | JGI IMG/M metagenome (GOLD analysis project Ga0105055, IMG submission 78090) | Freshwater microbial communities from Lake Bonney liftoff mats and glacier meltwater in Antarctica - BON-03 | ecosystem: Environmental > Aquatic > Freshwater > Ice > Glacier meltwater | place: Lake... | reverse complement strand
GCTTTGTCTTCCTTACATGCTGCCTCAATTTCTCTTACCGTACATCTCTGTGGTAACTCTGGGTCTCATTCCGGATATTCCTGGTACCGATCAAGACTTTTCACACACTTTCTATATATGGTTCCAACTGTTTGCCACGATTGTCACTTGGACCTTGACGTTTGCTGCCTACAAGACCTTCGGTGCGAAAGGTTGGCGTCTTAGCGTTGCTCTATCGATAAGTTCCGTTGCTGCATACGGTGGTTTCTTATCTTTCAACCGTATGTCGCCCCATTACCCCATGCTTGTCCTCATAATATCCTTAAACTTGGTCTATATTTCCACAACTTATACCAAGGAGCCTGAAACAAACGCCTGTCGTGAATGGCCAGCTTTCAAGCACGCTGCTTGGTTGTCCAACGCTCTGGAGTATTTTTTCGGTGCACGTATTGTTGTCACCGATGAGATGAAGGAATGTGGTGTCAAGTTAGGCAACCATCAATGCGAAGAAGAAAAGTATCATCAACTGATATTACTGTTCCATCCTCATGGTATCTTTCCTGTTACTAGCGCTTGGATTTCGAGTAGCAGAATGTGGAAGGATTTATTCCCGTATCTTGAAGTGAATTGTTTGTCAGCAACCGTGATGCACTACGTTCCTGTGATGAGAGATGTTTTACAATGGTTTGGAGTTTGCGATGTCTCAAAGGATTCGATTTCAAACATGCTCGGCATGAACCGAAATATTCAAATTGTATGTGGAGGGCAAACGGAGATGTTTGAGTCTCGAAGCTGGGATACCGATATCCGAGTAGTGCGAAAGCGGCGAACTGGTATTTTCAAAATTGCTATTCAAAATGGTTTGGGCATTGTGCCAATGTACAGCTTCGGAGAGACGCAGCTGTTTGATAATGTGTACATGCCTTCCATTCAAACTTGGTTCAAGAATCATTTAGGATTTCCATTTCCATTTTTGATGCTGGGTAAATTTGGGCTGCCAATACCTCGAAGGGTTCCGGTGACTCTTGCCATGGATGCTCCTGTTTTTCCAGTGAAGAAAAATCCAACGCCTTCCAAGGAGGAAATAAGTGAATTTCAAACTCGCTATTTTGCGGTTCTTGAAAAACTGTTTGACAAATTCAAGGACCAGAATGGCCATGAAGATTTTAAATTAGATTGGATTGATAAATAAATTAATGTAGTGTATAGAATATTTTTTAGAAATAAAACTAATAGTCGTCTGTAAATATATGTTGTGTTAGTCTGCTAATCCAAGTTGTTTAATCGATAATCAAGTCATTGATGCCCCAATCTTCAAATGAGCCATCGGGCAAATATCTTCTGATGATAATTGGAATTTTACGTTGCTGAAGTTCTTTTTGTGCAATTCGTAATGGGTCTGTTTCTCCATCTGGATCCACCATGCAAGGCGCGTTCATGCTAAGTTGAAGCGCTCTTGTACCAAGGATTCTAGCTCTCTCGTACTTTGTCATGTATCGAGTGGTCTTGCGCTGAGTTAAGTCCGATGCTACAGGTACCTCATCATCAGCATCTTCAGTTGAGATAAATTCAGTTGTTGGTGTTGGTTCGTCCTCCATACGAATGAAAACCACCCACGCAGTTTTTTTTTCTCCGTGCAGAGTATCTATTCACAACGTCATGGGTATTCTCGAGCGAATCGCCGATATCGAGAAGGAGATGGCGAGGACACAAAAGAACAAAGCAACCATGAGTCATCTTTGCAGACTTAAAGCACAATTGGCCAAACTTCGAACAGAATTACTAGACCCCAAATCAGCGTCTGGGTCATCGACTGGTGATGGCTTCGAAGTATCCAAGACAGGCAGTGCTAGAATTGCTTTGATCGGTTTCCCCAGTGTAGGAAAATCCACTCTTCTTTCTGAACTAACTGATACTGAATCTGAACAAGCAAGCTTCGAGTTTACAACTTTGACTTGCATTCCTGGTAATATATTTTACAAGGGTACCAAGTTGCAGCTGCTTGATCTCCCTGGTATTATCGAAGGTGCTGCTCATGGAAAAGGTAGAGGCAGGCAAGTCATCGCGTGTGCCAAGTCTGCCGACTTGGTTTTGATGGTCTTGGATGCGGCCAAGGAAGATTCAAAGAACCACCGAGATATTCTAGAAAGGGAATTGGAAATCGTCGGAATGCGGTTGAATAAACAGCCTGCAAATATATATTACAGGCTTAAGAAAGATGGTGGTGTCAAGTTTAATCATGGAGGCATAAACTTGACCCAATTTGGAGACGACCCTGAGAAAACTGTCAAAGGTATCCTGGCAGAATATAAAATCCATAATGCGGAAGTTCTGTTTAGAGAAGATGCTTCCCCTGATGAGCTCATCGATATTATTGAAGGCAATCGCAAGTATGTGAAATGTCTCTATGTCTATAACAAGGCTGACATTATATCCATCGAGGAAGTCGACGCTTTGGCCCGAAAGCCCCATTCTTTAGTGATATCATGCAACTTGAAGCTGGGTTACGATTATTTGCTGGAAAATATTTGGGACTATCTTGGCTTGGTGCGAATATTTACCAAAAAACGGGGAGCACCTCCTGATTTAGACGATCCTGTTGTGTTAACAGTGTTTCGACATGGATGCAGTGTTGAATCTGCATGCCTGCAAGTACACAAGTCCTTGGTGGATGACTTTCACTTTGCATATGTATGGGGTACCAGCACCAAACACAACCCGCAGCGAGTAGGACTGGGACATAATCTGGAGGACGAAGATGTGATCCAGATTGTGAAGAAAACAAACACCCAAATTAAGCGAGACAAGGGATACAATGAACGAGTTCAAGCGCATTTTGATGCATACAAAGCTAAAAAGAAGAAGGGCAAATTGAAAACATAAATAAAAACATTAACTTGAATCAAATCCCGCGCAGGACATCAGGACAATTTCTCATTAGGTGATTGTCAGTCTTCCCACACCTCCTGCATAATTTTCCAAACGGCAGCTTTGCCTCCGGATCTTTGACATGTAATAAGTTGTTTTCAAACGCATTCACAAGCCTTTCTTCATAGCACATACCGCTACGAGCACCATATCGTAAATTGTATTCGAAATCCCCCGGAATGTTAAAGTAATCGACAATATGCTGGCAAACCTTTTGGTTGAGTGGACATGCATCGAATCTTGATCTCGCACTAGGACCAAAAGGATTAGATACGTTCTCAACTCCTTTACTTTCATACATGATGACTTTGAACAGGGATGGTTGTCGACATTCGCTCCCCTTGATCGTTGCCTTGTACCTCAACTCAGTCTTGGTGTCTTGTGGCTTACTTTTAACAACAGCTTTGGTTTCTTTAACATTGCGGGACCTTTTGGATACTGGAAACATATCAGCGATGTTTCCATTTCGCTTCGTCTTCATCGTACAAAGTAGTCCTGTCAAAATACAACTATAGTAGTAGAGTACTAGATAATATCGTTCTAGTACAATAAAACTGCTTCATGTGAAGGCTGCACTTTGTAGTATTTTCTTCTTGATGAATGCCCGAGTGAGATTGAATGTCGGAAAGGCTTCTTTGACATTTTTGAAAATATCGCCAACGGTACAAGACTCAATATCCGAGGTTTCTAATATCGAATCAATGAATCGGGAAATTTTCTCCTCTTGTTGAATTTCTATCTCAGGTTCCAGAAAGTTGGGGTCACGATACACTTTAGAAAACGAATCTGCCATTCGCATATGTCGATATAGCTCCGATGCGCTACCAGTTGTTTTAGAAGGAACCGTTTCAAGCAACTCAATGTCGTCAAGTCGCCTAGTAGAACTAGTACCCCATAAAAAAGTATCTTTCGTGGCCAACATGCGGGATTCGAACCGCTGATCAACATCACCTCTATTAGGAACTGATGAAATCGTCCGCGTCCGTAATCGTTCAAGTAGCAAATTTTGCACCTCTTCGGGTGACTTCTTACAATGCTGCAACTTGTAACTGGCCACCACTTCGGTAGAAGTCTTTGGGTCTCGGGACTCGTGTCGCTTAACATTTACTTCCCCGAGATGAATAAAATTGGCTGTGCTGTCTCGAATGTTTTCTTTAGAGACGAAGGATGTCTTAAGATAGTTGCTCTTAGGCTTGCTCTCCCGTGCTATCTCCTTCCGCCTCTTCACTCGCATCACTCTCTTTATTGGGACACTAACTGGCACTCGTAGACCCTGTACCATGCGATCGAACGCATCATCAAGTGACATAATCCAACAAGTTTGAAAAATAAAAACGAGGGGGGGGGCGTTTTTAAAAAAATGTAATTCGAATTTCAATTCAACGTAGTAACGCAACCAGGTCGCAGAGGAGAATATTCTTGCAAAGCTGCATCAATAAATTCTTTATCCAAGATATTTTTACCGGAAATTTGTTGCGATACTATTTGACTAACCATTGGTGCTTCCATTATTCCAGATGGCCCAAATCTAAAAACATGCTTATTAATTATAATACCAACAAAAATAGAACGTACCCTCCAATTATCCACAAATTTGCATATCCAAGCTTTTCAAGACTGCCAGCAATTGGTTTGCCGTCCCGACTGAAAGGCACTATATTCAATGTGAGCTTATTAGAGTTCGTAACGGACTTACTTGGTCCAGCCCAGGCCCCCTCGACTTCGTATGCCTGCAACGACGGAAGGAAAGAATACACATAACTCCTGTTTTCTTCCACTAGTTCTTGATCTGCTGCATATAACTTCTGATGGTCCCAAGGGGAAGATAACGGAACTCTGTCACCACCAAATAAAATGTTGCCGTCGACAGTTTTCCTTCCATATGCATGCGAAACTATTTTTTCCAGATTCAAATTGTGGGTACATTTTTCTGGTATCCCTTGGATATCGCATCTACTTGAATATCTGGCGAATTCATACTCTGCAGCAACTAAAAAGACAATATGGTTCATAAACCATTCAGGAACTGTTTCAGTCATCCATATTTGACCGCGAACAGGAGTTATGGGTACAAGCAGATTCAATTTCAAAGCTAATTCAGGTAACCAGATACCATTAGCAAGTACAAGATGTTTGCAAACCATCTGTATGCCATTGGATAAAGTTAACGAATACAATCCGTCGGCGGAGCGTTTGATTCCAACAACAGAGGTGTTTTCTATGAGCTGCGCCTTGCTGCTATCCAACATGGACTGCGTTGCCAACATAGTATTAACATGCAAACTCTCTGGAAAATAAAGAGCTGATCTTGCTATGGTTCCTTCGAAACAAGGGTCCAACTTTATTAAATCCATCTGTGATTTCAGCAGTTCAACATTTGCTCCTACACGTTTCAATGATTCATACTGCTGCTGGATGAAGGTATTTTGAGATGCATCAAGTGCGAGAGTTAGAGATCCTGAAATTTTTAAGTCACATTTGAAACCATCGACCTCCAACTGTCGATATATCTTTGCACTTCCATTTCGTACTTTGAACAGCACTGGCATGGATTCATCAAATCCAGGATTCCATACTGTGGCTGCAGATAGACCAGTAGATCCACTTCCGGGACTTCCCCTTTCAACCACGGTGACAGAGAAAGATGAACCTAAATGCATCGCCACTAGTTGCAACGTATCAAACACACAACCTTCTATATTCATATCACTTACAGCTCGCGCCAGCAATACCTGCACCCACAATAACTACGTCAGAATATTCTTTCTTCTCGTCACATAGAACAACACGACTACCAATTGCAACTACTAAACCACCACGGAAAACGCATCGTCTCAACATCGTCTCAACAGACTTTGTGGAAAGAAATACGAACTTCGAAAGATGCTTGAATCTTGATAGCCCCCCTCTTGTAACGGCTCTATGGGTCTGGCAGAAAGCAAGCAAGGGGAGGGAAGGCGTTGGAGTTTCGGGAAACGAAGAAACAGCAAGGAGCAAGAGCAAGTTGTTTTCTTGGATGAAGCCGATCGGGATGAAATTTCGGCGGAGATGCGGCGTCAAGTGAAAAAGTTAATCATGTATGCCCATTCTGCAGACCCCGGGCTACAGCGAGAGGTAAGATACTGCCAAATATAGAACCATAAGTACTTACGGTATGCAGGTTGCTGAAACATTGGCGAATCAAGCTGTTCGATCCGAGCTTCAAGTTATGATTGTTGAATCGGGTGGACTGGATCTTTTACTTCCATTGACTACGAGCACAGATTCGGAAGTGAGAAGGCTTGCCGCGCATGCACTTGCTAATTTATCTGTTAATAGAGATAACCAATTTCTTATGGCGGAGAAGGGTGGAATTGAGATGGTATTAACTCTGTTAACCAGCTCACAAGAAACGGAAGCAGCAGTAAAACAAGCCACCAAGGCTCTGGCGAATTTAGCAGTGAACAAAGAAAATAAAAGCAAGATTGCTAATTTGAATGGCATACCACCTTTAATTGGGATTCTTCGCCAATCTTCTGTGAGTGTGAAAGTAGAAGCTGCTGCAGCTTTGGCGAACTTGGCTGTGGACGATGATAACGAGATTGCCATTGGAAAGCTTGGTGGTCTTGAAGCACTTGTTGATGCTCTCCGATCTCTCAATCTTGACCTTCAAATTCAGGCTGTACGCGCTATAAGAAACCTATCGGTACATCGCGACAATCGCACCATCCTGAAAGAACTTGATGCAGTAAGCGAATTGCTGCTTGTTCGCGAGGTAATCGATATTCCACAAGAGGTTATACAGGTGGAAAAGGCGTTAGCAAATCTAGGATATAAAAAGAAATAATTCGATTAATTAAAAAAAGACTTTAACAACGTTCTGAGAATTTCCAGCATAATTGCACAGCCATACTTCGGCGAATCGGTTCCGAGCATAATATCCTGATTCGACTCCCCGAACAAAGACTTTTGATGCTAGAGACTCCCCTGCATCCATAGAATTTAAACACTTGCCTGACTGTACGTTCCATATTCGTAACTTGCCATCTTCACCCTTTGCTGAAATAAAACTATGGGCCGCATCTACACCAGGTATGTTATCATGCCTGTGCGAGACAACATGTCCACTGAACGTCATTGTGGGTTTAAACCTTCCATCCGCTGTCGCCATCATTCTTCGGTCAGCTTTTGAAAGTGCAGGGGAACCGCTAGTGGTACAACTGACGAGTATTTCGGTATCGTCTGCAATCGGATATATCCATGAAACTGACCCCCCATCCGCGCGAGCCACTTGGGAGGCAATTCTCCTGGATCTTAAATCAACAGACATTATTTTTCCGTTACGACATCCGCTTAATAACACTTGGTCAAAATCAACAAAGCATTGGGTGAAACAATCGCTCTTCAACGACGGAACAACTTCGGTGACTGAAGCATCACCTAGCAGGCTAATGATATGGCCTGTTTTGCCCTTATCAGAAGCCACACTCAGTCTATCGCTGCCTTTAGCCCAGGCGATACCTCTACACGTACCTGAATTGGGAAATAAAAAAGTATTCCGAAGGCAGCTGCGTGATTGGCATTCCTCCAGAGGCACCGCAATTAAACGCACCACGTATCCACGTCCTGTAGCAGAAGACAAGGCGAGATGGCTAGTGTTATTGTGCGATGTCTTACTCCATTGAATATGATTCTCACATACTGGTACTGCGTCTACAGACGTTTGCTCGTCATATAGACCCCAGTGAACACTTTTTTCAAATTCTAAACTTGATTGTGTGGGGTTGGCGATATTCAAAAGTTGCCCTGAGTGAGATGTCCAAGCGAATTGTGAAGTGGGGGAAATATCAAACTCTCGTGGATTTGGAATGTTGGCTAATTCCATTCGACTGATGGAGTTCAAGGCGTCTTCTGTAATATCACGCTGAAGGCTAGCTGGGTTTCGACACCCCATTAACTGAAGTGCCATTGTGTGCCGAAATACGCTTTTTTCTTGTTTCGGAATAGTACTCTCTTCCACCAGCATTACTGGTTCGTCATCATCTGAAAGAATAGTGCCATTTGGAAAGTACCTATTGCGTTTTGGGCAAAGAAAGTAGCCTTTGACAGTTTCTTTGGAAGGGTGTGTACTTTTTGTACTGTAGCAATTCTTGCGCCTTCTCTTGGTCATACTAGTTTCAAGACGAAGTTCCGGTGCAATGTTATTATTCAACCAAGGGTTTTTTAGTACTCCAGAAATGGATATCGAAAACTGTTAATACATCTCAGAATATGCGACGAATTGTTCTAGTAGCAGGTGAGTCTTCGGGAGATGCAATTGGAGCTAAAGTTATTATGCGACTCAAACAATGGGGCCGAGATAACGGAGTTCAATTTCAATTCGATGGAATAGGAGGGTGAGTTGTTGAAATAATCCACACTTTCAAACTTTATTGATTTTAAAAAGTCCTGAAATGTTAGCAAGAGGCATGAACCAATCGCTGTTTCCCATGAGTGAATTATCTGTCATGGGAATTTCTGAAGTTATCACTAAAATACTTCCTCTTAAAGTAGGTCAGGTTGCTGCAAGAATTGTTTTGACTATTAACTTTTTTCTAGAAGCGACTGGAACAACTTTGCAGTTTTACCGAAGAAATCAACCCAGATTTAATTCTCACCATAGATTCAAAGGGATTTAATTTTAGATATTTAGAAAGAATCTCATCAACAAATCCACCTCCCAGGATTCATGTTGTGAGTCCTTCGCCATGGGCTACGAAACCAATTCGAAGCATATTGTGGGGGTCTACCCAACAACAGCAGGACTATAGCAATATCATGAACGAGATGTTATGTATATTGCCCTTTGAACCGTCCTATTTCTCTAGTAAATCAGCATTCATAGGGCATCCGTGTCTTGAAACGAATCATTTTCGCGGAACCACACCCATGCCTTTGAACCAATTTCATATCCGTCAGCCTCAATGGGCCGCCAGAATACATCCTCGAGTGCAAGTGCGACCCAGTGTTCGAAAGATAACCTTCTTTCCTGGAAGTAGACACCAAGAAATTAAAGTAGCTATGAAAATCATGGCTGAGTTGATTCCGTCTATTCAACGAGAATTCGAAATATCAATATCAGTTATTGAAAGCACAAAACAATATCTACAAGAGTTTCTGGCTGCTCATAATTTCATAGCAACATTAGTTTCATCTAAAGAGGAACTTTTCACTAAAACTGACTTGGCCATAGCGATATCTGGTACCATCGTGACCGAGTTAGGAGCCAATTCTATTCCCACTATTGTATTTTATGATGCAGGACTTCTTACCCGATACATCGCCAAAAAAATCGCTCTCGTTAAACACGTGTCCATTCCTAACATACTGGCAGATGAAACTATCATACCGGAACACCTATTTAGCCAATGCAATGCCCATTCAATTTTGAAGAGTGTCAAAACATTGACATGTAGCCAGCTAGCGCGGCAATATCAAGTTGATAGAGTTCAAGCTATATTGCCAAAACTGGTCAATTGGGATGAATCAAAGCAATCACCCGTACCTCCAACTGCACTCATCACACAAAAATGTCTAGACTACATCATGGTAGACCATAATAAATCGAAATTCAAAACCACTCAAACTAGAGTAGTGGAATGAGGAAAACTCGTCATAAGTCAGCAGTGGCTAGCGTGGCAGAGGCCGCGGCAGAAGCAGCTAGACAGCGGAACGAAAAACGTGGGTTAGTGGAGGGTGCTGCTAAATCTGTTACTCCAGTTAAATCTGTTACTCCAGTCAAATCTGTTACTCCAGTTAAATCTGCTACTCCAGTCAAATCTGTTACACCTGTCAAATCTGGTACTCCAGTCAAATCTGCTACACCAGTCGAATCTGCTACTCCAGTCCAATCTGCAATTGTTAAATCCGTAAATACGAAGTCTACGCAGAAGAAGAAAACTGCGTCAAAGACCCCATCACGAAACAACGATGAAAAGGAGCAAGTTGCTAGCAAACGCAAGACTAGATCAGATTCTCAAGGTACTGATTGCAAAGAAGCAATCGTTGTAGATTCGTCGGAAGACGAGGCTCCCGTGACTCGCAGGGCCACTAGATCCAAAGCAGAACCAACTCCTGCTAAAACACCTTCTAAAAAATCATCTCGCATCAAGATGGATGACAAGGCAGCGCCATCCGAGAAAGTCAGATCTGGATCTATGGCTGGTGAAGTAGATGAAAAACCAGCAACAGCTAAAAAATCATCTCGCAAGAGTATCAAGATAGACGAGACGACGCCGTCCAAGAAAACCAGGTCTAACTCTATGGTTGATGAAGTAGATGAAAAACCAGCAGCATCTAAAAAGACGTCTCGCAAGAGTATCAAGATAGACGAGACGACAACGCCGTCCAAGAAAACCAGATCTAACTCTATGGTTGATGAAGTAG
>Ga0105055_10012511_pt1 | contig 10318 bp, 18 predicted proteins | sample BON03_FD_78090 | JGI IMG/M metagenome (GOLD analysis project Ga0105055, IMG submission 78090) | Freshwater microbial communities from Lake Bonney liftoff mats and glacier meltwater in Antarctica - BON-03 | ecosystem: Environmental > Aquatic > Freshwater > Ice > Glacier meltwater | place: Lake... | reverse complement strand
TCTTGCCTTTTTTTCTTTTCTTTTTTTTTTTTTTTTTTACAAACATGTGGGAGGGAGGTAGTTATAGCAGGAGCCTTAGCCAGCTGGGCAATTATACCCAGAGACAACTCCATTTGTGATCAAGCTTGATCACAACTGGAGTTGTCTCTGGGTATAATAACCCGGTTGGCTAAGGCTCCAACTATCAAGTAGACACACGCAAGTATGAGACCAGTAAGGAGGCCAAGGCATAGAGAGAGCTAATCATATACAGTCTGAGGTAGCGAGACAGAAGCACGAACATGTAGATAGAGAGGTTTAGACTGTCAGAGGTAAAGGTAAGGGCTTGTTTGTTTGCTTGTTCGTTGGAATAAACCCCAAAAAACTGTACTCCGCCTCCCGTTGGGAGGGAAGTAAATCCAGTGCTGGAATTCTGCACTGGTGTCGTCAGTTCGGTCGGTTGATTTTAAGCGACCGGTCGGTCAGTCACGGTCGATATCGACGGTCGGTTCGATTGCACCTACGGGAGAACACGGTCGATATCGACGGTCGGTTCGATTACACTTGAGGAGAATTTCGGTTGATATCGATGGACGCTTCGATTCATAGTATCCAAAAATCGGTCGATATCGACCATCCAGGTCGATTCATACAAAAAAAAATCGATTGACGGTCGATATCGACCGTTGAAAAAAAATTGGTCAACGGTCGATACAAATTTGCGAAAAAACAAAAAAGGACCATTGACCTATGGTCCCAACAGTGGTGAATAATGGTCCCAGACAATCATCCACCAAGAAATGAATGGTCCCACAGGTGGTGAGAAATTGTCCCAACACATATACAAATATTGACACTAATCCACCGATTAATCGACCGGTCGGTTAGGCACGGTCGATATCGACGGTCGGTTCGATTCCACCTACTGGAGAACACGGTCGATATCGACGGTCGGTTCGATTAAACCTACGGAGAATTACGGTCGATCGTCGATCGTCGATAATTGATCGAGATAATTTTGTGTGTGTTACTTTGTTTTATTAAACCGATATTGGGGAACCGTTATGTACGGTCCCGGGGCTTCATCGTGAGCGAGCCAAGGGAGATGCACCCACGATTTGAGATCGCCGACGTCCCAACCTTACCCTTTCCCCCCTTAGATAACCTGGGGTGTCCGGATCCTCACCCTGCACCTTAACCCTGCGTCAGGTCTGCACATGATATAAAAACTCGTTGATGTTGTCCCTTGCATCATCCTTCCTCAACAGTATTCGGGTCGAAAGGGAGGAATCATTGAACTACGTGTTGAATTTTGCCAAAGGCTTGTGCCAAGGCCTGATCGCCAAAAGTATTATCACAATGACGTTCATGAATCGGCTTAGGTGTCTGCTTACTCAAGAAATCTGCTAGCATGTCAGTGGTTTTCGTGTAAGGTGTCGTTACATTACCTAACTCGACATGTTGCCTGCCAAAGTGTTTTCTCATGTTGATGTGCCTAGTGGCGGGCTTGTTAGACGGTGCGATAGCCCTCTTGTTATCGCTAGGCTTCGTACTTCCGAATCCTAGTTGTTGCATCAGCATTCGAAGGTTGAGAGCCTTCTCTGAAAGCGCGCAATATTCTGCTTAGCTTCACTTTCCAGCTGATTGCTGCACCTAACAAAGGAAAATATAAGCGCCTGTATATTTTCTATCGTCAATAAAGCCACCCCAGTCAGAGTCAGAGTGACCATAGAACTCGAGATCCATAAGTTCGATGTCTGGGGTTCCGAAAGCGAGTTTGAAGTGTTGAGTCTTCAGACCCCACGTGCAAGTGTGGCTCAGTTGGTCCGAGCGAGGGACTGTTGATCCCTAGGTCGTCGGTTTGATTCCGTCTAAACCCCGAGAACTCAAATTCCCATGGATTTCAACAACATAGACTCTCAATCAAGGGTACTAAACTACAGTTGAAAGTAATAAAAGCAATCATCATCATAACCTGGTACTTAGCGATCCTAGATTAGGCATTCCATAGTTTCTCGCTTGGGTTATGTACATACCTCCCGAGCACCGATATAGAATGAACAAGATTGGGGCGAGCCCAGATCACTAGAAGTATCAGCTTACTGTGAGCTTGCTATACCTTGTCTTTACGCTTGACGTTATTCTCGGGAGGTGAATCTGCTTACGAATAAACTTCATGTGGATCGAGGGGTGGACTTATGCCAACGTCTGAATTTGGATCCAGACCCACGTGATTGATGAAGCCATACACAATTGGCCATACACGTGGCGTCGTGCGTCCAGAGTGAGAAGGCCTTTTTGCCTGCCCATATAATGCTCAATCTTGGAACGCGGTGTCGCCTCAAAAATGTCATTTAATTTCTTTTCGGAGGAGTCGACGAGCTCTCTCGCGTTGTGAGAGTGGGCGATGAGACTATCGTCTGTGTTCATAATCATGATGACGATTTGTGCGTCCTTCTCAATTTTCAGCCCTCGAAGCTCGACAAGGTCAATGGGTGCAAGTTCTTCTGATTCTAGCATCACGTGGACGCATTGTTCGTTTACTGCTTCGACATATTTAGGGAAGTTCTTCTGCATCTAAACGTGGAAGTTCTTCGCCCATTTGAATCCGGATTGGTGTGCTCCGTACTAGCAGGCCTTTCTTGATAAGCCATCCCATACCCTCTGGCACTCTGAAACCGGAGGCGAGCAAAAGAGCTGCTCGTTGTCGGGAATCTCGCCATTTAGAAAAGCAGTCTTTATGTCTAGACGATTCATATTCAGCTTAAGGGCACTGGAGATTGCTAACACCAGGCTAAGTGCACGGTCAGGGTGATCAGGCTTTTCCTCCCAAAATGCACCCAGCCCCATGAGGATAGGACGAATGTACTTCCACACATGAATCTTTATGTCTCAATAAGACATAAATTGTCCTATCACTTTGCCCTCCGTGACCTGCGAACCTCTTTTGTCCAAAAACAGACTCTACCTATATGGGTATATAAAAGTACACGAACAGCTGCAGTCAGATACCACGGTGGAGAATGGAAGTTCAAGACATGGATATGGAGATGGTCACGGTAGTACGTGCTATTGAGGCGCTGCCAGTAGTGACTGTTTTGTCACCGCTCGCTGCGTCCAGCAAGAACAAGCCTAGGTTCCGTGTCGGGTTCAGGTGCTTTTCGTGTCAAGAATATGGGAGCTGTGAGCAACAACAAGCAGGACCTGTACGTATAACAAATACCCGTACCACCTTGCTCGCCTGCTTGCAGGAGCTTCACAAACAGATCGTGGATGGCCACGGTGCCTGCTGCGTCGACGCCTCCCGAGCTGCAGATGAGTCTGACACCAGCAGGTCAAGTACAGCAGATGCGTGTTTGGCATGCGGTGCGCCCACACACTTTGCTACACGAGCATGTATGGTACGCCCACCCACTTTGCTACGCGAGCATACAGCTGCTGGTGTAACGCGTGTTCGCGCGTGCGCGGGCGACGGTATGGGACAGTCGCTTCTGGGTGGGGGTCCCTAGTGGTGCCGGGCTGTACTCGTTCAACACAGACTCTCTGGAAGGAGGGCAAGTTCACTGTCGTGGCAGCAGCAGGTATCAAGCAGCGCAAAGAGCTGGTGGCTGAAGTGCTTGCCAAAGAGTTGCCTAAGGTGAAGCCAGACAAGTGGGGTTGCGTGCAAGCTTCCCAGCTTTGGTATGTACATATTTGTATACAGAAAAAAGAGAAAGAGAGAGTGGGAGAGCAAGAGAGAAAAAGCGAGAGAGAAAGAAAGACAGAAAAGGTTTGAGAAGAAGAGAACGAGCGCGTGCGCGTGCGTGACACATAGAGATACTAAGTGACAAGGACCTGCAGAGACACAGCGAGAGACAACGCGAGAGAAGAAAGAAATAGAGAGACAGAACGAGAGAGAGAGAGCGAGCGAGCGAGAGAGAGAAAAAGGTGAGAGAGAAAGAGAGACGAGAGAAAGAGAGTGAGAATATACATACATACATATTTGTGTATAATATAAATTATATGTGTACATGTATATATATATCTGTGTGTATACATGTAAATTTGGGTATATGTGTGTGTGTATATACATATGAATTAATAATCCAATCCGAGGACCTAAATTTGGTACCTATAGTGATGGGGGGTTTTAGGACTTTCTGTTATTAATAAACATCTTACACATCCAAATATATAATGTTCGCATATCATGATATATGTGTACATATATGCGTATATACATAAATATGTTCCGTATATAGGTCGACCATAGTCACCAACGAGGAGAAACACTTGCGTCCCGGTCATCACTGGCTCTGTCAGTTTGGAGAAGCGTGTGATGGAACAAGTTGCGAGAATGAGTTCAAGCTGCAGGCCCGCAAGTGGGAGGATTACAAGGGTACGCGCTTCTACGATGGCGAGCGTGCTCTCGTGTTCAAGCGGTGGTTGAACCGTGTGGATGAGGATGCGTCGGGTCTCACATTTGAGGAGTGGGAATCGACAGAGAATGTAGACTCCTCGAAGATGCCTGTGGCGATGATTATCAACTCAAGCGAATTGAGAACCGCTGGTTTCACGCTCCAGGAAGTATTTCCCCCGGAGCTTGAGGCCTCGGCGCGCCGTAGGTCTACGCGCGGCGCAGGGATACGCCAACTTGAGGGTATGGGTCCCAAACGTTTTATATTATCAGTGGATGATGACACTGAGTTTAGGTCACGATGTGAGTGAATGTGTATTTGTGTACTTTGGTTTGGTTTCTTAAAAAAAAAGTGTAAAAAAATCATTAAATCAACCAAAAAAAATGAAAAAAAATCATTGAATCACCCAAAAAAAAACATCGTACGGGCGCCTCACACCCCCAAATGTCTGGGTGCAGTGGTGCCTGCTCACCCTGACCGTGCACTTAGCCACCAGTATAAGGGTTGTGGGCTCTGCCATAGGGCTGTAGACCCCTTCAGGATCGTAATCTAGGCCTGCGGTCTGTCTGTAGCTTGCGACAACGCATCTAGCTATATATTTGTCTATGCTACTGTCGCTCGATAGTTTGATCTTAAGGACTAGTTTTGTGCAAATTTGGTGGGGATGAGTTTTCTGCCTATTGGCACTTTCCTTGTCTCATATACTTCTTTGTCTACAAGTGAAGACATTTCCTTGTTGATGGCTTCTATCCATTCTACTCTTTAAGGAATACGTGGTGCTTCTGCCGTCGTCTTCGGGTTCCTGAGCAATGTGATCTCTCTAGCTGCATGTTTTCTCATAGTGGGTTCTTCTTTTGCCAGGGTCTTGTAGGCCTCCACAAGTGTGCGCATGAGGAAAGCTGGCTTGATCGTGCCACTGTTGTCGAGATTGTCCTTACCCATGGAAAGAAAACCGTTCACGTTGATTTCATCACCTGTGCAGATATCATAGCTTACCTTTGCCTTGCTGGTGGATTCCGAGTAGACTTGTCCGGATCGTGTAGATGGCATACAAGAAAGAGATTCCGCAGCTGCTACCTTGTCGGAGATATCTTTCGACATCTTTTTGGTGACATTACTCTTGTTGTGGATAAAGTGTGGGTGCTGGTGATTGAATTTGTACTCGTCGAAATATTCGCTGCGTGACATTGAAGTTGTGCTATCCGTCTAAAACCCGAGAGCTCAAATTTCCATGGATTTGAACTACATAAACCCTCAATCAAGGGTGCTAAACTACTTTTGAAAGTAACAAAAGCAATCATCATCATCCAAATTCCCTTTTTCAGCTGCAATGGCAGGCACATCTGCATCGTTTTCGTTGTAATCGCTCGTCGGGTCGAGTTCCAGTGCTGGTGCATCGTCGTTGGCATCATCAGGGATGGCAGTTGGTGTTGAAAACGAGTGTGGCTCGGCAAAATTCACCTGTGTAAGAAATTTCTTATATGTGCACTGCAGGTAAAAAAAAAATACCTGTGTATTTGTGCGCAGTGGGTAATTCCCTGTGTAAAACTGACTTCATGAGCCGTCCATGAACACACATGTGCACACCCCACACTTGCCCACACCTAAGGGAAGACATCCAATCGAAAAACCTCTCACCTCAAATATTTGGGTTGTTTCCATACTAATTTAAAATTGACTTATCTTGTTCTGCTAAACGAATCTGCAGATTTTCATTGTAGCTTCTTTTGTATTACGAAAGCAAAACAACCGTGCGAAAACCGCCAAAGTTGACTAAATCAACCTCAGAAAGTCTGGGATGGGTCGTAGATTTGTTCAGTGATGAGTCGTAGCCAAAGGATCTATGAACAAAACAAAACAAAACAAATCCTTTACACTTGAAAACACAAAAGCAAGTGAATCTGAGAGCTTACAGAATTGAGCTTGCAGATTTGGGCTTAAATTTCTGCCTTGCAAAGTCCATCCTGCCACCGGCGTAACAACCCTCCATGTGCTTGTATTCAAGTCCATGCTATTTAGATTATACCAAAACATTCACTCAAAACAACACAAAAATTCAAATTCTTCGTCATGTCACATTGTCTGTATTCTCTCTATCTACTTAACTATGTGAATTTGTGTGGAAGGTTTTGTATGTGCACTGCAGGTAAATACCTGTGTACTTGTGCACGTTGGGTAACTCCCTGTGTAAAACTGACTTCTTGAGCCATCCATAAAACAATTTCTTTTTTTCTCTCTCTTGCACACGCGCGCTCTTCGTGCATTACATTTCTACATGTGCAAATATCAGCCACTAGCGCAATTCTTTCCAGATATCCCCGCAAGGCTACATTGTCTACTATGATGTTGCTGATGCAGAGAATGATTTGATCATTCATTTGAGCTTGGCCTCGCATGTTATTGGAGTCAATAGCAAATCCTTGATGATCTCATCATTTAAATAGGTCAAATCGATTAGCTTCTCGATGCCAGCTGTCTTTGCCAGCTTGTCCACATCTTCAGCAAGTCCAAACTCCTCGAGCATCTTTGACAGAGGCGCCTGATAAGGCAACACGAGCAATTCAGCACCAAGCACCTGTGCGGGTGCCTTCACAGATCCTCTGATGCCCTCAAGCTTGAGCTCATGTTGTTTTTGTTGCTGCTAAAGCTGTGTCAATTGAGCCTGCAACTCTTGATTTGTGAGCTGCGTCTGCTCTGCATCTGCTGATGGACTCGGAATCTGCTTCACTTCTCTTTTGCTGCTGCTGCTCGCTCTTCGTTTTCCTTTTCTTCTCCCTCGCCTTTTCTCTCTCGTGCCTCTCATTCTCTTCCTCTGTACGCAGACTCGCCAGAGCCTCGGAATACATTGGTGTATACCCCAATGTATACACAGAATTACACTCACCAAAAAAATTACATGGTTTTAGAAAAGAAGGTTTACAGATTTTGCGAGCAGCACCGCCTATGTAAGAAATACATACAGTATGCAAAAAAATGTATCTATGCATAGAACACGTGCTGTGTACAGCGGCACCACCTGTGAGAATTCGTGTGTACACAAATTGACAAATGCCAGATATTTCAAGTGGTTTCAGGAAACAGGATCTACAGGTTTTGCTGGGAGGACCCGCCTGTGTAAATGGTACACACATTACGCCAAATATATATACATATATGCGATTATAACGTGTATTTATGTGTGTGCGGGTTTTTTGTGCTTAGGTGATGGTGTGTAATGTGAGCTAAATAGATGACAATGGAACAATTCGTTGTGAGTTGATAGCAATGAAGCAAAAGGATCGGGGACTCATGGTGAAAAATGACAAGCCGCAAACTTGTTTAGTCGAAAATGGCGTGCACAGCTGTTGTGATACGTTTGTTCGATGGTATTCTGATGAGGTAGCCAGATTGGCCGCGAGGCAAAGCAGTTCCAATATAGATGCTGGTGAGCCCCCTCGGTTTCGTTTTCTTGAGGAGTCAGGCCTCTGGCTTGAGGATGGTTGCGTGACAACCAAACGGCTTGCAAAGGTGCAGTGGAGTTGTTTGTGTGGGAAATAGAATTGAGAAAGGTGAACGTCCGCCGAGAGATTCATGAGGCAGGATGTTACGTCATTGTGCGTTCAGAGATATGCTGAATCCCTCGAGCATAGGTCCCAGTCCAAAGAGATTCATGTCATGACGCACGCCGCATCCTAGCACCCATCCACCGTTCTCAGCCAATCTGATTTGAAATTGGCATTCGGCTATCGAAGAGAGGTGTCGGATACCAAGGCGTATCACAAACAAGTTCAAAGAGTCACTGTCATTTTCACCTGCGTTGTTGCTGCAGATAATTTTTACCTGCTGACGGATGCCGTTGTCTTTGAATTATGAATCTAGAGATGCTGCGTTGATGCCTTTATCTTCCTTTGATTGCAGCTGGTGCACATTGCCACAAACAACCCGACAGGGAAAGAAGCGGTTTTACAGTCAATCAGGAACTGCTGCAGGGCTTTAGGTAGATCTGATTTATTGTCGAGGGAATATGTGAATTCTGCTCGGCTGCCTTGATCGATCAGGTAGACAGTGTATCGCCTGTTGAAGACGAAAATGTCAAAATGCACTTCTTCTACCGTGCTGACCTCGCGTGAGATGGATGGTGGGGCAGCACTTTTTCTCATGGGGCTGCATTGACAGCAATGACAGATTTTGTTAAATGATGCTTGCAAAGGTATCTTCAAAACACTCAGGTTGAGTTTTGCTAGAGCTTGGGGTCGTTTGAAACTTAAACCTCCAAGCCGAGCGTGCCACAACTTGATCAGCTCAAAAGTGTCATACATGTTTCGCGTGCTCTTTTGGGTCTTTCAGAAGAGGGTTTGTCCTGACTATTGGCATCTTGTTGGCCACACAAGAAAGAAAAACAGAATACGATTCGGCCTTGTCAGACATCTGGGCCTTCTCATTTACCTGATGTGCACGCTCTTGTTCATCTTGCTGCAACTTGGCCGTCTTGTTTACCTGATATACCTTTCCGCTGTCGTCAGCCTCCATCTCGTCCGTCTCATGCACCTTGTCTATCTCATCTGTCGCGGTCACCGTGTGGGCCTTGCTCCCTGTTTCTCGCACGACCTGATATTCTGTCACGACGGGTTGCACTGGTCTGCAAGCGTTTGTAATATTGTTGTCCGTGAAGAGACGTGGTCTGGACCTCCCACCATTTTCCCGACTTGTCTTCTTTCTCAGTCTTCCCAGCAATCCACACGGTTGCACAGTGAGGGCTGATGCAGTGTTGGTATTTCAAAACTAAGGTTTAACCCAGATTTATTGCCAGGGGTATCAGTGCTATGGTAATAGATAGCAGGGCCTGGGTAGACAGGTAGCTTGCCATACTCATACACATTGACCACATGTGTGAGTTCACATGTCTGGATTTGAGAATACCAGGTGCCTGAAGGCATTGAAGGAGTGGGGAGAGTGCATAGTGTGGAAGGCGAAGCAGAAGGGGAAGATCTAGAGGGTGAACACCCATCTAGTTGACTCAGAGCCCGAAAATAGAAGCCACCAGCGCAGGCCTGGTGAGACAAGGGAATGTTCATTAGAAACGTTTGGTGGCATTGAGGAGTGGGCAGCGCTTTCGCCCATAAGGACGTGGTAGGCAACAGCGTCGTGTGCAGCCTGGTGTGCAGCAGGGTTTGCCATTCCTTGCTGGTGGTAGACCATGGACTGAAAATTGGCTGCCCGGGGGCAAGCAGCAGCCCTATGGCCCAGCCCTTTGCATATGAAGCATTTGGACGACTCTTTGCCTCTCTTGCCTCTATGAGGGTGTCAATTCTTGTTGTGGCAATCTTGCTTCTTGTAGGCGAAGATCTTGTGCAAATTTTTGAGGCACTATTGGCACAATTTGCGCGCGTCAGTCGAGAAAGCTTTGAAGGGAGGCTTGAAGTGCCCTCCACCAGCATGACGATCATTGGCTTTTAAATCTTTAGTCTTCGCGTTGTAGCTCCTCAACATCGCCTCGAAGCTGAGCACTTTGTCAGTCTCCGTCTGCGAAGTCCCAGTTGCCTTGGTGGCGGCCGTGGTGATGCGCCAAGTTGCGATTTCGACTGAGAGTGCAGAGTTTGGACCTGACTCGGTGCACAGCTTCATCCGTTGCCTCGACAATGGTTGCGCCGGTGTGGCAGTGCTGGAGAACTTGTTGTTGGCGCAGAATGTTGCTGAACCCTTTTTGACAGGGTCCCCCTCGTCAAAGTTGGAGACGGCTATGGCGCAGTCAGTCTTGATGTCGTGGATAGTGCAGTCGCTGCTCCAAGCTAAGTTGGTGTACGTACAAGCGCGCGAAAGCCACAGTCCTCGTGGTCGACGCTGATCACAAGTGTTGGTAGTGCTTGGCAGTGATCATCTTGATGTATCCAAACACCACCATCTTGATTGCCTTGTAGCCATGCGTGTTGTGCGGTTGTTTGCGGCCCATTTGATCGGCTCGC
>Ga0105055_10012508_pt1 | contig 10319 bp, 10 predicted proteins | sample BON03_FD_78090 | JGI IMG/M metagenome (GOLD analysis project Ga0105055, IMG submission 78090) | Freshwater microbial communities from Lake Bonney liftoff mats and glacier meltwater in Antarctica - BON-03 | ecosystem: Environmental > Aquatic > Freshwater > Ice > Glacier meltwater | place: Lake... | reverse complement strand
ATGTAAATGTATACTGCCATCTTTATTACTTCTGTTAAAACCATATTTTAAATCGCCTTTAATTGGCGAGCCAATTGTAGATAACTGGCATCTAATTTGATGATGACGACCTGTTTCCAAATCAATTTCTAAAAGGGAATAATTATTTAGTTTCTTAATAGTTTTGTAATGTAAAATAGCTTTTTTACTACCATCAATTTCTTTAGCAAAAGCTGTAGATTTATTGTTTTTAGGATTCTTTTTTAAAAAATGAATTAACGTATCAGCATCCTCTGTAGGTTGATTTTTTACAACAGCCCAATATGTTTTTTGGATCGTTTTTTCTCGAAGCATTTTATTCAAACGCTCTAGAGCTTTAGAAGTTTTTGCAAAAATAATTGCGCCACTTGTTGGCCTGTCTAATCGATGAACAACGCCTAAAAAAACATCACCAGGTTTATTGTATTTTTCTTTAATATATTCTTTAACAACATCACTTAAAGGCTTGTCGCCAGTTTTATCTCCTTGAGAAATATCTCCAGCACGTTTATTTACAATAATGATGTGATTGTCTTCAAATAAAACTTGTAAATTTTCTTTTGTAGAAAACATGACTATTATTTAAAATTATCAGCAACGTCAAGATTTACGTTTTCAATAAAATCTAAGACTTCTTTTCTTCCAAGACTTGTAGTTGAAGAAGTTAAAAATGATTGTGGAAGACTTTCCCAATAATTAAGTAATTCCTTTTTGTAAGAAGTAATTTGTTTGTTGATTTTAGAACTTCCAACCTTATCAGCTTTTGTAAAAGCAATACAAAACGGAATCTGATTTTCTCCTAAAAACTGCATGAATTCTAAATCTATTTTTTGTGGATCGTGACGAGAATCAATCAAAATAAAAGTACAAACAAGTTGTTTTCTTTCTTTAAAATAGTTTTCAATAAAATACTGAAAAATGGTTCTTTTCTTTTTAGAAATTTGCGCATATCCATAACCAGGTAAATCTACTAAAAACCAAGAATCATTGATTTTAAAATGATTGATTAATTGTGTTTTTCCAGGTTTCCCAGAAGTTTTAGCTAAATCTTTTCTCTCCATTAACATATTAATTAACGAAGATTTACCAACATTAGATCGTCCGATAAAAGCGTACTCTGGGATGTTGTCTTGTGGAGCTTTAGTGACATTACTATTGCTCATTACAAAATCTGCAGATTTAATTTTCATGTAATTAGATATTTCTTGAAGTAAGCCAAGTAGCTAAAACTGAATTAAATTCTTCTGGTCTCTCCATCATTGGTACATGACCACATTTATCAATCCAAAATAAATCAGAATTAGGTAACAATTTATCAAAATCAACTGCAACTTGTGGCGGGGTAACTTTATCTTGTCTACCCCAAATCAAACAAGTTGGTTGATTCATTTTAGGTAAATCTTTTGCCATATTATGTCTAATAGCACTTTTAGCAATTGCCAAAGTTTTAATTAAAGAATTTCTGTTGTTAATTACTTCGTACACATCATCAATTAATTCTTCTGTTGCTATCGCAGGATCATAAAAAACATCTTGTGCTTTTTTTGTAACATAACTTCTGTCGCCTCTTTTTGGGTAACTATCTCCCATAGAATTTTCATACAAGCCAGAACTTCCGGTAAGCACTAGCGCTTCTACTTTTTCTGGGTAATGTTTCGTGAAATATAAAACAATATGTCCGCCTAAAGAATTTCCAAGGATAACAACTTTTCCAAGTTTTTTATATTCTATAAAATCTTTTAAAAACTTAGCTAAATTTTTAACATTTGTTCTTAAAAGAGGTAAAGAATATAAAGGTAATTCTGGAATTAACACTTTGTATCCTTTATTAGAAAAATAATTAAAAGTTGAATCAAAATTACTCAATGCTCCCATTAGTCCATGCAAAATAACTATTGCTTGTCCTTCACCCGCTTCTGCATACGTAAACTTACTTTCTGTAATTAAGTTTTCTGTCATGGTTTAATTGATTTGGCTTTGTGGCAAATGTAGTTTTTTTTTAGCACATATACATTTTTAATACAAAGGCCAGGATTCTAATTATGTGTGCTAAAGTGTCAATATTTTCAATAAAATTAATTTTTTGTAATAAAGTGGTAAAAAGTGGTAAAAAGTGGTAAAAAATTTCTACTTTTGAAACAAACTTAAAAGCAACTAGATATTAATGAATCTAATTGGTACATACGAATGCAAGGCCGACGCTAAAGGAAGAGTGATGTTTTCATCCGCTTTAAAGAAGCAGTTGTTGCCTGTTGTATCTGAAGGATTTGTGGTGAAAAGAGCAGTTTTTCAGTCTTGTTTGGAGTTGTATCCGATGAAAGAATGGAATTTGATGATGGATAAAATCAATAAGTTAAATCGGTTTGTAAAAAAGAATAATGATTTTATCAGAAGGTTTACCGCTGGAGTAAAAGTGGTTGAACTAGATGCTTCTGGAAGATTATTGATCCCAAAAGATTTATGTCAATTCGCAGGAATAGAAAAACAAGTTGTGTTATCATCAGCAGTTAACATTATTGAAATTTGGGATAAAGACAATTATGAGAATGCTATAGATAATGCCGCAGTTGATTTTGTAGAATTGGCAGAAGATGTGATGGGTAATACAGATGTAGATGAGTTATCATAATCCTGTTTTATTAAAAGAAAGCGTTGATGCTTTGGCGATTAAAGAAAACGGAATCTATATAGATGTTACGTTTGGTGGTGGTGGTCATTCTAGAGAAATATTAAGTCGTTTAGGAAAAGACGGAATGTTATTTGCTTTTGATCAAGATCCAGACGCGCAAGAAAATAAGATTGATGATGAGCGTTTTGTTCTAATTGCAGAAAATTTTAGGCATATAACAAGGTTTTTAAAATTTTATAGAATAAAAAAAGTAGATGGAATTTTAGCTGATTTAGGAGTTTCATCACATCAGTTTGATGTAGCAGAAAGAGGTTTTTCTACTCGGTTTGATGCAGATTTAGATATGAGAATGGACCAGAAAAGTGAAATCTCTGCTAAACAAATCATCAATAAATATGATGAAGATAAATTAGCAGATGTATTGTTTTTGTATGGTGATTTAAGAAACGCAAGAGCATTAGCAAAAACAATAGTAGAATCAAGAATAGAAGAGAAAATTGAAACAAGTTTTCAATTAAAAGAAGTATTAAAAAGACATTTGCCAAAGGCAAAAGAACATAAAATTTTAGCTCAGATTTTTCAAGCTATTCGAATAGAAGTAAATCAAGAGTTAGAAGTATTAAAAGAATTTTTAAATCAAATTCCAGATTTGTTGAAAGAAGATGGAAGATTAAGTGTAATCTCCTATCATTCTTTAGAAGATAGATTGGTGAAGAGATTTATTAGTACAGGATTATTTAGCGGCGAGTCCAATAAAGATTTTTATGGTAATACAAATGAACCCTTAAAAAAAGTTGGAAAATTAATAGTGCCTACCCAAGTTGAAATTAAGATGAACAACAGGGCTCGCAGCGCTAAATTAAGAGCGGCAACATTAAAATAATGTAATGACAAAAGTGAAAATAAATATTTACGATTTATTACGTGGAAGTTTTCTTACAGATGCTTCGGCGTTTAAAAACTGGCGCATTATCATTTTTGTTGTTTCTCTTTTATTATTTATGATTACTAGTGCACATAGGGTAGATGGTAAGGTTATTGAAATTGCAGAATTAAATAAAAAGAAAAGAGAATTAAGAGCAGAATATGTTGATACAGGAACCATTTTAATGCGAATGAAAATGGAATCGAATATACGACAGAGGGTAAAATCGAGAGGAATATTTCCTTCACAAACATCTCCACAAAAAATTAAAATCATCAGAAAAAAGAACTAACCTTGGCAACCATTAAAAAGAGCATATTAAACAAACTATATATAGTCACTGCTTTAATGACGCTATTTTTTATTGTTATTATTGGGCGTATTGTAGATATACAGTATGTACAAGGAGATAAATACAGAAAACTTTCTGTAGAAAGCACCGTAAAAAACGATACAATTTTTTCGAACCGAGGAAATGTATATGCAGCTGACGGAAATTTATTGGCAACCTCGATGTATAAGTATACAATCCGTATGGATTTGGGTGCAATAAAGAACTCAGTTTTCGAAAAAAATATCAACCCATTATCAAACTCACTGTCAGAATTACTAGGTAAACCAACTTCATATTATCAGCAAAAATTAAGAACTGCTAGAAAAAGGAAAAACAGGTACTTATTAATTGCTAGAAACTTAGGGCATAATGATTATATGAAAGCGAAACAGTTTCCTATTTTCAAATTAGGTCCTTACAAAGGAGGGTTTATCACCGAACAAAAAACAATTAGAGTTAGACCAATCGGAAAAATTGCCGAAAGAACAATTGGTTATGATGATTATCGTGGAGGAGCAGGAGTTGAAGGCGCTTTTACAAAATATTTAGAAGGAGAAAATGGTTGGAGATTAAAGCAAAAAATAGCGCAAGGTCAATGGAAACCAATTAATGATGTAAACGAAAAAGAACCTTTAGATGGTAGAGATGTTATTACAACGATAGATGTTAACATTCAAGATATAACACATCATGCGTTGTTAAAACAAATGGAGTTTTTTGAAGCGGAACACGGATGCGCAATTGTAATGGAAACAGAAACGGGAGAAATTAAAGCAATTGCAAATCTAGGAAGAACTTCTAAAGGAGCTTATTACGAGAAAAGAAATTATGCGGTTTGGGAATCTCATGAACCAGGATCTACTTTTAAACTAGCAAGTTTAATGGCGGCTTTAGATGATAAAGAAATAGATACATCAACTGTTGTAGATACCGGAAATGGAATTTTAATGCTCCATGGAAGTAGAATTGAAGATTCTCATAGAGGCGGATATGGAAAAATATCTGCAGCTCGAGTTTTTGAAGTTTCTTCTAATGTTGGAATCGTGAAATTGATTAAAAAACAGTACGATGATAATCCAATGAAGTTTGTAAATAAAATGAGGTCTTTTGGGTTGGATAAAAAATTGGGATTAGAAATTCAAGGAGAAGGAACACCTTTTATTCCGTATCCAGGAAACAAAAAAAATCCTTGGAATAAAATTTCTTTAGAATGGATGGCTTGGGGTTATGAGTTTCTATTACGCCATTGCAGATGTTAACATTTTACAATGCAGTTGCAAACAATGGTCAAAAGGTTAAACCAATGTTTATTAAAGAATTGAGAGTGCAAAATAAAACCGAAAAAGTTTTTGAAAAAGTAATTTTAAAAGAAAGAATTGCAAGTCAAGAAACTATAAATAAGGTTAGAAAAATAATGGAAAATGTTGTTAAAAAAGGAACAGCAGAGAATATTTATTCTCCAAATTTTTCTATGGCAGGCAAAACAGGTACAGCAAAAAAATGGGTAGACACACATATAGATAAAGAAGGAAAACGTATAAATGGTCATTACTCAAATCAACTATATGTGGCCTCTTTTGCAGGTTTTTTCCCCGCAGATAAACCTAAATATTCTTGCATTGTTGTAATTCACGAACCTAATAAAAAGAAAGGGTATTATGGTGCAACTGTTGCTGCTCCAGTTTTTAAAGAAATCGCTCAAAAAATATATACAACTACGCCAATTAATGTACAGGAAGTAACAGATCAACCAACAATTTCTGGAATAGATTCTAAATATTTAGAATATTATAAAAATTTACAAAAAGAGTACAATGTTGTTCCGGATGTAGAAGGAATGTCTGGAATGGATGCCGTTTCATTACTAGAGAATTTAGGATTAAAAGTAAAGTTTAATGGAGTTGGAAATGTTGTAAATCAATCAATATATAAAGGAACGACATTTAAAAAAGGAGATATAATTCTGCTAAAATTATCATAAATAAATTGAAGAATTTAAAAGACATATTATATAAAATATCTATCGAAGAAGTTCTTGGATCAACAGATGTTGAAATAAATTCAATTCAGTTTGATTCTCGTAAAATCAAATCGAATGATTTGTTTGTTGCTCAAAAAGGTTTAACAGTAGATGGTCATTTATTTGTTGAAAAAGCAATTTCATTAGGAGCAACAGTAATTGTTTGCGAAGAAAACCCAAAAGAAATTTCTGAGTATGTTTCTTACATTAGAGTAAAAGATGCTAATAGTGCTTTGGCAATTTTAGCTTCTAATTATTATAACAATCCATCATCAAAATTAAAGTTGATTGGTGTTACCGGAACAAACGGTAAAACAACAATTGCGTCTTTATTATATCAATTATTTAAAAAAGCTGAATTTAAAGTTGGGTTACTTTCTACGGTTAAAGTAATCGTAGGCGAAAAAGAATATAATGCAACTCATACAACTCCAGATTCAATTACAATCAATTCGTATTTAAATCAAATGGTAAAAGAAGGAGTTGATTATTGTTTTATGGAAGTTAGTTCTCATGGGATTCATCAAAAAAGAACTCATGGATTACATTTTGAAGGCGGAGTTTTTACCAATCTTTCTCATGATCATTTAGATTACCACAACACATTTTTAGAATATAGAGATGTTAAAAAAACATTTTTTGATTTGTTACCAAAAACGGCTTTTGCATTGGTAAATATTGATGATAAAAATGGAACTGTAATGTTGCAAAACACAAAAGCAATAAAAAGAAGATACGCATTAAAAACCATCGCAGATTTTAAGGGAAAAGTGCTAGAAAAAAGAATGTCTGGTTTATTGTTAACTGTAAACGGAATAGAATTTTGGTCTAAACTCATCGGAACATTTAACGCGTACAATTTATTAGCACTTATTGGAACTGCAGAGTTATGTGGTTTAGAAAAATTAGAAATTTTGAGATTGGTAAGCGAGTTAGAAAGTGTAAGCGGTCGTTTTCAGTATACAATTTCTAAAAGCGGAATTACAGCAATTGTTGATTATGCGCATACGCCGGATGCATTAAAAAATGTACTAGAAACCATTTCTGATATTAAAACAGGAAAAGAAAAAGTAATTACAGTTGTTGGTTGTGGTGGTGATAGAGATAAAACGAAAAGACCAAAAATGGCAATGATTGCTGCTCAAATGAGTAACCAAGTAATTTTCACTTCAGACAATCCTAGATCAGAAAATGCACAAACAATTATTGATGAAATGGAAGTTGGAGGTTCTGCAGAGAATCTTGCAAAAACACTTTCAATTGTTGATAGAAAACAAGCTATAAAAACTGCATGTAAATTATCTGAAAGTGGAGACATTGTTTTGGTTGCCGGAAAAGGTCATGAGAACTATCAAGAAATAAATGGAGAACGATTTCATTTCGATGATTTAGAAGTTGTTACCGAATGTTTAACTCAATTAAATAAATAAGAATGTTATATTATTTATTCGAATATTTAGAGAGTCACTTCAATTTACCAGGAGCAAGTGTGTTTCAGTTTATCACATTTCGGGCTGCTTTGGCATTCATATTTTCTTTACTGTTTTCAACTATTTATGGTAAAAGAATCATCAATTTTTTAAGAAAACAACAAGTTGGAGAAACGGTAAGAGATTTAGGTTTAGATGGACAAGCTCAAAAATCTGGAACACCAACAATGGGCGGAATTATCATCATCTTGGCAACATTAATTCCGGTGTTATTATTAGCAAAACTAGACAACATTTATGTTATTATATTATTAATAACAACCATTTGGATGGGGTTTATTGGTTTTGTAGATGATTATATAAAGGTATTCAAAAAAGACAAAGGAGGTTTAAGTGGTAAATTTAAAATAATTGGTCAAATAGGTTTGGGTTTAATTGTTGGCTCTATGCTTTATTTTCATCCAGATGTAACTATAAAAGAACAATTACCCGCAGATCAGCAGATTGTGCAGCAAAACGGAAGAACACAAGTTTTTGGAGATGCTCATAAATCTACAAAAACTACTATTCCGTTTTTAAAAGACAACGAATTAGATTACTCAAAAGCATTGAGTTTTTTAGGTGATGGATATCAAACTTACGCTTGGATTATTTTCATTTTTGTAGTTGTTTTTATTGTAACTGGAGTTTCTAACGGAGCAAATTTAACAGACGGAATTGACGGTTTAGCTGCAGGTTCATCCGCCATAATTGTCATCACGTTGGCCGTTTTTGCATGGGTTTCTGGTAATATCATATTTGCTGATTATTTAGATGTAATGTACATCCCAAATTCTGGAGAAATGACCGTTTTTATTTTGGCGTTTGCAGGTTCATTAATAGGTTTTCTTTGGTACAATGCATTTCCGGCTCAAGTTTTTATGGTTGATACAGGAAGTTTAACTATTGGAGGAATTATAGCAGTAATTGCAATTGCAATTCGTAAAGAATTACTGTTGGTTTTTTTAGCAGGAATTTTTGTGGTAGAAAACATGTCGGTAATATTACAAGTTTCATATTTCAAATACACAAGAAAGAAATTTGGAGAAGGAAGGCGCATTTTTAAAATGTCGCCATTACATCATCATTATCAAAAATCGGGATATCACGAAAGTAAAATTGTGACTCGTTTTTGGATTGTTGGAATTCTATTAGCGGTATTTACAATTGCAACATTGAAGTTAAGATAAAACCCGTGTTAATCTTCCAGAAGGGAAGAAATAGAAGTATTAACAATGAATAGTGAAAAAGATAATATAAAGCATGTTAAGGAAAAGCACTCTTTTGTTGGAGGGTTTAGGAGGAGAATTGTTGTTTTAGGTGGCGGGGAAAGTGGTGTTGGTACAGCCATTTTAGCAAAGCAAAAAAAATATGAAGTTTTTGTTTCTGATAAAGGAGCAATTGCTAAGAAGTATAAAGAAGTTCTTTTACATAATGATATAGAATTTGAAGAAAATCAGCATACAGAAACAAAAGTTTTAAATGCAGATTTGGTGATGAAAAGTCCAGGAATTCCTGATAAAGTTGAACTAATTCAAAAATTGATAAAAAAGAAAATTCCAGTGATTTCAGAAATAGAATTTGCAAGTCAATTTACAGAGGCAAATATTATTGGAATAACAGGGTCAAACGGAAAAATAACAACAACATTATTAACGCATCATATTTTAAAACAAGCGAAGTTAAATGTTGGAATTGCAGGAAATATTGGAGATAGTTTTGCGCAACAAGTTGCAGAGCAAGACTTTGATTTATATGTGTTAGAGTTGAGTCGTTTTCAACTAGACGGAATTGAAAATTTTCGCCCACATATTGCAATAATTACCAATATAACACCAGATCATTTAGATAGATACGAGTATAATTTTAACAACTATGTAGAATCAAAATTTAGAATAACAAAGAATCAAACAAAAGAAGACTATTTAATTTATGATGCAGATGATCAAGCGATACATAAATGGTTAGCAAATAATAGAATAGAAGCACAATTAATTCCTTTTTCGATAGAAAGAGAATTAGAATTTGGAGCTTTTTTAAAAGAAGAAAAAATAATAACGAAAATAAATACAGAAGAATTTACTATGCCACTATCAAACCTAACCCTACAAGGTAAACACAATGTGAAAAATGCTATGGCTTCGGCTATGGCAGCTCAATTGCTAAAAATAAGAAAGCAAACAATTAAAGAAAGTCTTTCAAATTTTGAAGGAGCAGAACATCGTTTAGAAAATGTACAAAAGGTAAAAGAAGTACTTTATATCAACGATTCTAAAGCTACAAATGTAAACGCAACTTTTTATGCCTTAGAATGTATGGATAATCCAACAGTTTGGATTGTTGGTGGAGTTGATAAAGGAAATGATTATCACGATTTATTGCCTTTAGTACGAGAAAAAGTAAAAGCAATTGTTTGTTTAGGAATTGATAATAAAAAAATTATTGAAACTTTTAATAAAGTTGTAGATATTATTGTAGAAACAGCTGGAGCAGAAGAAGCTGTAAAAGTTGCTGCAAAATTAGCATCAAAAGGAGACACTGTTTTGTTGTCGCCAGCGTGCGCAAGTTTCGATTTGTTTGATAATTATGAAGATAGAGGAAGACAGTTTAAAAAAGCAGTAAGATCAATTTTATAATTTAAAGTGATACACTTATTAAAACATATAAAAGGAGATAAGACCATTTGGTCTATCGTTTCGATATTGGCAATTTTTTCGTTTATGCCAGTATATAGTGCGAGTACAAATTTGGTATATGTTGTAGGTTCTGGTTCTCCGTTTGGTTATTTAATAAAACACATGATTTTATTAATTATGGGTTTTGTAATTATCTATGGAGTTCATAAAATTCCGTACAGATATTTTAGTGGCGGGTCTGTACTAATGTTGCCAATTATTATTATATTATTAATCTACACATTATCT
>Ga0105055_10012506_pt1 | contig 10320 bp, 10 predicted proteins | sample BON03_FD_78090 | JGI IMG/M metagenome (GOLD analysis project Ga0105055, IMG submission 78090) | Freshwater microbial communities from Lake Bonney liftoff mats and glacier meltwater in Antarctica - BON-03 | ecosystem: Environmental > Aquatic > Freshwater > Ice > Glacier meltwater | place: Lake... | reverse complement strand
GCTGGCTTCAGTCATAAACTTGCGTGAAGGCGTGTATCCACCTTTCGAGGAGTTCCAATTCGGCGTTTCACGGATTTTATTCTCGGCCTAATCTGGGCCAAGGTTGTGTCTCGCTTGGGGTAATTGAACAGATGAAGATCAATCGTCGCAAATTCGTTGGGGGAACCGCAGGGATTGGGATCGGCTTGGCTATCGCCGGATGCTCTGAATCCGCTGAGGATGCGACCAGCGGCACTCCGAATTCGCCAAGAAATGGCCGCTCGGATGTCGTCATCTTGGGGGCGGGCGTCTCGGGCCTCCAAACAGCTTGGCTTCTCGAACAGCAAGGGATGACGGTCACCGTTATTGAAGCACGAGACCGGGTCGGCGGGCGGATCGTTACCTTGTTCGATCAGCCAGGTTACCCTGAGATGGGGTTCAACGCCTTTTACGCCGGCTATGGGCGGGGGCTCGATGCCGCTAAGCGCGCCGGCGTCGAACTACAACCGCTCGGTGAGCGTATCTTTGGGGGGAAGCCTAGCCAGGTATATATAAGCGGACAGCCCTTCACGCGGGAGCAATGGGCGCAATTTCCGGGCAATCCCTTTCCCGAACAATACAAATCCGTCATGCCTGCTGAGCTCGTCAACACGGTCTTGAAGCAGGGTGCGCGGCTTGAGAACGCTTTCGATTGGCGAAGCCCGAAGAATGCGGCGCTGGACAGGTCCCTATACGAATTCCTCAAGGCACATGGCCTATCCGAAGCCGCAATCCAGCTCAGCGCCAATACCTCTCCTTATTATGGGTATAACGCGTGGGATGTCTCGTCGCTTATGCTTGAGCAACACAACGGCTTCATGAAAGCGCAGATGGCCGCAGGTAAAGAGATGTGGGCGGTCAAAGGGGGTAATCAACAGTTACCACAGCGCCTTGCCGAGCAGATCAAGGGCGACGTCCTGCTTGAATGCGAGGTCGTAGCTATCCGTTCCGACGACCAAGGTGTAACAGTCCATTGCCGCGACGGGTCGGAGTTCAAGGCTGCGCGCGCTGTCTGTTCGCTGCCTTTTTCGGCCTTGCGCAACGTGCATGTCGATCCGGTTCTGGAAGGGCCGCAGGCACAGGCGGTTGCGCAACTCGGCTACCTGCCGATCTCAATGGTTTTTGTCACCGCAACCTCTCCTTTCTGGGAGGAGGACAACATGTCGCCTGCTATGTGGACAGACGGGATCTTAGGCAGCGTAATGCCGCAGCGATTCGGAGATGATCCCGCCGAGATCACCGGTTTTATAGTCCAGTCGCGTGCCGATCTCGCAGATTATTGGGACACATTTGATCCCGAAACCGCCAAGGCGATGGTCGTCGATCAAATCGAAAAGCTGCGCCCGGCAGCCAAGGGCAAGATTGAAGCCCATTCTTATTTCAGCTGGGGCGAACAGCGTTTTAACGGTGGAGACCTGTCCTATTTCAAGCCGGGTCAGGTTGCGGCATTTGTAAACGAAATGGCGAAGCCGACCGGTCGTTTGCATTTCTGCGGGGAGCATACCGCGGTCAGTGCTCGCGGCCTCGAAGGCGCGCTTGAATCATCCGAACGAGTGGCGCTGGAGGTGCTGCAAGCTTGACGGCCGTCGCGCGATTAATTTTGATAGTCCGAACCGGAATGAGAATTTATCTAGAGGGAGTATTTGAAATGGTATTTGCGTCATATGGGCGAGTCTCAATGGTTGTGCGTGCGACGGCCTTAGTGGGATCTTTGGCGCTGTCGGCCTGCGTCCTGCCGCAGGCCGACTTGGCATCAACTCGCGCTGCGAGTGCCGTCGCAGACCCCGAAATGGTCGCGATTTCGTCCGGTTCTTTTATTATGGGCCGCGACGGAGGCGAACCCGACCGCTACGACGGACCGCCGCATCGGGTTACCATCGCCGAGCCGTTCGAACTTGCGAAATATGAAGTCACCCATGCTGAATACAGGCGATTTGTTGATTCGACCGGTCACGTCTCAGCGCAGGCTTGTAGCGTGGCCGTTGACGGCATGTGGGGGCATCGCGACTGGGCCAACTGGATGAACCCAGGGATCGGCCGAACGCCGCGCGACGACGAACCTGTGACCTGCGTTTCATGGAACGACGCGAAGGCATATATCGCTTGGTTCTCGACCGCGACCGGTCAGGATTACCGTCTGCCCACGGAGGCTGAATTCGAATATGCGCTGCGCGCTGGAACGACGACGATTTATCCCTGGGGCGAGGACCCCGACGGCGGCTGCTCCTCCGCTAACTTGTTCGATGCCTCGGGCAAAGCGATGTTTCCCGAATTCGTCTGGGAAGGCGGCGAATGCTCGGATGGCTTGCCGATGGTAGCGCCCGTAGGCAGCCTCGAACCCAATCCGTTTGGCCTGTACGATATTACAGGTAATGTCTGGGAGTGGACGCAGGACTGCTATGTGCTGCCCTATCCGGCCGATATCCCGACTGACGGTTCGGCGCTGGAGGTCGAGGGTGACTGCGAGCAGCGCACGGTGCGCGGCGGCAGCTGGGAGACACGACCCAGCCGCATGGCATCGGCCTGGCGCGGCCGAGACAAACCCCATGAAGCGTTCAGGACATTCGGTTTCCGTCTGGCAAAGTAAATGCGGAACCAATCAACCATAACGGACCGGTCACGCACCGGCCCGTTATGGGCTGCAACTCATCAGGCCTCGTGCGTATCAGCGATAGCGCGACGGATCGCCTTGATAATGCGCGGATAAGTCCCGCAGCGGCAGATGTTCGTCAGCTGGTTGCGAATGTCATCGTCGCTTAGTGCTGGGTTGTCCTTTATCATCGCCGAGGCGGCCATGATCATGCCGGGTTGGCAATAGCCACATTGCGGCACCTGCTCGGCGATCCATGCCTTTTGCAGCGGGTGCGAGCCGTCGTCGCTTAGACCTTCAATGGTAGTGACTTGCGTATCCGCAACGTCGCCCACAGGCACTGTGCAACTTCGCACCGCGACCCCGTCGACGTTGACTGTGCAGGCGCCGCAGACGCCGACACCACATCCAAATTTCGTACCCTTCAATCCAACAGCATCGCGGATCGCCCAGAGCAGCGGTGTTTCGGGAGCGAGATCTATGTCGTGTGTTTTGCCGTTAACAGTCAGGGTGATGCTCACGTCGGGTTCCTCTCTTCCATTCGCGCCGCCATTATCGACGTACCTCGTAACCGGCTTTGACAATGGGAAGCGCGCGAATCCTGTCTCCGGTCGCATCATAGATCGCCGAAGTAAGTGCGGAGGCGACACCTGGGACGCCCGCCTCGCCGACGCCACCGATTTCGTCCTCGCTCAAGATCAGATGGACCTCGATATCAGGCGAGTTCGCCATGGTGACCACCGGGTATTCCGCGTAGGTTTCTTCCACAACTGCGCCATCGCGGAAGGTGATGTTTCCAAACAGCGCTGCAGATAGGCCGAACACAATTCCGCCCTCGATCTGCGAGACGATGTTTCCGGGATCTATCTGAACACCGCAGTCAAATGCGCAGACGATCCGTTCGACAACCAGTTCCTTGTCTTTGACTGAAACTTGAATGACCTGCGCGCATTGCGAGTTCCACCCATTTGTGAAGGAAATGCCGCGCCCTACGTTGGCGCCCTTGGCTTTGCCCCAGCCAGCCTTTTGTGCGGCCAACCGCATCACCGCCGCGCCGCGCGGATTATCGCGCAGCTGCGCGAGGCGAAATTCGAGCGGGTCGCGGCCGAGATGTCCAGCGATATCGTCCATGATCGCTTCGGCAAAGTAACCATTGCTCGATAGGGATACCGACCGCCAAAAACTCGTCCGGATCGGCGCTTCGACTTCAACCATATCGATACGGCGTTCGCCCATCTCGTAATCTGGAGATAGCAGCCCCCCGACGACTGATGGATCGGCAAAGCCTTCCCGGCGGTACGGGGCTGATGTTGACAACGACTGGCCTGCCGCCCTTCCGTGTGCAGCTAGGATCGTTCCATCGGGCGAAATCGCGAGACGCGACCGCACCACCGTGGCTGGGCGGTAGTAATCGTGCTTCGTATCCTGCTCGCGCGACCAGATTAGCATCACTGGTCGCCCCGGTCTTGCCTGCGCAAGCAGAGCCGCCTGAATCATAAAATCGCGCTCGTTTTTTCGGCCGAAAGCGCCGCCAATAAAGGTGCGGTGGACGGTAATCGCGCTTTCAGGCAGGCCGATGGCTGCCGAGACCTCTGGCGGAATCTTCTCGCCAGCTTGTGTTGGCGCCCAGATCTCGCACCGACCTGCCTCTATCAACGCGGTTGCACAAAGCGGTTCTAATGCCGCATGAGCCAGATAAGGGACGGAGTATTCGAATTCGAGTTTTATCGGACCGCGGGAAATAGCATCGTCAATCACCGATTGGTCGGCGGATAATATTGGGTCCTTCATCGACCCCCCGACCGGGAAAGACAAGGCGTCTGCGTCGTTAACTAGCGCAGACTGGAAACGAGCCATGAGTTTATCGGAGTCGACGCGCTCGCCCTTAACTTCGGCCAACTTAATGCGATCAACCGCCTGCTGTGCCTGCCAATAGCTGTCGGCAATCACCGCCACAGCGTCGACCAATGGCACGATTTCTTGTACGCCCGGCATACCTTTCGCCGTCTCAGCGTCGAACCCGGCCAGCTTCGCTCCTGCGACAGGCACGTGCTTGATCGCAGCATAGAGCATATTCGGCAGTACCACGTCGATTCCGAACACTGTAGCGCCGCATACCTTGCCCGGGATGTCCTTACGAGGACTGAACTTGCCGATTAGCACAAAGCCCTTGGGTTCCTTCAGTTTCGGATTCTTGGGTATCGGAAGCTTTGCCGCGTCTGCTGCCACGTCACCAAAGGTTAGCGTCGCCCCACTCTGCACGTTAGTTAAAACTCCCTCGGCAACGGTGATTGACCCCGGATCCACATCCCAGCGCAATGCAGCCGCTCCAACCAGCATCTCCCGCGCGGTTGCTCCGACCTTGCGCAGCGGCTCGTAATAGCTTCTAACCGCATCGCTGTTGGCGCTGCGCTGTCCGCCAGTGGGATTATTGAAGGCGGGATTGACATCCGATAGCTTGACTTCGACGTTTGCCCAGTTCGCACTTAGTTCCTCCGCTACGATCTTCGGCAGGCTGGAAGACACACCTTGTCCCATTTCCGCGCCGGGTGTCGTGATCGTGACGATCCCGTCCTCGGCAATCTGAATATAGGCGCCGAGTTCTGTTGCAGCAGCGCTTTCACTGGTACCGAAGCCAAGTCGTTCGCAGCCACCAAGAAGCAGGCCAATGGCGATGCCGCCACCGCCTATGAGGACGCTCCGGCGGCGTACGAAGAATTGTGGAGCGGAAGCTTGTTCAGTCATTGTCTTCCTCACAGGTGTCGGCGAGATGGTCGATGATCGCACCACGTTTTTCCTCGTCGGCTACTCCGCCGAACGCCATGGAGTTGCCGGGCACAATCTCGCCGGGGCTGGCGATGAAGTCGGAAAGCGTCCCGCGGTCCCACGCCAGGCCGTTCTTGGCCGCTGCGACAAACCCAGCCGAGTATGCGAAGCCCTCGCGGGCGCCGGCCTGCTTGCCGATCACACAATGAAGGTTCGGACCAACCTTTGCCGGGGCGTCCGGCGTGATCGCGTGGCATGCCGAACACTGGAGGAAGAGAATCTTGCCCGGACCGGCGGCGGCAGCCTGAAAAGTCGCTTCCACCTGTGGCTCGGAATGCCCAATCGCTTCTTCAGCAGCCTTACCGGTTTCTTTGCCGCAGCCAGCGAGCAGCAGGGTCGGTGCCAGAAGGTAGATCGGCAGGGCCTTCAAAGTTCGCATCTTGTGTTTTGTCCTATCCCGTATGGGCTGCAAGAGGGCTCGACGCCCCATGCAACGAACTATGATCTAAAACCGAATTTGTCTTCGTCGCGAAATCCGCGCGTTGCCCTCTCCAAGCTCAGACAAACTGTTTGCCACTAAAGCTTGCCAATTGGCGCGCACTCATTTCAACAGCTTATTTGGCGATCCCGGAAGCAACGAACCAAGAACGGTAAACGCCTTCGCTTTCAGGCCCGAAACTGAACGGCCCATTCCGTGCCATCTGGCTTGTCGCTTGATAGCCAATCTCAATATCTGAGAAGCCCGCAGCTTCGAACAGTGAAGCATAGTCGGCAGTCAGTGCGCCGCGCCAGTTCGGCTCATTGTTGTACTGGGCCTCAAGCTCACCAGAAAGTTCGTTCCAAACATCTGAGTTGTCGTGTAGCAGGGGGACCTCAAGGTGAACAGCAACCCCGCCAGGACGCAGCAGTCGCAGGGATTCACTCAGGATATTTTGTGTCGCCGCTTGAGAGGTCTCGTGAAACAAGATGCAGCTAAATACGAGATCGAAGCTAGCATCAGAAAAATCCGTCTTCTCCGCACTCTGCTGAGAAAAATGAATTGCTGCGCCAAGATGCTCTGCGCGCGCATGAGCATAACGCAGAATCGAAGCGCCCACGTCGATGGCTTGGACTTCGGCATCTGGAAAACACTGTGTAGCTGGAACGCTGCTTGTGCCGATCCCGCAACCCATGTCGAGAATTCGTTCAGGCTTGAAATCAGGGAAGCGCGTCAAAACATGCGCCATCGCCGTCTGGCCGCGCAAGTCATTGAGCATGCCGCCATTGCGGCCCAGCATAAAAACTGCTCCTCCGCGGTCCATTACCGCACCTTGTAGAATCGAATTATCATCATACGCATTGCCGCCTGGCATCAGATGAATATCACCGTGCTGCACGTATTCGGGGGCAACGAAGTCTGGATCGGTGCGCACCGATCCTATTGGATTTTCAATAACGGCCAGGGCTTCCAGATCTTCCGCTTGCCGCTCGACACTGTCAGCGATGGTCGCCCAGAGTTGGCGCTGACTTTCGCGCTTCAAGGATAGCCATGTGCGGAAGGATTGATGACCCGACATCTTTTTGCGTAGTTCGTCAGCGGGATTGTTGGTTCCGTTGTCTGGCAGTTGGCTTTGCTCAAACTTCGCCAATTCGGCCTGTATCGGTTCAACCTCAGAGAATAGGAAGACCTTCAAATCCCGGACGAATAGTTGCTCGATGAGCTCGTCATGACTGGGCAACGCGATCATCGGATGATCCAGCTTTTCACGTGCTTCGGACATTTCTGAAATGCTCATCATTTTTTACCTCTGGCTTGGAGATCCTTGGATGCCGCTTCCAGCAATGGGCGAAATACCTTGTGCATCGTGTGTCGGCGTTGGCCTTCACGCTCAGTCTGCGCCTGCAGGTCGGGCTCGAAACTTTCGATAGCCCCTTTTTCCAAGGCACCGCCTTTCGCCAATAAGCGTTCGCACGCATCGAGACGGGCGCGAAGAACGGTGACTTCCGAAGTAAGGCTGACGATCATAGCGAGAAATTGCTCGTCTAGTTCGCGGCTACCCTCAATAGCATCGAGCCTGTTGGGAGACCGCGGGAGTGAGATCTTATTCATATTCTTTCTCCGGTTTTCATTCTGGTCGACCTTCCCATTTTGTGGTTTCGGGACGCGCTGCACCAGGGTCTGGGCGAAAATGGTTTTCTGCCTTAGCAAAGCTGCCAAGTTCAATCATCGAGACAGTCCGAAGACGGCTTCAAACGTGCCGTCTGCCGAAATTGATCGTCCAGTTCCCCGGCAAGAAACGCTTCAAAGTCCTTCAGGATTGTCTTCTGATCTTCGACATAGGGGTAATGACCGAGCCCGTCGTATTTGCGCACGAGGGTCAGGGCACCAGTCATCCAATGTTCGATCACATCGGCTTCGAGGTGCATGACCACCGGATTATCGAGACCCCACATGATCAATGTCGGGGCCCTTATGTTCGCTAGGATAGCCTTCGGATCACCCGTGCTGAACCGGTAGGTTTCTCGGTTGTTTGCCCTTTGATTTTTACGCCGGTTAAAGTCGTAGACCTGATCGAGAAGCCATTCAGGGACCTTGTGTGGTGCAATGAAAGTCTCCGAGTAGCCAAGCGCCCAGAATTCTTTCGGCCTGACATCCATTTCAGCCCATTTCTCAAATTTTAACCGTTCGCGAAGTGGGTCGGTCTGCGGTGTACGAGGCATGCCAGCCGAATTTATGAGTAACAAACGAGAGATCCGGTCCGGATGTCGCGCTGCATATCGAAAGGTGACGCTACCGCCGCTTGACGTGCCGACCAGAGAAAATTCATCAAGTTTTAACGTATCGGCGAACCCAGCGAGAATTTCAGTATTTCGTTCGATCAGATCGAACTTCTCAGGCGGTACTGGCTTGGTTTCAAATCCACTCAATCCAGCAGCCGGAAAATCGAAACGAACAACACGATATTTCTTCTTCAACTCTGCGGCCACTCCATTCCAGGCTTGGAGATTCAAATAAGACGCGTGGGCTAGAACGACAGTCGGCCCAGAGCCTTCATCGACAAAATGAATCTTGACTCCATCAATATCGATATATTGAGAATTTGGCAGTTCGTACTTCGCCTTCAGTTCCTCAAGGCTCAGTTGACGAACTTCAACAGCAGACGCTGCCGCAGCCCCGCTGAAGGCGGCTGCTAAGACAAAGATTATTATGCCCAGGGTTTGCCTGAAAGGCCTGCTATCGAGCGTCAAGTTCGTTCCTCCATTTTTTCGTATTCGTTTCATCACCACCAATGGAAGCTAGGCTCTGGGAAGAGGCGAGTTCCAGGTAACTTACAGCCGACCTGACGTCTTTGGGAAAACAGATCGGCTGTAATATTTGCGAAATCCGTGAACGGTTTAACTACGCCAAATTGACGACTTGACCGATCAAAAGTTAACGCTCGCGCGAATTCCGTATGATCGCTTGACGGCCTCACTAAAAACAGTTGTTTCGATCTTGAAGCGTTCAAGAAGCTTGGGCCCGCGCAAATGGGTTGGACCGTAGGTGGTTGCGCCAGCTTCTTCCGGCCCCTGGCCCAGATCGAGGGTATGGACACGGCCGCCTATCCGGTTCGCGCCTTCCAAGACCAAGACAACGACGCCAGGATCGTTCAACTGCAGAGCCGCATTCAGCCCAGACATCCCGGCGCCTGCAACGATAACTGGAGCACTCTGGATGCGACTACTTTCCATTAATCCAGTCTCCTCAAAGTCTCGACCTGCCAAGGCATGGCGCCGAAAACTTCAAGTTTGGGTTTACGGCGCGCCGTAGGTTGCAGACAATACCATTTGAGGTATAAGCACATAGCTAAATCGTATGGCGCTTAGCCGAGATCGGGTTGCCCCCTGCATGGACCTTAATAAACTTGAATATTTTGTTTCGCTGGCGCGCGAGGGAGGCTTTGCGAAGGCGGCTCGCAGTCTCGGAATCAGCCAACCTACTTTATCGCGAGCTATCGCCGCTCTTGAGAAAGACCTAGGACAGGCCCTATTCGATCGAAGCCACGCTGGGACCAAATTAATGGATTCAGGCAAGAAGTTTCTTCCTCATGCCGTCGTCATAATCCAGGAGGCTGAACGGGCACGTACCGAGTTCGTGCCTGAACTGGCGAATGAAACCGATCGTGCCCGCATAGGCATTTCGCCAAACATGCTGTTTGATGTCGTGCCGGGCATCGTCCAGCGCCTTATAGAGCAATATGCGCACGCCAAGTTCACTCTTACAACTGGAACGCAAGAGTTCCTCTTGGAATCCCTGCGCCAACGAGAACTCGATCTTGTGGTGTGCGCCGATGCCAATTTCGTTTCTGATCGAAAGGACTCCCACCTTCTAGCTGAAGTCTTGGGAGATGAAACGATTGTTCCCGTTGCATGCAAAGATCATGAGATATTCAGTAATAAAATCACGCTTGAAATTTTGACCCAAGAAAGATGGGCGATCCCTTATCAGATGTCACTGAGTTATCGATTTGAAAATGTATTTTACAAACGGAATCTCCGCATCCCCGAACAAACACTCAACACCTCATCGCTTTCCTTGATTTACAATGCAGTGAACAAATGGAACTTGCTCGGCATGCTACCAAAGCGATTGCTTGGCATGGCGGCGATTAAAAATGATCTCCGTGTGATTGAAATCCCGGAACTTTACATTGATTTCAAAACCACCCTTTTCCGAAATAAGAGCGGAAGTTTGCCCGTAATCGCCGGAAAATTGGCAGAGCAAATTCGAACCCTTTCGGGCGAAGATGCTTCTTTCTCATTAATACGCTAGAAAGAAGTTCATGTGAGAAATCTTTCAGTTCTGAGCTTACCCCTGCCGAACGTCTCCCTTGGCTGATAGGACCATATCAGCAGAAGGGTGAATGTAATGAAGGACGGATTGAGGTCGCGTTACACGCTTGAGTTCAAGCAGGAGGCGGTACGTC
>Ga0105055_10012505_pt1 | contig 10321 bp, 8 predicted proteins | sample BON03_FD_78090 | JGI IMG/M metagenome (GOLD analysis project Ga0105055, IMG submission 78090) | Freshwater microbial communities from Lake Bonney liftoff mats and glacier meltwater in Antarctica - BON-03 | ecosystem: Environmental > Aquatic > Freshwater > Ice > Glacier meltwater | place: Lake... | reverse complement strand
GTGAACCTGCCCGATGTCTGGAACTACAAGGGCATGATGTATTCGGGCGTGCCGAACCTGGTGCAGACCTTCGGCTACATCAACGCCTCATGGACCCTGCGCGCCGACCTGACGGCCGAATACACCTGCCGCCTGATCAACCGCATGGACGAACTGGGCATGACGATGTGTGTGCCGCAATTGCGTGAGCAGGATCGCGACATGCCGAAACGTCCCTGGATCGACGATTTTCCGGCAGGCTACATGCAGCGCGCCATGCACCTGTTGCCCCGCCAAGGCGACCGCGACCCTTGGCGTCACACGCAGAACTTCGACGAGGACCGCAAGCTGGTGCGGGATTCACCCATCGACGACGACGTCTTGCGCTTCAGCAATCCGAAGGTGGCCGGTGGCGATGTGGCGTCCGAGCTGCTGCTGGCTTCCTCCCGCTAGGCTCTTCCGCTTCCGCCGGCCTGTACGCGCACCCTTCCGGAGTCCTGAACGCCCATGACCGACGTTGAATTCGACTATGTCATCGTTGGCGGTGGCACGGCCGGCTGTGTCCTGGCCTCCCGTCTGAGCGCCGACCCTGCCGTGCGTGTCCTGATGCTTGAGGCCGGGCCGGACTATCGCGGCCTGCCGATCCGGATTCCCGCAGCGGTCAAGGCGCTCTACCGGGCGGGAACCTATCACTGGGGATTTCAGTCCCGGCCCGAGAGCGGCGCACGGGATCGGCCCATGCCCTACAAGCTGGGCCGCATTCTGGGTGGCTCCTCGGCGATCAACGGCATGGTCTGGGTGCGCGGCAACCCTGCCGACTTCGACGGCTGGGCGGAGGCCGGCTGCACGGGCTGGGCCTGGAGCGATGTCGAGCCGATCTACCGGCGCATCGAGTCCTTCGAGGATCCTGCCGACGCGGCCATGGGCCGGAACGGTCCGCTCGGGATCACACGCGGCGACACGGTGGTGGCGCCGCTCAACCGGGCCTTCATGGAAGCGGCGGCGCAGGCCGGCCATCCGGTCAATCCCAACTACAACGGGGGCGACCAGCTCGGCTTTTCCGCCACGCACCGCAACACGCGCGGCGGCGTCCGCAGCGACGTTTATGAAGGTTATCTCAAGCCGGCGCGGGCACGCGACAACCTGACCCTCCGCACGGGGGCGACCGTGGAGCGTATCGTCGGCGAACACGGTGTGGCGACTGGTGTCGTGTTTCACGGCGAAGGTGGAAGCCAGCAGGTCCGCGCCCACCGCGAAGTGCTGCTCTGTGCCGGGGGACTGGCCTCGCCCCAGTTGCTGGAACTTTCGGGCATCGGGGCGCCCGAGCGCCTGGCTGCCCTGGGCATTCCCGTGGCTCAGCCGCTGCCGGGGGTGGGAACCAACCTGCATACCCACCCCACTGTGAAGGTGGTGCATGCCTGCAAGCTGCCGGTCAGCATCCATCCCTCGACCCACTTCCCCGGCAAGCAACTGGCCGGGATCAGGTGGCTGTTGCAGCGCAAGGGTCCCGCCGCGACCAACCACATGGAGGTCGGCGCCTTCCTGAAGTCGGACCCGGCGTGCGACCGCCCCGACATGCAGTTGACCATGGTGCCGATCGCCCAGGGCGGAACCTATGGCGCCACAAGCGGCCATGGTTTCGAGATCTATATCGAACTGATCGGCGTCAAGAGCAGGGGCGAGGTGCATGCGGCTTCGCGCGACGCCAGCCGGCCACCCGAGTTCACCTTCAACTTCCTGCAGGACGAACGCGACATGGAAATCCTGCGGCGCGGCACGCAGGTCATCCGCAATCTGGTCGCGCAGCCGGGTTATGATCCCTATCGCGGCGAGGAACTGGCACCCGGCCCCGATGTCGTCGCCAGGGAGGATATCGACGCCTGGCTTCGCAGCAGCGTCAGCGTCACCCACCACATTGTCGGGGCCTGCCGCATGGGGCCGTCGAGCGATCCGCTGGCGGTCGTCGGTCCAGACCTGCGCGTCCATGGTGTGCAGGGGCTGCGTGTGATCGACGCCTCGATCATGCCGACCGTAACCTCGGGCAACACTCATGCGCCCGTCGTCATGATTGCCGAGCGCGCGGCCGATATCATCCAGGGGCGCTGACGTTCAGCGCGCGGCGTCCAGGGCCGGACCCATGCGGCGCGCCACATACTGCGCCAGATCCAGGATCGGGCCTTCCAGGTGGGCCGGGGCCAGCGGGCCCGGCGCATGGTGGGCCGAACGGTAGCCGGTCATCAGCGGCTCCAGCACCAGGCGGTCCTCGGCCATGGTGGCGTCGAACAGTTCGATCGCCCGCTCGACCGCGCTCTGGGGCCAGCCGTCGCCCCAGAACAGCAGCCCGGATTTGAAACGCACCCTGTCGGTGCCTTCGGGCTGCAGGCAAAGGAAGGAACTGTAGTCGGCGGCCAGACCGATGCCGGTGCCGGGGCCGACCATCAGCATCAGGCAGGTCGCCGATTGTGCATCGGAGAGATCGGGATGGCCGCGGGTGACGCGCGGCGCGTCCTCGGGAAAGCCGACCTCGTAGCCGAACCAGTGATCGCCGGCGGGAACATGGCGGGCCAGCCCCGTGGGATTGAGGCTGTTGAGCGTCGTGCGATGGAGCGGCGTGAGGTGATAGGCCTCCATGTAGTTCTCGATCAGGGATTTCCAGTTGGTCTCCCAGACCTCCTCGTCGAGATGGCCCAGCCACATTTCCTCCATGTGGTAGGGCGCCACGCGCGGCTGCAGATCGGCAAGACGCGGCGCCAGCGCTTCGGCGTCGGGATCGGGATTGACGAAGATGAACCCCATCCAGGTCTCGCAGGGGAATTCGGGCAGGCGACAGGCCGCGGCATCGAAGTCGGGCCTCTCGGGCATCTGGGGTGCGGCGGCCAGCCGGCCGTCGAGTTCATAGGCCCAGTGGTGGTAGGGGCAGGTCAGTCGGCGGCCCTTGCCCTTGCCGGTGGCGATCAGGGTGCCGCGGTGGCGGCAAACGTTGGAGAGCGCCCGGATGCGCCCGTCCTGGCCGTGCACGATCACCATGGCCTCATCGCCCAGGCGATAGGCCATGTGGCTGCCCGGCTCGGGCACCTCCTCGATCCGTCCGACACAAAGCCATTCGTGGGCAAAGAGTGTGCTGCGTTCCAGGGCAAGAAACCCCGGGTCGGTATAAAACGCCGCCGGCATCGTCCAGGCGCGGTCGTGGCTGCTGGTCTGCGCCTGTCGCAACGCCCCGGCGATAATGTCCAGTGCTTGGCGCGAACTCATGCGATCGCTTTCAGGATGCGCTTGTGGAAGGCGTGCAGGCCGGATTCGGAAAACCAGGAATCGGCACGGTCGACGACGTAACGCCCCTGGTCGTAGGCCATGCTCGCAAGGCCGCGCTGGACGCTTTCGACCAGGCCGATGTCTTCCTTGTTGAAGATCTCGGCAAAGAGGCGGTGAACCTCCTCCAGATTGGCGCTGGGTGCGCCCTGGGGGGCATAGATGTCGACGCGCTCGGCGCAGCGCTGGGCTCCGTTGGGGTCCATGCGCAGGACGACGAGGTTCTTGCTGCCGGGCAGGCTCAACATGCAGAGGTTGGGCCACAGGGTCCAGCCCAGGTAGGGCTCGTCGGCCTCCAGCTCCATCGCCTTGTAGCTGGCATTGCCCTTGCTGCGGAACGCGCTGAACAGCGGGCCGTGCTCGGCCCCGCTGCCTTGCGTGTTGTAGAGCGTGGCCAGGCGGGGATGGGCGACCGGGATGTGGTAGCCCTCCGAGAAGTTGTCGACGACGACCTTCCAGTTGGCTGCGATGTCGTAGCGGTAGCTGGCCAGCCGCTGGTAATCGGGCATGGCGTCCAGATGCCACAGGATCGTCTCGTCGAGGCCGGCGTATCCGGCTTCGAAGGGTTCGGCATCGGCGTCCAGGTTGACGAAGACAAGCCCGGCCGCAACGGCCAGCGAAAGCGGCCTGAGCGGGAAATCGCGCTTGTCGAATTCCGCGACATCCTCGGTCAGGCGAGCGGAGAGCAGGGCGCCGTCATGGCCGTAGGACCAGGCGTGGTAGGGGCAGGTGATGCCGCCCTTGATGCGCCCGTTGCCCTTGAGCAGTTCGTGGCCGCGGTGCTGGCAGACATTGAAAAATGCGCGCAGCTCTCCGTCCTGGCCGCGGATCACCATCACCGGCTGTCCGGCCAGGGTCTCGGTCAGATAACTGCCGCTCTCGCGCAGGTCGCACAGATGGCCGACGCAGATCCATGAGCGGCGGAAGACGCCGGCGATCTCGCGTTCCAGAATTTCCGGATCGGTGTAGTAGCGCGACGGCAGCGTCCACGAGCGGCCGGCATCGGCCGCAAAGGCACCACGCTCCCCACGAACGGACGTTTCGCCCATCAACCCTCCCAGGCTGGCATAGGTGAACCACGGCGCGTGCCCTGTGGGCGGCGCGCCAGGACTGCAAAGGAGCCCGAGCTTACATGCCGGCCTGGATCTCATCCCACATGGCAATCAGGCGGTCGCGCTTGGCCTGGGGAATCTCGTCGAAGAAGATGCCGCTGTTGAGCAGGCCGACGGGATCACTGAGGCCATTGGCCTTCAGCACGGCAGGATCGACCAGGGCGTAGCTGTTGGCGTTGGCGTGGCCGTAACCGTAAAGCTCGATCAGCGCGGCGCCGCCTTCAGGGTCGAGCATCGCGTTGAGGTAGTCGTAGGCTACCTGCTCGGTGCCCGGACCGTCGACGTTGATGGCAAAGCCGCAGACCCAGGGCAGGATCGGCGCAACCGGGAGCAGTTCGACACCCTGGGCGGCCAGCGTGGCGATCGAGGAGGTCCAGATGTAGGCCGCACCGATCTCGCCGCTGGCAAAGGCCTGCTCGTATTCGGTGATGTCGGACCAGACGAAGCGCGAGTTTTCCAGCAGGCGGCGCCAGATGCCTTCGAGCGCGACCATCTCGGCCTCGGTGGGATCGAAGGGATTGGCAAAGCCGCCGATGACGCCGCCCACGGCGACGGCGACGTCAAGCTGGCCGTTCATCGACACGCGCCCGGCAAAGCGGGGGTCGACCATGATCTCGAAGGTCGGGTCGGCGACATCGATGATTTCCGGATTGTAGCCGATCGCGGAATAGCCGAAGTCCCAGGGCATGAAGTAGTGCTGGCCGTCGTGGATCAGGCCCTTGGGCTTGAACAGGTCCGGGATGATCTCGTCCCAGCGTTCGATGCGCGAGGTGTCGATCGGCTTGATGATGCCGGCTTCGCGCCAGCGACTGACGCTGGCGGTGCAGGGATGGGAAAGGTCGGCCCGGTAACCCGCGCGCATCTTCTGCAGCGCCGATTCCTCGTCGGCAAAGAAGCTGACGTTGGGTTCGCCGCCGTACATGGACGTGAATTCGGGATGGAATTCGGGCAGTTCGTAGCCGTTCCATTCGAACAGTGTCAGGTCCGGGGCGGCGTGCGCGCGAGACAATGGCATGGCAACGGCCGTGAGGCCTGCCGCGCCCAGGGCGCCATGGAGCTGGCGTCGGCTCAGCTTGCCGGCACGAAGGTGGTCCTTGAACTGGTTGACGTTCATTTCCAGGCACTCCCTTGTGGTCGACGCCTTTTGACGCCCTGCGGGAAGTGTCAGAAGTGACCGTGAAGGCGGCAAGCGACTTTTGCTACGCTCCAGCATGACCTCAGGTTACGCTGGCTCATGAACCGCACGATGCCCAGCCTGACCGCCTTGCGCACCTTCGAGGCTGCCGCGCGCCACCAGAGCTTTTCCCTGGCGGCCGGCGAACTGCATGTGACGCACGCCGCGGTCAGCCGGCAGGTCCGGCGCCTGGAGGAGACCCTGGCGGTGCGTTTGTTCGAACGTACCGGCAACCGCGTCGTGTTGACGGCGGCCGGCTCCGAACTGCTGCCGGTGCTGTCGCGCGCGTTCGACTCGATCGCTGCGGCAACCAACCGGCTGGCGGACGGGCACGAGAGCGGCCGCCTGGTCCTCAGTGTCGATCCCGGGCTGGCGGCGCGCTGGCTCAACACGCGGCTGGAGCATTTTCACCGCAGTGCGCCCGGCGTCGATGTCGAGATCATTCCTGCCCTCGACCTGAATGCGTTCTCGCAGGGGCGGGTCGATGCCGCGATCCACTACTGCTACGAGCCGCCGGCGCCGACCGACCGTTCGGTCTGGCTGATCACGGTCGAGGCCTTCCCGGTATGCAGCCCGCGTTTGCTGGAAGAAAACGGCGGTCTGGCCTGCGCCGCCGATCTGGCGCGCTTTCGGCTGCTGCACGAACAGGACACAAGCTGGTGGCGGCGCTGGTTGTCTCTGGCGCGCGCCGATCACGTCGATTGGAACAAGGGCCTCATCTACCACGACTCCGGCCTGGTTCTTGACGCCGCGGTCGCCGGCCAGGGTGTCGCAGTGGGAGACAACCTGCTGGCCTTTGAGGAACTCATCGCCGGCCGACTGATCAAGCCCTTTGGGCCCAGTTGCCCCGCCGGCAGCTACTATCTGCTGAAGCCGGAGCGCCGGCTTGACCATCCAGCGCTGGAATCGTTCGAGGCATGGCTGGTCGATGCGCTCACGCTGCAGGCCGCCGAGGGCGGTCGCTGGGTAGGCGCCGCGGCATAATCTTATGCGCGCCATCACATGTAAGCGTTCATGGCGATTGCAGGATTTGGCTCGACACCTGTAGAATGCCATTGGAAGCCGTTCGGGGGGACGGCTAGGGCGAACAACTGACAAAGCTCGGGGCACCATGTTCAAACGCTTTCAGCACCATGCACCGATGGCCATCATGTCCATCGTGTTGGCAGGCCTGTTTTATCTCGTAGCGGCTCCCGCGCAGGCGGAGGACGCCGCGTTCCTGGGGCCCGACGCTTGCCAGAAGTGTCACAAGGCCGAAGTGACGGTCTGGGAAGACACGCATCATGCGGCGGTCTTTGCCGAGTTCCACAAGAGCGACAAGGCACGCGACATCACCAAGGCCGTCGGTGACCGCAGCCCGAAAAAGAGCGAAACCTGCATTCTCTGCCACTACACGGCAGTGCTCGACAGCAAGGGCGAACCCGATCCTATCTCCGGCCCTTCCTGCGAGAGCTGCCATGGTGCGGCATCCAACTGGATCGACATCCACAACGATTTCGGCGGTCAGGGCGTGACGGCCGAACAGGAGTCGCCTGAGCACAAGGCCCAGCGCATCGCCGATGCGGTCGCCGCCGGCATGGTCCGTCCCGAAATGACCTTCGATGTCGCGCGCAACTGCTTTACCTGCCATGGCCTGAACAACGACGCTCTCGACCCCGAGATCGCGACGCTGATGCTCGATGCCGGCCACCCTGCCAATGCCGATTTCGAATTCGTCGCCTACAGCCAGGGTGAAGTGCGTCATCGTTTCTATCCGCCCGAGCCCACCGTCAACCAGGAGATGTCCGCCGCGCAGAAGGCCGAATGGTATCTGGTCGGCCAGGCCGCCTCGCTGGTCGCTGCGACCGAAGGGCTCGAGCGCATCACGCATCCCAAGTATGTCGAGGCGATGAACACGCGTATCGCGCGTGCCACCGAGGCGCTTTCGCGCGTCCCTGAAGGGGCGGCGGTCCTGTCGGCGCCGACAGCCGGCAATGCGCAGGCCTTTGCCCTGGCAATATCGGGTCAGGATCTTACGGGCGCCGTGGGCGATCTGCTCCCCACGACCTACAAGTAAGTCGATGGGTTGCTAGAACCTGGCGATACAGCCCGCTACGGGCTGCACCGTGACCTGATGCCAGCTTCCCGGGGGGGCTAGACATGAGTTCCATACCGCGTCCCCAGCGATGGGACCGGCCGTTTGATGAGAACATGGGCGACGAGGATGTCGCCCGTCTTCTCGCCTTTCCGGCGTTTGCCGATATCGATGCTGCACGGTTCCCCGACCAGATCCCGCTGGATGGGATCGTGCACAACGATTCGCGCCTGCTGCACTTCAGCCCCGGCGAAGTGGTGGTGCGCGAAGGCGACTATGGCAACTCCGCGTTCCTGGTGCTCGACGGCACGGTCAGCGTGGTGCTGGCGCCCGGCCTTCCGGCTTCCATGCTGGGGCGCAGTTCCTCGCGCAAGCGCGGCTTTGCCTCCGCGTTCAGCCAGCTCTGGCGCAATCGCAACGATGTCTCCGAGGTGCGGGTTTACGACGGGCGCTCGCAGGCCTCCGCCGGCCAGGGCGCGGGCGGCACGGTCGTCGACATTGCCGCGGTCAAGCAATCCAACAGCACGGTCCAGTTGGGCACCGGCCGCATCTTCGGCGAGATTGCTGCCCTGGCGCGCGGGCCGCGCACCGCGACCGTGATCGCCGACAGCAGCGCCACCCTGCTGGAAATCCGCTGGCAGGGCCTGCGCGAACTGCGCCGCTTCGACGTCGGATGGCGCGAGCGTATTGACCGCACCTATCGTGCCAATGCCCTGAAGGTGCATCTGGGCGAGGACCCGCTCTTTGCCGGCCTGCCGGCCGAAGCGCTGGAGAAGGTCGCCGCCGCGACGCTGTTCGAGACCTACGGTTCGCTCGACTGGAACGTCCAGTTCAAGCGCAAGAGCGGCAGCGAAAGCCGCGATGTTACTCCGATTGTCGCAGAGGGCGACTACCCCGACGGGCTGCTGATGATCCGCGGTGGTTTTGCCCGCGTCACGCGCCACATCGGCAACGGCGAGCGTTCGCTGACCTATCTCAGCGCCGGAAGTTCCTTCGGCCTGGACGAGCTCTACCGGGTGTGGCGGGGCGAGTCCGATATCACCCTGCGCGCCTCGATTGCGCCGCTGGGTTATGTCGACGTCCTGCGCGTGCCCTACTACATCCTCGTCGAACATGTCTTTCCCAACCTCAAGGAGCCGCCGCAGGACAACCTGCACGAGGCCTATGAGCGCCCGCTGACGGACGACTCCCTGATGGAATGGGCGATCGACGAACGTTTCATCAACGGCACCCGCACGATGATGATCGATCTGGATCGCTGTGTGCGCTGCGACGACTGCGTGCGGGCCTGCGCCTCGACCCATGGCGGCAATCCCCGCTTCGTGCGCCAGGGCAAGCAGCACGATCACTGGATGGTCACCAATGCCTGCATGCACTGCATCGATCCGGTCTGCATGATCGGCTGCCCGACCGGCGCCATCCATCGCGATCAGGCAACCGGCATGGTGGTGATCAACGACGAAACCTGTATCGGCTGCCAGACCTGCGCCAATTCCTGCCCATACGACAACATCCGCATGGTCGAGGTTCGCAATCCGCTGGGCGACATCATCGCCGACAGCGCCACCGGGCGCCCGATCATCAAGGCTTCCAAATGCGACTTCTGCTACGAGCAACCCGGTGGGCCCGCCTGTGTCCGCGCCTGTCCGCACGATGCACTGAGCCGGATCAGCTTTGCTGAACTGGCGAAGCTGACGGAGTTGCGATGACACTCCAGGGTTCAATCCGCTTCGCCCTGCGCATGGCCCTGGGAGCAGGTGCCGTGGTGATCGTTGCGGTCGTCGCCATGGTCGATCACGGCCAGCGACTGGAACTGTTGCGTCCCGAGCTGGTGACCGGCTGGGTGCTGCTGGCGTCGGTGGTCTTCCTGGCGCTGCTCAATGTGCGCAAGAAACTCTCGATGGTGCCGGTCGGGCGGGCCAGCGACTGGGTCGCGGCCCATGTCGTGCTCGGGGTCGTGACCATCGTGATCTATGCCTTCCATGCCCGCACTGTCTGGCCTTCGGGTTACGAACTGGCGCTCGCGCTGCTGTTCTACGCCGTGATCCTTTCAGGCCTGATCGGCTACCTGCTGCAGCGCATCGCGCCCGGCTCGCTGGCAAACCTGGGCTACGAAGTGATCTGGGAGCGCATTCCCGCCGAGCTTGCCGACATGCGTGAACGCATCGAGGTCAGCATCCTTGAATGCGCGCGCGAGACCGGCAGCGAGGTCCTGCCGCGGCTCTACCGCGAGGAGCTGGCCTGGTATTTCCGCAAGCCGCGTTTCGTGCTCGCCTCGCTGGTCGGCACCGGGGTCGCCTCGTCCTGGGTGCATCATCGCCTCGACAGCGTCTCGATCTATCTTCGAGGCAAGGAAATCGAACACGCCGAGTTCCTGCGTGAATGCGCCCGTCGAAAGGTTCACATCGATCGCGCCTACGCCATCCAGGGCCTGCTCAAGTGTTGGCTGCTGGTCCACGTGCCGGCGACCTACGGTTTCCTTGTGCTGGTCATCTGGCACCTCATCCTTGTTCACGTGTACCTGGTATGACCCGCCTCGACAGCCCATCCGAGCGGTTCCGCTTCGACCGCAGCACCTACGAGCGTCCCAACAAGACATGGCGTTGCGGTCGTGCAGCCGCCTGGGGCAAGCCCTGCCCGCTTGGGCCCAAGGGTGATGGTTCATGCGGCGGC
>Ga0105055_10012503_pt1 | contig 10323 bp, 10 predicted proteins | sample BON03_FD_78090 | JGI IMG/M metagenome (GOLD analysis project Ga0105055, IMG submission 78090) | Freshwater microbial communities from Lake Bonney liftoff mats and glacier meltwater in Antarctica - BON-03 | ecosystem: Environmental > Aquatic > Freshwater > Ice > Glacier meltwater | place: Lake... | reverse complement strand
TATATATATATATATATATATATATATATATATATATATATATATATATATATATATATATATATATATATATATATATATACATATATATCTATATATATATTTATACATAACACATATATCTATGCATGAATATATATGCACATACTTATATGCACATTCATATTTATAGACACATTTATATATATATACTTGTACATATTTGTGTACATACATGCATACAATTATGTATGGATGATGAATGTATATACATGTTCGAATACATGTATATATATATGTATATACACATATTTATATGTACGTATAAATATGCATATATTCATACATACATATATATATGTATTGAAGTGTATGAGTATACACGGAGAAAGAGATACAGGGAAAGACCAAAACACACAGACATAGACACATACAGACACACTGACACACGCACTCTTACTTCAGGCATCCACAGGTTCTGTCCCTGTGCCACCTTGGGAATCCACAGGTTCTGTCCCTGTGCCACCTTGGAAATGCCAAACTTGCCCCCCCTGTGTGCCTTGGAGTCGCGCTGTGCCGGCACAACATGATACGGCGACCATGAGATATTTTCCGGCGCATTTTGCAGGTACTCCTCCTTGGCCGCCGGCGAAATCTCCTCTGCTCGCCGAGCACGCCGCAGCGCCGCGCGCTGCTGATCCTTTGCCCGCCGCCGATTGGCCCGCGTAACATGCTGTGTCACCCGTGGCCCAAGTATCGCTGGCGAGGATGGCGACCACACATCGTCCGCAGCGTCCTCGGCCGCGCGTGTCTTCTGGCGGTATGCCGCGATGTCTGCCTCCATCAGGTCGCGTGCCGCAAGGTCGGCTGCTGCAGGGAAGTCTGTCCGCTGCAGCAGCACAGATCCTGCCACATTCTCACTTGGCAGCCCGTCGCGACTACTGCGTGGCCACGAAGCGAGCGCAAGGAGGCACACACCAGCCAACAGCGCGCGCCATCCGCCGTGGCGGGCCGCCCCCCGCATTGCACACACGAAAAAACAAATCCAGATGGAACTGCACAGTTTATGGAGGAAGATGCGATGCAGGTTGCACAGTTCGCATCCCAGCAACTTCTTATTTACACTCTCTCATGACAATGTCTGGCATGCATATGATGACGTTTCGCTAGTCGAGTGCGCGCCAAAAGGGCAAAAAAGATAAACGAACAGATGAAATGAGGGACCGTCAGAAGGTGTCTCGCAGCACGGAGTGAGTATCCATTCGTCTACGAAGGTGTCTCGCAGCACGGAGTGAGTATCCATTCAACGGATAAGATGGCCGGAGTGGGTTCAGATCTCGTGGCTGAGTTCCGTGCGTGCCTCACGCAGCTGCCTCGCAGCAAGCACGGGACTCTGTTTGAGGATGCAGAGCTCCAGACGATGAGCGACAACGACTGCCGGCGATTTCTCACGGCGCGCAACAACAAGGTGGAGATGGCGGCACACATGGCGCGCAACGCGCTCGAGTGGCGGATGCGCATCCAGCTGGACAAGCTGGGGCCCAGCGATATTCCCACTGCGCTGCCGCAGGGCTGTTGGAGATTTGGCGGCTATACCCGCGATGGGCAGCCGATTATGCTGATCAAGGCGGCCCTCTGGAGGTCACACATCTCAAAATTACAGACGTGCGCATGCACTCCTGCACCCTTATACAGGGTGCACCACCTTTTTTTTCACTGCACACGAAGCCACACAAATATACAACACCGACACACCATTTCTCTCCGCTTTTATTATGGGGCTGAATTTCTTCTAATATTTCTTCTATATTTTCCCTCCTATGACATACGTGTGGTCAAAACATTTCTCACAGGCCATCGGAGTACACGGTCGACGAGTATGGCAAATACGTGGTGAGTGCGTGAGGGGTGGTGGGGAGGCGAGAGCGAGTTATTTTGGTACATATATATGCACTACCCTATCTACTACCCTGATTTGGTTACACTCCCCCCCCCCCCCCACAAAGGGGCGGATGGCGCCCCTTGCCGCCACGCGCCCCGATTCGTCGCACGCCTGCCAAGTCAGCTTGATAATGCGACTGATGACATGGATTGTGCCGCAGGGATACATGATGGATACAAATTTCAAAAGGTCCAAGAACGGACATGAGACGGCGGTTATTATCTTTGAAAAAATCTCTCTCTCTCTCTCTCTCTCTCTCTCTCTTTCTTTTTCTTTCTCTCTCTCTCTCCTTCTCTCTCTCTTTCTCCTCCTCTCTTTCTCTTTTTTTTCCTCTCTCTTTTCTCTCTCTCTCTCTCTCTCTTTTTCTCTTTCTTTCTCTCTCTCTCTCTCTTTCTCTCTCTCTCTCTCTCTCTCCTTTTATTTGAAGAACGATAGCGCATCCTTTCACTTTGATGCGCGCTACATTTCATCACTTTGATGCGCAGCGTTTAATCACATTGATGCGTAGCGTTTTATCACTTTAATGCGCAGCGTTTCATCAACTGTTGCAGCTCTCTGCATTTTGGTATCAGATCTAATATTCCGTTTTGGTATCACATCTGATATCGTGCTACATTTATTATCCTGATTTCTGAAGGGTGATAGGTTGTTATCTTTGATATGGCCAACTTTTCCACTCTACAAGCCAACTTTGCGATGATTCGCTTACTCATCACCATCAACCAAGACTTCTTTCCCGAGCGTATGTCACGGTGTTATATAATCAACTCCCCCCGCCTGTTCCGCTGGTCGTGGCGCACCATCTATCCATGGGTGGACGTGAGAACGCGCGACAAGATCAGTATGCTTGCACCAGATGATAACGTGGCGCAGATATTGTTGGCCGACATCGATTCCCACGTGCTCGAGGTCGCGTATGGTGGAACTCGCCCTTGCCCCTACCCTATTCCGCCGGCTGAGGATGAGTATGTGCCCGACGTGGGACACCTACCATCGCAACCATGTACAAATGCCGGCGAACTCGAGGATACGAAAGACGGAAGTGATACACAAAAACCACGACAATGATGACGGTAGAGGTGCGAATCTGTCAACCTTTCAAGACACCAATCAAACAGTCGGTGCGCGCAGCGGCAAGGACTTGGGCGCACGGCAAGCGGAGGGGTTTTAGCCCCGCAGCCAGCGCGCCACTTGGGTTAACATTTCGTTCGACGCACTTTTTTTCATGTCTCCACAATGTGCGCCGACAAGAATTTCTTGCAAAAACGAAAAACAAAGTTTTTGAAAAAAAGTGCGCTGGCTCGGACAAGGAATTTTCTTCAAGACCAATGTTTGATCAGTTCCATCCACATCTGTTCACGCTTCCGTGCAGCTCCATTCTTTCTCGATTCCTTTTTTTTAATTTGGAAACTAGCAGCGTGTAGCTCAAGCGAAAACCCCTTTCGGGAGATCGTGGGCTTTTTAATATGGCTCCACGAGGACGCGTTCAGACACTGACGCAGCGCACATGAGAAATACGGCAGGCGTAATGCAGATGCGTCAGACGAGGCAAATGCAGATCAATGAAGATGCGTGTATTAGAAACTGAACGGACAAGCCCACCTCACGTGAATCTCACAGTTTATATACAAGGTGAACTTCAACCAACTACACTTTCCAAAGAGTTCGTGGTAGTTTGTGGCTTGGAAAGATGGTGCAGTTAATAAACCACAACCTAACTCAGAGAGTTGGTTCGTGAGAGAAGAAAGAAAGATAGACAGAGGAAGGTCTTGGGGGGCAATTCATGAGACACAAGATCTTCATGAACGAATTATCGCTGTTCAAAACAATAGGCAAAACGCCAAAATTTGTCGTGACTCGACTCAAAATATATTTACAAATTTCCGTCGGCGCGCGGTACCCCACGCTACAGTTAATGGTTTTCTAGTTTAGGGGGACCTTGAGGCTTGCAGGAGGCGCTCGAAAGAGTCTACGCCAAAAGAGTGGGCGTGAGATTCATCCTGCATCACACTGCACAGGCCTCTGCCCACCATTTTTGATTACATAAAGATCAATGGGAACTCCTCCGCCTCAATCGAAGTCAGACTGAATATAATTTTCGATCTTCTTGCCGTGAAGAGCCAGGCGGCCCTTGTGAAACAAAAGTTGCAGCACTACCGGCAAGATTTTGCCCTGCTCAAAATAGACACTCTGTCAGTGGCATCCGATCCAACTTGTTCTTCCTCATCACTCGCCTTACCTGGTGTGGTATTTCTTCTGCAATCTGTGGCTATCGCTGGACTTGCATAGTGCGGCAACTCACCATGGTATCTCATTCAATGTGTGGCACTCAACCGATAAACGAAAGCCACCACAAAGTCTCTCAAACCCACATCCTCACATTTTTGTGAAGACACCCGTGCAAGTGCATTTGAGCAAGGAAAATACGCAAGTGCATGTAAGTATGTGTGTGTGGGCGCACACATAGAGAGATACGAGTGGGTACAGACCGCGGGAGTGGAGTTGTCAATGTCGAGGAGATCCATTGTGAGCCAGAAGCCAGAAATATTGGCATTCAGGATGGAGCCCGGAGGAGCCGAGTCTCGTTCGTGAGCAACGCCGTCGCGCCCCATTTTTTTCCTTGCCAATCCCACCACGTCCTCAAAAACTTCAGACTCGCCCTGCATAAGCACACACACAAGTATTAGCAAAACATCGTGTACACCGTGTCCGTTGTGTGTGTGTGTGTTTGTGTCCCATTCTCTTCCCTGTGCCAACAGCATACGAATCTCCAGATCGGTACATCATACTGATTTCAATGAATTTAAACAGCAGTCTTTACACAAGGTACAGCATGTCCGATTGTTTTGACCGCGCCCGGTTTTGTTTAGCCTCGCCCGGTTTTGGGGGCCGCGCCTAATCGTTTGGACTGAGTTTGTACACTGAATCTGTGTGCTTGTTTTATGTCTCCCTCCTTCCCATCGTATGTGCCACCCGCTGCATGTGTGGAGTCTCCGACGCAAGACGTGTGAAAAATAAATTGGCTGTTTGTGCGTATTTTTCTGGTGCTCCAGCATCTTGCTGCGGCGGCAAATTGGGCGTTCGAAACCATAACGTCGAGAAAAAAAGCGAACCTACTGATGCCAAAAAACAAGGGCTCGACAAAAACCTCACGGTCACACATGACACACACTAGCCCCGATGCAGTGGCAGGGCCAAGGACTGACACAAAAAGATGTGTGGTTGTTTGCTGGAAAATCAAGTTTCTTTTCCAGAAACAACCCCACACCTTTTTTGCATTGTCTCCTCTCAGCCTACGGTAGCTCGAGCCTTTGACAATCCACCAATTCCAAAGTACTGTTGTATGTGTCACGATTTCATTGATAGTCCTTGCACTACCAGAATAAACCTGGACGCTTTTCTTTGCTCACCATCGGACGTCGTACTGACCCTCATCACAGATGGTATCACCGGGCTCGCGGCGGCGAGGCGTCACAACGGCCGCACGCCATCCAGCTACCGTCGCGCCAGGAAAATCTGAATAGTCACCCTGATTTTCCCCTCTTTGCGCTAAGGTAAACGGATGGCGTGCGACTCGCGCGCCGAGCGCCAAGGGATTCGGGTCCCTGTTGGCGCGCGGAGCCCCTCAGGCCTTCAATTTCGGCGCCACACTGCTCAGGAGCGAGTGCAAGTGGAGACACGCAGAGAGAGGGCACAACCCGAGATACGAAGGGGAACGCGGATGTAGAAAGGGGCACACACCTCGCAGACTCCAGCGAAGAAGGCAACAACCTCTTGCACAAGGTCCTCGGCCTCGACCTGCCCTGTGCCATCGCTGCCGTCGCGCCGTGCAAGTATCAAAAAGGAAGAGTCAATAGCATACGAGAGTAGGGGCTGGGTCGCCTGGCCCTGCAGCTGCGGCATTGCTAGCAGCTTGCGCATTGGCTCTGAGTTTTTAAGTTCTGCCAGGCTGCAAGCCTGCAGGGAAGAGAAGCGAGCGCGCTGGTGCTTGCCGATTTTGTCAACAAATTCGATCTCGAGCGCGTTAAGAGTGGACGATTGCGCCTTGTGGCATTCGGTGAGGGCCTCGGCATACGTCATTTTGGGAGACACAAACTCCTCGGACCAATTCATATAGGCAGGAACGCAAAGCTCCTCGCAAAGCGGCAGCAAGATAGAGTGCCAGTTCACCTCGCGCCGGAAGAGGGAGTCGCGCATGCGGCTCATGCGATCGCGCAGGCCAACATCCTTCTTGTTCAAAATTTCCCACGTCTCGGCATGAGAGTCCCCAAACAAGGCGCTGCCGACAAAGGTCCAGCCCAGATTGATTGCAATCTGCAGACGGCCAACTGGCGGAAGCGATACGAGAAAGAGAAACGGGCGGAGCAGACCACCCTTGGCTGCAAGAGTACGGAATTCCGATACCTTTTCAAGATCCTTCTCGAGCAACGTGAGCGGGCGCTGCGCCTGGACATGGTCTGTCTTTTCCTTTTCCATCTTTTTCCAGTTTTTGTGGAAGCACATGGAGCATGTTTTGAAATTGTCCTTGCGGATTAACGCTTGCCGCACAGGCTGCGTGCATTTTTCGCATGCGTCGCACATGCCCTTGCAGTTGTCACAGATCCACACCAGCGACTTGCCCACGACGAACATCTGCGCACGAAACGGTATCAGGAAAATCCAGAATGGTTGCGGGTCGTAAAGCCGCCACGGAAGGGCAGGAGAAAAAACATTAGGTATGGCCAAGTCAGGCAACAGTACCTGCACGTGTTCGAAGCACCACTGGCAGCCGGCCTCCCTGCGCCCAGCAGCCGCGGCCTTGAACATGGCCTGGTTTGACTCACCAAAAAAGAGGTCCTGCATCTGCTTGCTGCCGCAGAACGCACCGCATGCCATGGTGTCAAACTGTTAGGCCACCTGGGCCGTCTTAAAACGTTTTTGCCACCAGTCCGTTCACCTCCAAGCTCCCGATCGCTGCCGAACTGATGTAACTTGATGACGGTGCACTCCACGAACAAACCAAAAAAATTGCCCAAAATAAATAGAGCGAGTGACTCAGAATTTTTTTCCGAAAAAAATCCCGCGGAAAGACAAAAACTTTGAACGATGAGGTCCGGTGATTCGAGTGACTGTGACTCACATCGAAGCGCTCCTAGTGCGGCTGCATAATGGGCGACAGGTGTGTGTGGTTTCACAAGTGTCTCTGTATGTCGTGACGCAAAAACATTATCATGACGCAAGAGCAACACTCTTGCGCACGCACAACCGCACGAACGGAACACACGCACACAAATAAACATGATCCAAGCACACGTGCAGTCTCTTTCTCACACACAGCCACACGCACTCTATTGCACGCACACACACACACACGCACACAAACCCGCACACGTGGACACACACGTTCACTCGCTCTTTTGCCAGCAATGAACGCCCACACAAAAACTACTTACAGACCCACACTAAATCACGTGCGTCCGCACACACACACTCTCTCGCATGCAGACGCCGCACGCGCACTTGCACTTGCACTCACACAAAGACACGCTTTCACGTACGCACACACACTCACGCACACCCCTAAGCACACGCACGCACATGCAAACAGTTATGCACAAATCTATATCGGAATACAAAACTGCATACACGTGCACACGCACTCTCCCCCTTCTACACAGACGCACCGACCTGTACACACAGATTACACAAACACACATCAACAATCTCTCTCTCACGCACACGCACACCCTTTTACACACGTAAAAATAGTCATGCGCAACTCTTGCTCGCAAAAAAAATACAATACACGGGAACATGCACTCTCTTCCCCCCGCACAGACACATACGCACGCCATCGCACACACACACGTACAGATTACACAAACACCCCTCGCCGTCTCTCACCGGCTCTCCCTCGTGCTCTCTATCTTTTGCCAGTGCCTTCTCTTTCGCTCTTGCTCTCTCTCTTGCTCTCTGTCTTTCTCCCTACCCCCCCCCCTTTCTCTCTTTCACCCCTTGCTCTTGCTATTCCTCTTTCTCGCGCACTTGCTCTCTTTTGCTCGGTCTCTCGTTTTTCCCCCACCTCCGCATTCTCTGTCTTTCTTTGGCGTTCTCTCTCTCCCTGTCTCCCTCTCTGTTCGTGAATGTGAGCGTGCCCGCGCTATCTCTGTCTTTACGCCCATGCAAACAATCATGACCGCATACACACACCTCCCCCCCCCCTCTTTCTTTCGCCTTTTCTCTTTCCGTCTCTCTCTGTGTCTCTTCCTCGCACTCCCTGATCCACATACATCCTCACGCGGACCCATCCGTCTACAGCGCGACCGAGACGCAGCGGCAGGCACGCATAGATGCGCGCTGCAGGCGCCTTGCCGCGAGAGAGATGCAGCAAGACTCATCAGGGAAGGAAGGAGGGGACCGTGCTGCGGCAGCAGTGTCTCATCCCTCGCCTCGTCGCCGCCGCTCCTTGTCGCCGGTGGGTGAGCACGGGGATGGACAGACTCAGCACGGCAGCATTGAGAGAGGAGATGCTGCAAGTAGGATGAAGCAGGAGGTGCCTGCGGTTCAGCGGCCCATGAACCGCTCCGACCATCAGGACATATTCGGTAAACGCTCGTCAGCAGCTGAGGGGCTGGTCGACGCGACCCTGCCCAAGCCCGCCAAGGGGCGCGGCGCCAATGGCGACACTGGTGTAACGGCAAACAATCTCGACCTGGACTTTGCGAGCGTGGAGCGCGCAAGTGCCCGGATGAAGCGCAATGCCCTAGTCAAGCCTGCAGTAGTCGACGAAGCCAAACAATTGCAAAGCCCACGCGCTCACACCGCCGCCGCAGCTCACGCCACTGCCGCTGCTGCCTCCGCAGGAGCGCGGGCGGCAGGCAAGACGCTCATTTCTGACGATGAAGGCAGGGCACTACAGCGTCTGATGGTGGGGCCGCGCGAGGAGGCGGATGGCTTCACGCAGGGTCACGTGAAGGCTCCCAGCACTAAGGGTGGTGCAGCAGAAGAACATATTGGAGAAGGTGCAATCAATGCAATTGATGCCAAGGCCATGGACAGACTGGCGCGCCAGAACGATGAACTGCGCAAGCTTGCCGAGGTCCAGCGCCGTGAGCTCGAGGTGCCCTCCCTTCTCTCTCCTTCTTTCTGTGCGGCTTGCATGTTACCGTTGGCGTTGATGTACGCCACTTCTCATAAGATGCATCATCTGCTTGCCGAGAGGGGTTTAATAGCTCTAGTTCTGATTTTCTGTGTCGTGTGGTGGCTCTGTCTGTCTGTCTGTCTGTCGGTCGGTCTGTCTGTCTGTCTGTCTATCTGTCTGTCTGTCTGTCTATCTAATTATCTGTCTGTCTGTCTGTCTGTCTGCCTGCCTGTCTGTCTATCTATCTGTCTGTATGTCTGTTTGTCTGTGTCTTGTCTCTGCTCTCGATTGGGGGCAATGTGCAGAGGTGGCAACGCGGGAGTGGCGATGAGTCAGCAAGGCAGGGTGCAGAAACAGCAGCAGCGTCTCGAGCTACATCGCGTGCTATCGATGCTGTGCCAGACCCCTGGCTCGGCGGCCTCAAGGAGCGGGGAGTCCGCAGGTATCTCGATGCGGTTGCCAAGGTGCAGGCTGGTGGCGCGGTGGCGTTGAGTGGATTGGCAATGGGCAATAGTAGTGCCGTGGACGAGGCAGGTGCAGGGCGTGACGAAGAGTTCGAACAGCACATGCAGCATCTTCAGTGGCAACGACGAGGAAAATCCAGCGCGAAGGTGGCAGGAGGACAGCATGCGCCCCTTCGACCTACTGGTACGGCACTTGAAAAGGCCAAACGGCGTGCTGCTGCTAGTAATAACAAGATGACGGACGAGCAAGACGCTTCACATCGGCAGCAGCGTCGTGTCAATGAGTTGAAGGCGCTGGGATTGGACCCTTCCACTAGCGAGGGTGATGTGCCACTTGCTGCTGCTGCCATGATTAGTGAGCTTGAAGAAGAATTGCAAAGACTCCGCCTCGAGAATCTCGATGATGATGTCCAGCGTGTTGATGCCGAGCATTTAGATTCAAATGTGAGAGGAGATGAAGATGGCGCGAAAGGATGCCCGGGACGGCATGCACTCGATGTGCATCGCCATGCTCAACATGTGAATTCCAAACATGGCAAGGTCCTTGAAGTGAGTTCGTCTGATGATGCCTGGTCGCAAGACGACAACGATGCTGTCGTGGACCACATCATAGCTCACGAGCGCCACGCTGGCCAAGGTGAATTGGGTGGAGATGAGGCGAGGTGTCTTGCTCTTGAGCTCAGCCGACTCAAGGCCAAACTTGAAGAGGAAGAGGAGGAGGAGAGAGGTGAAGATGCAGATGTAGATGATGCTGATGCCTATCAGCGTCAGCACCCGGCAGAGCAAGCGCTGCAGCCGGGTGCACCAACAGGGCTGGG